>Ga0209434_1000556_pt1 | contig 17735 bp, 18 predicted proteins | sample ETNvirnome_2_300_FD_184068 | JGI IMG/M metagenome (GOLD analysis project Ga0209434, IMG submission 184068) | Marine viral communities from the Pacific Ocean - ETNP_2_300 (SPAdes) (version 2) | ecosystem: Environmental > Aquatic > Marine > Oceanic | place: Pacific Ocean | collected 2013-06-22
GATTTGTTGTAAAGAATCGATCATCATCTGGAGTTAAATTAGCTATTCTGTTATAAGTTCTAAAACACTCTAATAGAAAATCATTTAAATACCTTTTATCACCGATTTCTTTCATCATTTTTGTTTTTATAAAACTGATCAAAGTTTGATCAACATCTGCCGGTCTTGTAAATTTAAATTCAGAAAATGCCCAAATACTTTTTAAAATTGCTTCTATTGCATATAATCTTATTATAACAATAGCAGCTCCAGAAGTTATAGCAGATTCAAGAGCGTTATTTCTACTTGTCCCCAGACCATCTTCATTCGGTTGATTTTTTTCTACACATTTTGTAATGTTATATTGATTTATAATAATTTCTTTTATTGTTTCTAAGTCCAAAAGATGCGGATCTCTGCACCCTTGCTGAATTTGCTCCCTTGTGAGCCTTGGAACAAAGTTGGCAAGATTAATATTTTTTTCAATAAAAAAATCAGATCTACTAATCTCGCTTGAGAAGGTTGTAAAGAAATCTCTAAAAATTTCTGCATAAATACTATCAATCTCACCTGGCACTTGATGAGAAAAAAGTGTTTCAATTATTGAAAATCCCGTACCGCCTACTTGTTCTGAACTCGTAAAATTATCAGTTTTTCTAGCAATACACCCGTTTTTAAAAGTTTTATCTAATAGATCACAAAATCTTTGCTCTTGTGGAGACTTGCCTGCGCCAGCTTGAACTTGATCACTTAAATTTTTTGATTCAATAACTCGTAAAGCTTTTGCATTAATAGGTATTGTGGAAGAGTCGTTAAATAAAGTTAAATTTCCAACTAAAGAACCAGCCGCTTCAATCGCAATAACATTAAAATTGTAATATTCTTGACCAGGGGCTGCGCGACCGGCTTCATATGAAACTACCCACTCGTTTGGTCCAAAACTAAAGTTAGAAACACCTTCTTCGGCGGCGGCTATTTTCATATTTTCTTTTAAACTTTTGCCGTCATCAGTATTTCCATATAGATCCAATGTCTGCACCAAAAAATTTGGTTGTTTTAATAAAACTCTATTATTTTGGAATTGAAAATTTGACTCAGCTAAAGAACCAGTTAAAGAAAGATTTTTTAAGTTATTTTGTAATCCAGGTACTAATGTTTTTATTACCCTTGGAACAAATATAGAAGTAGCAGAACCAGAAATAGCCGCTACAATAGCTTCTTTATCAGGATCTGGACTCAATTGTCTTGCTTGCATTGTCTCCATTGTTATACCACGGGCAGTTGTTGCTCCGGTACTCCTGCCCGTGGTGTTGATTACATCACCTTTTGGATTGAGATCGATACTATATGGATAAGGAAAATCGACTTGTGATGTATAACCCATGCCATGATACATTTGAAACTGAGGATTAATCATATAAATTGGAATCGTTGTTCCAGGTGGATCTTCAGCCAAAGCAGCTGCATTGGCATTCATGATTGCATTCCTATTTTGTTTCAGTTTTACTCTCTTTACTTCGAGTGGTTCTTGAGGAGTGTCAGATTTTAAAGCGGGAACATATCCCAATACATCTTCATTGAATGTTGTATGAATATTATCATATGTTGTGTTAACAGTTCTCTTTAACATATGAGTAAAAGAGTCGTGATCAATATCTAACATGCCAGGTATTACATTTCCGTTTTCATCAACAGAACAATAAGTTGGAGGCATTGCATCGTTCAAAAGATTGTCTTTCTCAAGAGCATCAGCTAAATCTTTTAATCTTTGTGCATGTCTTTGTTGAGCATCGTTTATTTGTTTTTCAGCCTCATCACCTGACAAGCCTTTATCCATAAGAAGTCTTCTTGCATCGTTATTTATATTTCTATCACATGGTCCTAGAGAACCGTCTACTTCCATTTTGCGATTAGAAGCTTTTGCTATTGTTTCAAATAAGCTTTCGTGATCTAAAAGACCTCCCGCACTTTTGAAAAAATCTTCAACTCCTCCCTCATCTTTAAAAAGATCTTTCATTTCAGGTGGAAATCGATCAGATTCACTTATAAGATTATGAATAGTCGTTTTGATTTCTGGAGTTCCGCCATTTGTTAAAAGGTGCCCAAGTTCACCAGGAGTGCATATCAAACCAACTTCATCTAAGAAGTGTGACATTGCTCCTCCTGCTAATAAAAATCCGTCATCCATCAACCTCTGGACAGTTTCATTTCCTAGAAAACCCGATATTCCTTTTACCATTTCTCTTGAAGCATCAAGTTCAAACATTGCGATGTTTGTGACACCCTTCTCAAGTCCGTCCAATAATGCAGTTTTTCCTCGATCCAATAATGGCCCTTTTAATAAATCCCCAACAACATTTGGATCTGTAAATAAATCCTTTAATGGAACACCGCCGAAGTTCATATTATCTGGATTTCCACAAGATTCAATAAGCATTTGAATAACATCTTTTAGAAGCTGAATGGCTGTAATTTTAATAGTTTCTAAAATAGCATCCCAGATTTTTTCCCCAATATCTCCCATTATATTAACAGTTACAGACCAATCAGGTAACTTAAGTAAGGGAATTTTTAAAATTTCAATTACTTCTTCTAAAAACTTATTTGCATCTCTCAAATATTGTTTCATTTGAGTATATGTTCTTGCGATTTGTCCAGTTGGATCAACGCAGATAATGGCTTGCCTTACTAATGGAACCACTTGATATTTGTGCAAGAATTGATAATACGAAGACTCCATACCATCGAGAGCATTTTCAACTTTTTTAAGATTTCCTAATGCCCCTTGTTCAATATTATCACGAGCTTTATCGCGAGCCTTCATGAGATTTTTCCGCAACATAGGATTATCTCTGGTGTTTGCAGTTTCTTCGTCATATTCATCCTGCGTCATCCAGCCTTTTCTATTCTGCTTATCCAGTTCTTGTTCCCAACCACCTATGGTTTTGTTTTTCGCCCCGACATAATTTCGTGATTTTACATTTAAATCAATCCTATACTTCTTTATAGTAAAATCACCAAGAAACTTTTCCCAGTTCATCGGTGGAGTTGATTTTGACGCACCATAAATTTCTTCCATCTTGCTCAAATAATAAAGAGATTGATTGTTTTTAATTGAAGGCGACTGTTTAAACTTGCCAAAGTTTCGAACCAAGTTTTCGAACTTTTCTCCTTTGTTAATCTGAGCATAAACAGCATTATAATCATCATCAACACCAACTGCAAGAATATCAGAAATTGATTCATCATACAAATATCCGTTATTTCGAACAAGCATTTCCATAGCAGATGTAAAGTTTTTGAGATCCGTTGCTTCATCTTCCAAATCAATACCATAAATTCTTCCATCAAGTTTTTTAATTTGTTGATGAAAGTTTTCTAATAAATCTGTAATGCCTTTAATTTTTTTTGTAAGATTATATGTATTTAAATTTATTTCACGACTTGCTGATGAACCATCGAAATCATTTTCAGAAAGTTCATCAAACTTTTTGTCAGAAACTGAAATAAGAGCTTTTATTTTTGCTCTTGGTCGTGGAGGAACATAATATTCATTAGCCTCTCCGATATTTAAAAGTGAAGCTAAATCATTTGGAGTTTTTTTATTATAATAAGAAAGTATTTTTTTAATACCTTCCTCGACATATTCACTTGGATATGCTTTATGAAAGTTAGGGCCTACCTTTTCATACTTTAGTGAAACTGCAACAGAATATCTCTTATTAGCACTATCATAAAAAGGTGTCAACCCTTCTGTGGCAGTCCAATTCGGAGTTATAACAGGTTTTATACTGCGAGTAACTTTTTCAGTATTCTTTATGTTTTTCTTTTTAGTCATAATTTTTAGGTAGTATTGTTATAACGACTATTAATATATTTCTCTCCCCATGGCATAAAATAATTTGATTTAAATTTTGTTAAATCAGCTTGGTGAGTAAATAGTGATCTTTTACATTGTGATAGATGATCAACCATACATTTTATACCAGCTGCAACAACTGGTGGAGAAGGAGTCGTTTTCCAAATAATCCCTCCTGGAAATGTAATAACTTGAGCTGGTGCATAGTGATAATGATTTGTAAGTTTTTCATTTAAATTCGTTTGTGCCTCTAATAAGCGATCAACAATTCCATTCAATTTAACAACAAAATCTGTTAGTTTTTTAAGACCTTCTGCAAGATTTTCACCCTTTGGAATAGGTTGCAAGTCACTATCATCATTTGTTGCTATCAAATCAATGCCGTTGATGTCAGATATATCACCACCTAGCGAGTTTATCCTATCAGTTCTTGTAACAAGTTTTATTCCATCTCTAGCAATAATTCTAACTGCATCAGCTTTCATACCAATAGCTGATCTTGTTGTAGAACGATGACCTGCTAAATTAAAATAATCATCAATATCGGCTTTTTGGCTAATGTATATTCTTGCAGCATCATGAACAAAATCGGGATTGGCAAGGATCTTTACTTTTTTTTGTTCCTCTGGATCATCAGTTTGGTATTCTTTTACCTTATAACCCATATAACCAGCAACAATATCGATTGCTCCTGCTTGTGTATGACCTTTACCCCCATAACCACTACAGCGACTTGCAAACCGATCTCTACCTAAAATAATTTTTGCATTATGTTTGCCTTCTGGTAAAACTGTATCATCATCAACCTTAATATAGGTTGGATTGGGATCTAATAATAAAGGATTTCCACATATTCCTGCAAATTTCGACTTGTCTTCTTCAGACAACATGCTAAGTTTTTCAAGTGCTGCCTGATTTGCACTTTTATCATCAAGTGCTTTCTTGCTTGTAGAAGTTTTGGGAGGTTTGTTATCGGTTCCTTTTGGAGTTTTTGATTGTTTTGTATCGGGAGCAGGATTTTGGCTTTTCTCTTTATCAAATTTTGCCTTTGCTCGTTGTGAACGCTGCCTTGCTTCAACAACTTTTAATGCTTCGGATGCTTGAGCAGCATTTAATTGAGCCGATTCGCCTGATTCATTTAATAGAGCTTCCTGATTTTGAGTACCCCAAGCATAAAAGGCTTGATCTGCCGCTTCAAAATCACCTTCTGCTGTTTTCTTATCAATATGCGCAGCGACTTCTTCACTGTTCATATGTGAAAGATCAATGTTTGAAGTTAAATAAGAAATACCTTTTTTCTCATCTATGTGTCGTAATGCCGTTCGAGCATTTTTTTCCCCTATCATGTCTTCAAGGATAGGATCTTTTGGGTCGCCATTTGCCATAATAAAATTTTACTATTTGAGTTTCTTATCCACTAACTCATAATAGGCATAAAGTTTCCATCTATTAAGATTAGGCTTGACCGATTTGTTCAATTCGTTCTTTCCACCAGCATCTGCAACAGTCATCTGTTCTTTTTTAGTGACATCTGTACCGGGTCGCAGCATTGCGACATGCCCAGACAAACCACGCCTACCTTCTATCTGTCTATCATCCCAACCGGCGATGACTGGGTTGCCCTTGTTTGCTTGTTTCTGGGCTGTCTTCCAATCTGGTGCCATTTTCCAACCCATCGCCTTTAGCGTCTTGGGTTCATGTGCTGGCGTATTGTTGCCTTTCAATGATTGCCAAAGCCACCGAGCTGTCATACCTAGAATCGGGCCAGTGCTCTCGCGGGTTTTTCCCTTTACCCAATGTTTGCCAGGTTCCAAGCCCAAAGCCAGCATCACATCGTGAACATACCAATTGCAAAATGTTGCTTTCTTTTCTTTAAAATTGCCCTTAGTTGTTTCGAACCGAGGCTGATATTTGGCGCGTCGTGGATCAACTTCCGCAAGAACATCAATATAACATTGACGACCATCTTTTGTTTTACCAGATTTATCTTTGTAACAAGGCTCCGTAGGTTCTGTAGATTTAAAATCAACATCTGGAGTATAAGCCTCCATGGTCCAATCTTCACCAACAAAAGTTGCATTTCCAAACAGCTCTTTCGCCCGTCCTGTCCCTGCGGCACGAATATCCCCCTCAGAAACTTTTCCCATATAAATGGGTTGTGTAAAATTAACTCGATCACCAAAATCAACATAAATAATATCTCCTGATGTTGGTGCTTCTCCGATAGATCCTATGCCAACAGGCTCTTTAGAAACAAATGTTGGATGCATATTCATCGCAGTATTTGTATATTCCATATCAGTGATGGATTCCCCACATGCTTTAGAGATGCCTCTTGAAGACATTGGATCGGGAAGGTGAGCATGAAGTTCTGGTATTCTGGCTTTGACAGAAATCCAATATTTGTCGTTAATTGCTCCACCGGCATTGCCAGCAACACCTTGGATCCATGAACCCGGTGGCGGAAGACTTGAAACTTCGACTCTCAAGCAGACAGCTTTTAATGGTCCATTGGCTTGGAAAGCAGGACTTTTATAATCTCCCAATAAAATGGACTTAATTGTCCCTGCAACCGTTGAACCATCAGGATAAAAGTTGTTGCCTACGGCTGGAGTTTCTATTGGATTTAACTGACCGAATCCATAATTATACGCAATTGGCATATCCTATCCCTCGTTTAACCTATCAAAGATTTCATTGCGTTCTTCTGTGGTTAAACCAGAATCTAAACTTTCAGTTTTTTGTTTTAATGCAGCGATTTTAACAAGCTGCTCATTTGATCTTTGCAAAGTTTCAACGTACTTTGCGGCAGTTAAACCAACTTCTTTGTGACGATGATCATCATTCGATAAATACTTAATTAAGTCCTTTAAAAGCTCTTTGGTTTGTGTGCGATCTTCACGCACGTTTTCAATTGCTTCATCAGTAAGAGACTCAAAATCTTTTTTTATTCGTTCCATTTCTTTTTAAAGTGAGAATATTCCAATCTGAACTTTGTCAAGTTATTCAAAACCTGTTTCGTATTCAAATTAGTTATCTCACGGATATACAAATAAATAGCCTTTTTATTGAAAATTTCAATTGCTTCTGCTTCAGATAAAAGAATTTTAATGGCTTCCAAAACTTTTCTTTCGTTTTCTTTTAAGTTTTGTTTGTCCCATCTCTCTATTTCTCCCCACAAATGCTCCATAAATTCTTTTTTCTCGCGCTCACTATCATATTTGTTATAGATCGAAAGATGATCCATCTCTACTCGTTTTGATATCTCATCATAATGAGCTTCTCGTCGCAGTTGTGTAGCAGTTTTTTTAACTTTCGCAATGAACCAATTTTTTGTAATAACGCTGAAATAGGAAAAGGCTTTTGAACCTCTTGCTGGATTAAAGTTGCTTAATATCGTTATAAGGTGAATTTCACATTCATCTTTAAGACTATCAACGTTCGGTAAATTTGTAAACTTATAAGTAAAAACGATTTTGTTAATCATTTCTACAAATGCAGGTCTTATAGTATATCTATAAATTTCATTCCGAGTCTTCTGATCCTCGGATCCAATATATTCTAAAATAGCATCTTCATGAACTTTAGTAAAATATTGATTACTCTTCTTTTTGCGCGTCGTTTTCCTTTTCATACCTTTGCTCTATTTCTTTAGAAGCAGCGTCAAGTTGATCTCGCAAATCTGGTTGAGTAAAAGAATACACTTCTTCATATTGATTTAAAAAATCTGCCATTTCTTTGGTGTGTTCAAGAAGACTTTTTAAAGTTTCATCACCATAATAAGTTTGTAGTTCGTAAATTGATCTAAGATGATTTTCATAAGCATCAATCATTGTAAATATTCTTGATGCTTCTTCGGACGCAAGATAAACTTGAGTCAAAACACGACGCGAATATAAAAAAAGAACGACATTAAATGCTAAAGATAATATAAAAATAACTGATAATATTATTATAATAGTATTAATCATTGTCTTTATATTCCCTCCTTTCTAGTTTTCGTCTATCAGACGTAAGTTCTTCTTTGGCGTCTTTGATTGCTTCCTTTACAACATCGCCATCTTTAGATTTTCCTTCAAAATCATCTTGTTTTTTGCTTATAAAAATGCTTGAAGGTTTCCGTTCAAGACAATCCTCATGTCCACAAATCTTGCATATTTTAAGTGTTTTTTGCAATGAATGTGCGGTGTCGAACACTTCTTCACATTCGTTACAAAAATAACTATATTTAGGCATTAGCTTCAGACTCATCTGAAGTATTATCAACTTGGAGGGTCGGTGGATTTTTTACAACCAATCCGTCATCAGTGTTTTCCAATTCAAACTCCTGTAACATTTCAGTTATATCAATCTGTTCCAATAATCCTTTCTGTAGTGCCATCATTAATGCTCCAATAGCCTGATCCGATAATTTAAATTTCATTTTTTCTCCTTTAAATATAAAATAACTTTTTCATGTATTTTTGAATCAACAGTGCTTTTCCAAGCATTGTTATTTTCTAAAATTTGTTTTCTAATTTGAGTAGCTGAGATAAACCCAATGTTGGGAGGAGGTACATGTTCAATAATTTCATAACCTACACCACGCCCATAGTTCACAGATTCAATATCAGGAATCGCCATTACCACAACATCGTCCTTTGCATAAACAGTTTCAAGCATATTTATTGTTTGCTCAGTTGTAAACGGATTTTTAACATCAGGGGCAATATCCCGTACACAAATCAATACTGGAATATTTTTATCAAGCTGTTGATTAATCAACCACTTGTGACCATCATGTAAGGGTTGCCACCGACCCACAAACATTGCTCTTTTTTTACTCATCCTATCCTCTCTATAATAAATTGTTCCAATAAATCAGCCGCAGAATCTAAACTCAAATTATTTGTTTCAATCACTAAATCTGCAAATGGTGGCTCTTCATATGGATCTGAAATTCCAGTAAAATTTTTGATTTCTCCCGAAATAGCTTTTTTATATAATCCCTTTACATCGCGCTCAATACAAACTTCAACTGGACAACTCACAAAAACCGTTTTAGCATCACAAGTTGTTTGAAGCTCATTTCGTATAGCTTCATAAGGGTTAATTGCTGACATAATTGTAATAACATTATTCCGCGAAAGAACTTTGCCAACGAATCCTAATCGACGGATATTCATATTACGATCTTCTTTTGAAAACCCTAAATCATTACATAATCCTTGGCGATATTCATCACCATCAATAATCTCAACCGGATATCCCTTATTTTTTAATTTTTTTTCCACTGCTTTTGCTAATGTAGTTTTTCCTGCACCAGACAAGCCAGTCATTTGAATAAACATTCCTTTTGTTTTACCACACTTAATATAATTCCACAACCTTTCGTGAACAAAGAATATAAACACCTGAATACTATGATAAAATAAAGTAATCAAAGACGCTGTTTTGAGATTTCCGGTCGTTGCATAAGAAACAATGGATAATACTACAATGGCAACTAATCGCCATGTTATTGCTTTCCAAAAACTGCGCCTTTTAGAATCAATCAAAATATTTTACCACACATCTTGTAACGTTCCATCTGCCCTTAAAAACTCATAATCTGATCTAAACATCATTTCACATAATTCTTCAAATTTTACTTTTGGTTCCCAGTTTAAAACCTTTTTTGCTTTTGTTGGATCTCCCAGCAAATATGGAACTTCTTGAGGTCTGAAAAGTCTTGGATCAATTTCAACAAACTTGTCTGGATTCAATCCCGCATATGAAAACACACAGTCCAGAAACTGCTTTACACTATATGTTTCGCCTGTTGCAATAACATAATCATCTGGTTTTTCTTGTTGTAACATCAACCACATTGCTTCAACATAATCTCCTGCAAAACCCCAATCTCTTTTTGCTTCCAAGTTTCCAAGAAATAACTTATCTTGAAGACCCAACTTTATTTTTACTGCCGCCATTGTTATTTTTCTTGTAACAAATGTTTCTCCTCTGCGTGGCGATTCGTGATTGAAAAGAATGCCGCTGGAAGCATGTAGATTATAACTAGTTCTATAGTTTCTGATTAAGTTGTGGGCAAAAACTTTTGAACATGCATATGGAGATGCAGGCATAAGTGTTGATTCTTCGTTAAATGGATAGTTTGGATTATCGCCAAACATTTCCGATGAAGATGCTTGATAAAAACGAGATTCTGGACAAACTTTTTTGTATGCGTTCATCATTCTTAATGTTCCCATTGCAATACTATCGACAGTGTGTTCGGGAATATCAAATGATACTCTTACGTGTGATTGAGCCGCTATGTTATAAATTTCATCTGGTCGAATATCCATCAACATTTCCCACATGGATGATGTATCATTTAAATCATGATATTTTAAATGAAAGTTAGAGTTTCCAAAAATGTGATCAATCCTTGTTGTATTAAAAGAAGACGATCTTCGTTTTAAACCATAAACATCATATCCTTTATCTAATAATAGTTCTGCCAAATAAGAACCATCTTGGCCTGTCACGCCTGTTATTAATGCTTTTTTCATTTATTGTTTCCTAAAAGTGTAAAACACCCTGAACTTCTATTAGTTTTCTTGCAACAAACCACATGTATGTCCTAAAAACACCGTCAGAAAAAGGAGTAAATTTAAAGTCACCAATTAGACTTTTCAAGCGAGTATTATCTCCATCTTTTCTAAACTGCCCATCTAGTTGTTCATTATACACTATTTTCAAATTTTTATTAATACTTTTTAAAAGAATGTGAGCCATATTATCAACACTCAAATTTTCATCTGGACTAACAATCAAAGGAATGTCTGTGTTGTGTTTTTCTAACAATATTGGAATTATTTTACACACGTCTTCAACATATAACTGTTGTCGTAAAGGTTTGCCTGTTCCCCATAGTTCTAGTTTTTTCCTGCTCTGAGATGTTTTAAGTATCAAAGAGGGAACAAAATGCGATGTCTCAGGAACATAGTTATCTCCTGGTCCATATATGTTTGATGGACAAAAACAAGAATAGTTTACACCGTATTGCTTTCTGTAAGATTTAATCTGGACATATAACATTCTTTTTGAATATCCATAAGAAAAGTTTGTTGGTGCTGGAGGTCCAGAAAATATATCTTCTTCTTTAAAAGGATAGTTCTTCACAATGTCTGGAAATGCACAAGTGCTTAAAGACGCCAATAATCTTGGAACTCCCGCCAAATATGCTTCATGAACAATGTTTGTATTCATTAAAACATTTTTATAAAAGAACTCTGCTTGTTGTTCTGCGTTCTTTTTGATGCCGCCGACAATTCCCGCCAAATGAATAACAGCATCTAAATTTGGATAATCTTGAAATAACTTTTTCGCCTCAACAACACTGGTTAGATCATAATCTTTAGAAGATATATAAACCCAATCAGGTTTTATTCTTTTAAGTTGGGTTCCAATAAAACCCGATCCGCCTGTGACTAAAACCTTATTTTCTTTTGCCACTTAAAAAGTCCTCAAAATCAATGTAAGGAAAAAATTGGTTTAGATTTGATCCTTCAGAGCACGAATAAACTTTAAAAGGAAAGTTCATCCATTCTATTTCATCAGCTGCGTGGCCCCAATTTTTAATTTGTTCGCTTTCATTTGGTCTTCCAAATGTTTGTCCTTTTCCAAAATAATCATCTCTAAAATGATTTGCATCATAATCAGCTTGTGAAGTACAACCATATTCATCCCATATAATACTTTTTTGACTCTCAGTATCTATCCTATAACGTGCATCACAACCGAGCAGCGCAACTTCTTCATACCCCATCATATAAAGTATTTTTAACCCACAAAGACCTGCACAGGACTGAAAAACCACATCAACACTATTCTCTTGTTCGTTAATAACACCACAACGAAAAGCATTTATATATCCTATTACTGCTTTGCCCTCAATCACCATCTCAACGGGAGGAGGTTGATCCATAAAATAAACATTATCTTTTCTCTTAAAATTAATTTCATCAAATCTATTTTCAAAATGCTCAAGGTGTGGTAAAAAAAACTTTTTGATATTGCTGTGTTCTATTAACATATTAATATCTTTATACGTTGAATATAAATCTGCTACATCAATAGACAAATAATATGTTGGCTCAAAACCCCAATCATTAAAAGCAACATAAGCTCTATTGAATGTTATTGTGTCTTCGTTTTTTAGTTTTGACACATCAATTTTATTTAAAGAAGGGCCAGTGCCAATTAAGTAAGCTGTTTTTTTTCTCTTTTCACTCATATAACTCCAATAAAGATTCCAACTTAATGTATTCAAATACACTGTTTATGGGTGAATCTGGAGTACAAGAAATTATTTCGAAATCACAAGTCCCCTGAAATCCGGGGCCGCAAATCATTTTTTTTGTCTCGCTCCAAGTCGTCAAAACTGCTTCTTGATCTGGTGGGTTTGCTCCTTCAAAAGCACCATCATAAGCGTCATATTCAGGATGAAAGTGAAGGTCGTTGAAGTCCGCATCAATACCCAATAATACAACTCGCTTAAAACCAAGTAAATAAGAAAGAGATGTTGCCCAAGTTCCACAGTTCGCATACGAATGCCCACTTATCAAATCCTGTTTATGAGTTTGATCCGGCGAGGGAATCACGTAATCAGGGGTATCATGTCTTTTATAAGCAGCTTCGCGATTAATTTTTTCAAGTACATCATCTGGTAGGCGCGCTGCAAAGCGTGGAATAAACATAACTTTATTCTCAAGATTAGCTGGTGTCTGGTCTATTGTCGATTGATCAGCGATAACAAATAGTTTTTCTATCTTGCATTTTGATTCATAAAGAATCGGTATTATATCTGTTGCATATTTTCTTACTGTCAGCGCCCAATCTACAATAGCATAATATTTTGGAGAAAACCCCCATTCATCAAAAGCAACATATTGTCTATTCATCCCAAATGTATTTAAGTCTTTTAATAATGAAAGATCAATCTTGTTCAAAGAAGGACCAGAACCAATAACAAACATAGTTTCATCTAAAGATATATTTTTTAAATCATTTTCTATCATTCTTCCTCACTTTCTATAACACCATGCAACTTCAACAAATGCTTTAAATCAACATAATCAAACATACCACTATCTTGATCATTGTTGATGATTGAATTTGGAGTACAAGAAATTATTTCGAAATCGGGTCGATTGCAAAGACCATCTTTATGGTTTTTTAAATAATCCCACAGAAAAGTTCCATTCCACTTATCTGGTTCTCCATGTGTTTCAAGCTCTTTAAATTCTTTTGGATCAAAATATAAAGGATGAAAGTGTTCAACATCATAACCCAATGCAATCGATTTTTCTCTTCCATAATATTTTGCATCAATTCCGAGTAAAATAACTCTTTTATATCCAAATACATAAGAAAGAGTTGTTGCCCAAACTCCACAGTTACCATAACCACCGCTTGCCCTAAAAAATATACCTTTATCGTCTTCATGTTTTTTAAATGCAGCGTCTAAATTAATTTTTTTAAGCACATCCTCTGATAATCTCGTGCTATATGTTGTTATCAATATAACTTTATCTTGATGTTCTTCACGAACATCAACATTGGGATCAGCAGTTGACCCACCCTCTTTAACGTATTCGGGGGCTGTTCCTGGATTTGAAATAAAATATTTCTCAGTAGTACATTCAGGATTATCAAGCATTTCTGGAACTACTTCTTCTTCATATATTTTGTGAATAAGTCTCCAATCCAAAATGGCATAATATTTTGGAGAAAACCCCCACGCGCCAAAAGCAATATATTGTCTATTCATTCCAAATGTATTTAAGTCTTTCAATAATGGAACATCAATTTTATTTAAAGAAGGACCAGAACCAATAACGAACATGGTGTCTTCTAAAGAAATTGATTTTAGGTGTTCATCAGACAAAGGCATTATATTATTTCTTCTTTGTATAAATTTAATAACTTTTCCAAATCAACATAATCATAACCACCATATCGTCCACACTTATCGCACCCATGATCATTATTAATGATTGAGTTTGGAGTACAAGAAATTATTTCAAAGTTAGATCTATTACAAAAACCACCTAAATGATTTTTATGGAAATCCCATAATGCTGGACCATCCGTTGAAGCTGCATGTGAAAAGGTGAAATCACCATGTTTAGAAATATCTAAATTTTGATATTCCCTATCAAATATTTCGGAATAAGTATTATCGTCTATTGGATAATAATCAGGATGATACCAATTTTTACTATAATCATCTTCTATCGATTTTTCTTCGCCAAATTTATACTGTGCATCAATCCCTATGAGAACAGCTCGCTTATATCCAAGAGCATAAGAAAGAGATAAAGCAAAGATACCACAGTTAGAATAACCATGACCATTAGCCATAAAAATATTTCCTAAGTTTCTCTTATCAGATTCACTCCCAAAATCATTTTTTTTAAGTACATCCTGCGATAAGCATTCACTATACTCTGGTATCTGTATTATCTTTTGATAGTGCTTTTTAGAGTCTTTAAGTTCTCCACCGCCCACAATAAAATATTTCTCAATAGTACATTCAGGATTATTAAGTAATTGAGGAATAATTTCTTTTTCATATATCGCTTTGATAAGCATCTGATCAATAATAGTATAATATTTTGGAAAAAAGCCCCAAGATTTATAAGATACATATTGTCTGTTCATGCTTATGGTATTCAACCCCTCTAACAAAGTCATATCAACTTTATTTAAAGAAGGACCAGAACCAATAACAAATGCAGTATCCTCTAAGGATATTGTTTTTATATGTTCATCAGACAAAGGCATTATATCAACTTTTTCTCATTTGGTGTTCCTAATAATCTACCGTGAACTCCTGCAAATTCCTTCTCTTCTTCAACGATCATATCACAAGCTGCAACGATCCATATCATGTGAACCGTTTCAACAATATTATATCTAGCACTATCGATCCAAAAGTTTAAATCTCCATTGGACTTTAAAGGATTGTCCTCGCCAAACCCAGTAAATGTCACAACTTTACATCCTTTAGATTTAGCTTCAATGGCGGCATTTATTGTGTTTTTTGATTTTCCACTAGAACTTATTAATATAACTAAATCCCCTTCTTTTGCTTGCAATTTAATAGCACGAGACATAAAATTTTCATATCCAAAATCGTTAGAAAAGCAAGTTATCATATTTGGATCATTCAACGCAATACACGGAACTGCCAATTGATTCATATAATCTAATGCCCCATGACTTGCAATAGTTGTGCTTGCGCCATTACCAGCAAAGAAAATAGTATTTCCGTTTTTTCTTGTCCTTTTGATGTGATCACATAATTCTTCCAAAGAGTTTCTTACATCTTCGTTGTCTAAAGAATTTTTTATTTCACTAAAAAAATTAGTAATCCATTTAATATCCATAATCTCCCCCTAAATGTTGTTTTGGTTTGTAAATTTCATCTATTAGCTTCATCAATGTTAGAGCATCCCTTGAAGTTCCTAAAACAACATTTATGCCACTTTCTATAGCCTCGAAAAAATGTTTTATTTCTAGTGCCCATGAATCATCAATGGGAAATTCGATTCTTTCTTCTTGTTCCCAAGTTGCTTTTGGAACAGATGTTCTATTTCTTGCTATTGTTAACACTTCATTACCATATGTGCCCGAAGAGGTTTTCAGCCCATTAATAACCAAATAACCTTTCTCTAAAAATAATTCTAAAGAAAATAAATGTCTCCATTGTGTCATTGTTGAGTGTAAAGACGCCACTAATCCAGTATCATAATTTTTAAAAATGCCGAACACATTATCTTCAATGCCATCTATTCCCCAATATTGATTTGAAACAAAAGCATGTGATTCATGAAAATTGCCCGCAAAATATAAAAATAAATCTAACATATGAATTCCTTGATCTATTAAAATTCCTCCTCCAGAAAGTTTTTTTTCAGATCTCCAGTTATCAAAAAAACTAGAATCAACACTTTTCCCATATCTTCCTCTCATCCATAAAACTTTTCCAAATTCTTCTGAATCAATAAGCTCTTTTGCTTTTTTAATTGAATAGTGGTGTCTATGATTAAATCCATACATTAATTTTCCAGAATTGTTTTTTTCAGCCGTGATGACTTCTTCTATTTCCGCAGCGTTGAGGGCTGGTGGTTTTTCACAAAACACATTTTTACCAGCATTAAGAGATTGGATTGTTAAATTTTTATTTAAATAATTTGGAGTGCATATAAAAACAGAATCAATCAAAGGATCGCAAATAATGTCTTCTGGAGAATTAGCAACATTATATTTAATGTTTTCTTGATGCTCTGGATCATATATAGAAATAACTTCGCTGCTAATTTCTTCTATTGCTTGTGCGCGAATTTGACCCATTTTGCCAAAACCAATAATCCCCACTTTATGCATTTTCTATTTCCTTTATAAACATTTTTAAATCTTTAGAGGAGCCACATAAAAATTCTTTATTTGTGCTCGAAACATGAGGGGTCATATAAAATATATTTGGATAATATTTTTTAAGTTTTCCCTCGTAAGGTTCTTTCCAAAAAACATCAAATGCCGCCTTAAGACGATTATTCTCCAATTCTTTTTCTAAGGAATCTTCTGATACTATTGCTCCGCGAGAAGTATTAATAAGCGAAGAACCATTTTTCATCCACGACATTTTTTCAGAATCAATAAAATTCTTATTGTTTTCTGTATATGGTATATGAAGTGAGACACAATCGGCTATTTGCATTTTCGATTTTAGATCAGATATTTTATTATATCTTTCATCATATGTAACAACATTAAGAAAGTGGGACATTTTATTTGATACTCTTTTTCCTATATTTCCTTGCCCAATTACCAATAAATTTTTATTTCCCAAAAATTCTCTTGGAGTTTTTTTCCACGGTTCAATGGTTCCAATGTCTGAATACATCATTTTAAAAATTAAAAAACAAGTAAAATTCGCTGTCTCTTCAAAAATATATTCAATAGTTTTTTGTTTAGGAAATGCAACTTTTATATTTCTTTGTTTGGCTTCCTCAAACGGAATATTATCACTCCCCACGCCAACACGAAAAATCCCCTTAAGATTTGGAAAATCTTTTATTTTAATCGATTTACTGCCTAAAACTGCGATGTCTGCTTCTGACGGTGACTCAGTAAATAACAAATCATCAACAAAACCTTCTAGCGTTTTAGTATTGGTCCACATTTTCATATTTTATATCGAAAAAATTATCTTTAACGATTTCTTCAGTTCTTCTTCGTTAAGTGCTAAACTTGGGCGGAATCGAATTGTTTTGTTGCCGGTTTTATTAAAGATCATTCCCCTGTGTAGCATCTGCTCCGAATAATAATCGCATGTCTCTGAATCATCAAAATCGAATGCTACTATTAAACCACAGTTTCGCACATTTTTTAAATTTTTAACATTTTTAAGACCTTCCGAAAGTGCATCACCAGCTTTTTTAACATTATCCAATATATTATATTTCTGATATGCTTTTATAATATGTTTACACCGCACCATATCAAATACAGTTGCATCCCATGTAACCTCTAAACGAATAGGTGTTTTAAAAATTTCTGCGAACTTCTCTTTCACCATTATCCCTGACAACTGTGTTCTCTTACCAAATATTAAAATATCTGGTTCAATGCCCAAATGTTCAAAATACCACAGTTTGCCGGTTGCCCCGAAACCAACTTGAATCTCATCAAAAATTAATGGAATATCATATTCATCACAAAGAGTTCGTAATGTTTTAAAAAAGTTATCACTAAAATATTGATCACCAGCAGTTGCTTGAATTGGTTCTACCAAAACTGCTGCAATATCTCCATTTTTTAAAAGCTTTTCTATAGAATCTGGAGAAGAATCACAGTCTATCTT
>Ga0209434_1000560_pt1 | contig 17687 bp, 25 predicted proteins | sample ETNvirnome_2_300_FD_184068 | JGI IMG/M metagenome (GOLD analysis project Ga0209434, IMG submission 184068) | Marine viral communities from the Pacific Ocean - ETNP_2_300 (SPAdes) (version 2) | ecosystem: Environmental > Aquatic > Marine > Oceanic | place: Pacific Ocean | collected 2013-06-22
GAGCGCGCCCACGCCGAGAACGATCCCCAACGTCATGGAGCCCGCCGACCCTTTTTTCGGCTCCTCGCCAAAACCGGCGCTGCCGCTCTTGCGCTTGCGGCCGGTGCCCTTGGTGGCCTTCCTGCGCTTGGCAGAGACCCGGCGCTTGCGGCCGGTGCCCTTGGTGGCCTTCCTGCGCCTGTCCAGGCAGATGATGGCCCCCGTCCTGGGGTTCCTGCCCACCCGGCTCCCAGGCGGGCAATTCTCCGGCGACAGGACGAAACGGATGAAACCCTCGGCATCCTTGGGGGCCGCCCCCGTCCCGCCGGCCCCGTTCTTGGGAGGCGGCTCGGGCAGGGCGGGGGGCACCGCCGACCTCTCTGCGGCCTGGGCGGCGAGCAGGGCGGCCTGGGCGGCGGCCTCGGCCTCCTCGTCCTGGCGCTTGCGCCACCAGCGATACCCCAGGAAGGCCGCTCCGGCCGTGGCCACGCCTCCCACGATCATGGTCACACCCTTCATCTCGTGATCTGCTGCGGCTGGTTCATCAGGCCCTCCCGGCCGCTGTCAGGTCCGACGAGAAGTACAGGAGCGCGCCCACGCCGAGAACGATCCCCAACGTCATGGAGCCCGCCGACCCTTTTTTCGGCTCCTCGCCAAAACCGGCGCTGCCGCTCTTGCGCTTGCGGCCGGTGCCCTTGGTGGCCTTCCTGCGCCTGTCCAGGCAGATGATGGCCCCCGTCCTGGGGTTCCTGCCCACCCGGCTCCCAGGCGGGCAATCCTCCGGCGACAGGACGATCTTGGGAGGCGGCTCGGGCAGGGCGGGGGGCACCGCCGACCTCTCTGCGGCCTGGGCGGCGAGCAGGGCGGCCTGGGCGGCGGCCTCGGCCTCCTCGTCCTGGCGCTTGCGCCACCAGCGGTACCCCAGGAAAGCGGTGCCCGTCAGGGCGACACCGCCCACGACCATGGTGACTGTCCTCATATCTCCACTCCCAACAGTTTGCCGCGCATGAGCTTGGATACGCCCCCGACCACGATCACGCCAATCAGGAACGGGACGCCCCCCTCCCGCTTGGACGCCGGCAGGCGAGGGCGGACCACATACGCCACGCCCGTCGCCGCCCCGAAGAACAGCAGGCCCTTGATCCACGTCCTGGGATCGGTCAGATCTCTTCGCAGGCTGTCGAAGAACCCGCCGACCTCGGCCCGGTCGCTCTTGCGCTCCTCCTCGCGTTTGAACGCGCCGGCAGGGGCGTCCCTCTCGGCCTCGCAGCGGTTGTTGTACGTCACGCCATCGACCGTCACGGGAGCTATGTGCATGGGGCAGACTGTCATGCCGGGCTGGACTGTAGCCCTGCCCAGGCCCTGCGCCCCGGCTCCCCGCTGCACCACCATGAAGGTGCCGTCGTGGATGCGGTCGCACTCGGCCCGGCCGCCCCCGACGACCCGCCGGGCGCGTATGCCGCCCTGCCAGTTGTCGAGGCTGTACACGTTGCCGTTGTTGCAACGCACGGTGCGCTCGCCGCTGGCGAGGCTGTTGGGGTCCGACGCCGGGCCCATGGCGGTCCTGGCCCCTGGGCAGCAGCCGCTCTGTTGGAGCCGGGCGAATATGGACGAGGCGTGGCTGGGCTTGCGGCCCATCTTGGACCACGTCATCAGAGCCAGGGGGGACATCTGCCCGGCGTGCTCGATCAGCCCCTGGCGGTTCAGCCCCGTCGCCCCGCCAGCCGTAGCGGGCGGCGGACCGGGTAGAAGGCTTCCGCCTCCTGGGCCGAACGGTGCCGTGGACATGGGGAGCATCAGATGTGCTGGTCGTACAGGTTGCGGGGGCTGATGTCGCCGTACACCTCAAACCGGCGACGGATGTGACCCAGGTGGGCGAACACCGCTTGTCGAGGGGTGTACGGGCCGCTGTCGAGGAACTCCCGCAGGTTGGCGAAATAGAACGGGCCGATGCCGTTGACGAGGTCCATCATCCCGGCTGCGGCGTCCTTCCAATCCTTCGCTGGGACGATCTTGAAATCCCAGTCGCCGGCCTTCCGCAACCCCAGGCCCACCTCGCCAAGCTCGTTCTCGGCCACGGCCTCGACGGCGTTCCGCCAACCTCCGTAGACCTCGGTCTCGGCCTCGTCCCGCGCCCTCTCCCCCAGTTCCTCCGCCGCCTCCTCCGCCCCCTCTTCGCCCTCGCTCTCGTAGGTGCGAAGCCCCTGCTCGTAGGCGTCCTGCTGGGCGTCCGCTACGTACTCCCAGGTCTGCTCGTTGATCTCCTCCATGTCAGGGAGCCCGAACAGCTTGGCCAGATCGTCGTAGTCGAATCGTCCGCTGTACTTCGACATCAGCCCAACCCCGCCGCGTTCATGACCACGTAGTTGGTGCCGGCGAACCGGAACTCGGCCAACTCGGAGTTGTAGCCCATGTCCCTGGCCAGCTTGGCGTAGTCGAAGTAGTTTTCAAGGGTCTGCTTGCCAAGCTCCTTCACACCTCCCATGCCATCGAGGCGATCCTCGGCAAGCTCCTCGTCGGACATGCGCTCGTACTGCTCGCGCAGCTTGTCCCCCTCCTCGTCGGTCAGGCCCATGTCTTCGTAGCTGTCGCCGTGGAACGGGTGATCGTCCATGCGGAGGTCGCGCCCGAACGAGGCGAAATCGAAGTAGTACTCGGGGTTGGTGATGTTGCCGGGGCCGCCGATGTCGTCCACGAACTCGGCCACGGCGTCCTCGGCGCTGCCCGTCCGCATGATGGGCTCGTCGTAGGTCTCCAGGGCGGTCTCCAGCGGCACGTTCAGGTCGCCCACGAGGAAGCCCAAGGCCGCCATCTCGTGCTCGTCCAGATCCTCCAGCCTGTCGAACCACGTCTCCATGTCCGGCATGCCCAGGGGGCCGATCATCTGCCAGAGGGACACCTCCGCCGGGGAGCCATCCATGAGATCGATCTCAAACTCCTCGGCCCTGGAGGCGGCGTACTTGCGCTCCATCTCGTCGTTGTCATCGAAGTAGAACCCGCTGGCCGACGTGTCGTAGGGGTTGGCGTAGAAGTTGGCCATCGACGGTGCTCCTGCACGCGTTTCAACGCGTTGTTCCGACCCTGTCCAATACCATGCGATTTTCCTCCAAAGCCAGGAAAATCAGAGTCCGTTGCCCTCGACCACGTCGCCCCAGCTTGAGATCCACAGATTGTCCGTGTCCCACTTGTAGATGAGCGTCGCAGCGTAGGTGTCGCCCATGTTCAGATAGTCGATCGTGCCGACCCTCTCGCTGCCGGGGATATGCTCCACGCCGTGGGCGTCGATGACCTCGTTGGCCCCCTCCAGCACGGCCGACCGCCGCCAGATGCGCGAACCGAAGGGGCTGCGGTGCAGGCTGCGGACCCAGGTGTCCGTGCCGGGCAGCTTCTGCTCGATGATGCTCTCAAGCTCGTCGGGGTCGTCCACGGCGGCGCACAGGCTGCGGATCGTCTCCGCCCCCCAGGTGCCGACTCCCAGTTCGCTCTTCAGCCTCTTTGCGGACGGGCAGCGCATACAATCCCCCTACTTCGCCGGCTTGAAGCCCATCGTGGCCACGAAGTAGCCCCCGATGGCCAGACCGATGGCCATGCCCACGCCCTCGATCGTCGCCCTGGCGACCACCTTGTTCCACGAGGGCTCGATGTCCACCTCCAGCTTCTCGACCACCAGGGGGCGAGCCGGAGGCGGGATGGGCACTGGTATGGGGTCCGCCCCCAGGCCGGAGAACAGCGCCCGACCGACCCATTTGGGCTCGTGCGTCGCCTTGCCGCCGGCAGACCGGGCCACCGCCCACAAGGGCATCCGCACCGGCCCCAGGCCCTTGCCGGGGTCGGCGCACATCCACCGCTTGGACATCGGGTCGCCGGGGGCGCACGGGCCCCACTTGCGCTTGAAGGCCTTGGGGTGGACGAAGTGCGTCCGGTTGCCGATGGGGTTGCCCTGCGTGCCCGCCAGCATCTCCTGGGCGAAGGCCACGGCCCTGGGAAAGCTCTTCGCCTCGCTGACGGTCTTGCCGCCGCGGGTGCGGCCTGGGCACGCCTTCGTCTCGGTGAGGTAGCAGTAACCCTTCGTGCGGCGGCCTCCGAACCACGCCTTGCCCGCCTTCACCGTCACGGCCTCTTGGATGGTGGGAAACCCCTTGAGGCGCACCCGGTTGAGGGCCGTCTGGGCTATGCCGACGCCCTCGGGCTTGCCGATGACGCCCCCGCCGCCCTCCGTGAGGATCAGGCGGGCCAGCCAGTCGGCCTCCGTGGCGTTCTCGGTGGCGGCCGTCTGGAGCGCCCCGTCCAAGAGCCCCCCGCGCCAAGCCAAGCCGATCAGGCCCAGCCCGGCCCCGGCGTACAGCAGCCCGGCGCGGGGGGTCGAAGCCATCTAGGGCTTCACCAAGGAGGGTGCGCCGACGACCGTGCCGATCTTGGTGAGCGTGAGGATGTCCTCGATGAACACCGTCTGCTCCCGATCGACGGGGCCCACGCCCGGAGCGGGGGCGGTGCCGTGGATGGTCAGGATGAGGTTGTCGTCGTCCACCCTGACCATGTCGCCCTGGATCTGCACGGGGCCGTTGGCGAAGGTCTGGGGGCCAAGCTGCACGGGGCCGATGAAGCGCAGGGAGACCAGAAGCTCCTGGCCCTCGTAGCTGCGGGCGAGGTCGGCCATGGCCTTGCGGGCTGCGGGACTCATCGAAGGATTGTCGGTCATAGGTCGCTCCAGGGTATCTCGCGTTGAAACGCGGGTCTAGCCAAGCGGCACCGTCCCCGGCCCGGAAGAGGCCGGCTGGATGTCCGCCGTTCGTAGGAGCGTGCCGTAGGCCGGTGTCAGCGGTCCGACGTAGGCTCCGAGAGTGTTGAACTGCAGGTACTCCTCGGCATCCTCGCGGGACAGGGCGTCCCGCATGAGGATGGCGACGCAGGCCTCGTAGTCGTACAGGGCGACGGTGGCCTGCCCCTCCTTCCCCCATATGGACACGGTGCCTATCAAGGCCTCGTCAAAGCCGTCGGCCGTGAGCGTGCCGGGGTCCAGACAGGCCTTGACCTCGGTGGGGGTCATGGTGTCTCCCCCGGCTGGTAGCAGCGTGCGGCCAGAGGCCGGCGGGCGGCTATGAGCGCCCATACGTGCTCCAGCGGCGGCTCGGGGAACAGGCCGCACGGGTTGCAGAGCCACACCTGCGGACCGTCGCAGAACCCGTCCCGGTGCGTGCCGGCGTCGCCCTCGGCCTCCAGGCCGCAGGCGGCGCACTCCCGCTCCATGTCGAAAAGGTCGACGGTTTTGTCGGATCCACGATTTTTCACGGCGGTGCTCATGTAGCCCAGGAGTCTACAGGGCGGGGCACCGCTGTCAACCCCGCCCATTTCCCCCACCGAAACACGATCACTGCTGCCGCTCCAACCGGGCGACCAACTCGGCCATGGTCTCGCCGGTGAGGCGCAGCAGCGCCCTGTTGCTGGCTGAACGATGGCTGGGAGAACAGAACTCCTCACCCAGCCGATTCTGGTAGACGGGATCGCACTCGCCGCCGCACCACGCGCAATCCGACGGGTACTCGTCTCCGTCGTCGTAATCGTCGTAGCTCACTGCTCCGGCCCGAACCCCGCCAGTTCAAGCTCCTCGACGCCCAGGATCTCAATGCGAGCGGGGTCGAACACGATGACCGACTCGCCACCCCCCTCAAAGGTGTTGTCATAGGTCACGGCGTCCAGGCCGTGCTCCTCCAACCAGCGGCGCAGCATGTCGTGCTCCTCGGGGCGTCCGTACCAGTCAGCGAGGTTCTCGCCGTCCTCCAACAGGATCTCGTCCTCAAAATAGGCGTCGATCTCCTCCTCCGTGATCGAAGGGTGGCTCTCCTCGTCCTCAAACAGGCGCTGGACGATGGAGTGTGCCGGCCACGCCCCCAGCCTGTTCTCGCTCAAGGCGACCAAGCTGTCGACGTCCAACTCGACCTCGTACAGGTAGACCCGGTCGCCGGGCTCGACCCGCCCCTGGCGGTGGAGCTTGTCGGCCACGATCATCGCCGTGGCCTTGGTGCCGAAGTGAAAACCCGTGTCGACGGATTTCCAGCCGTCGGCCTTTTTTTGCCGGAAGCTGTCGAAGCGCAAGGGGGACAGGTGGAAGGCTCTCATCGCAGCCCCACCTCGACCGCTCCGTCCTGCACGGCCATGACCAGGGCCTCGATCTGCCAGTCGTCCAGGGGAACCTTGTCGCTGCCCGGTCTTGAGGTCTCCTGGGTGTAGACCTCCACGACGCCGTCACGGGGGGTGTACACGTCGGTGACGAACCGAAGCTCCTCGCCGCCCTCCAGGGTCATCCACGCCTCTCCGTGGAACCACCACCCGTCGTGCGTGGGCTCGTAGTCGCCGCCCAGTTCCACGCCGATGTCGGGTGGGTTGGCCTTGCGGGCGAGCTTGGATTCCGCGCGTTTCAACAGGTATTCGGCTTTGTCAAAGGCCGTCTTGAACTTGTCAGACCACTGCAGGGTACGAATGTCCCGCGCCGTGAAGCGGACGCCTATGTCCGCTCCAGCGCCGTCCAACTCCTCCCGGTAGATGCGTCCGACGTCGGCCATCCAGCGGGCGTTGCCAGCCCCTTTGAGGCGGTAGACCCTGCTGTGGATGCTCTTAACCGCCGTCATCAATCGAGCGTACCGGGCGCTGCTGTCTCGCTCCTCGATGGTCTGAACGGGGACGTGGCGGTCGAGAAGGGCCTCCGCCATAGCGTGATCGCCAGCCTCCAAGTACTGGCGGTAGAGGCCCCGCCAATACCTATCAAGCTCCAACACCCTGGGGTCCATGCTCATCCTCTCAAACCCTCCTCGACGGTCCCCAGGACGTGGTGCAACACCTGCGCCTGCTGGGGATGGTCGTGCTCAAACCGCCGCTGGTCGGCCATCCACAGGCGCATGTTCTCGGAAAAAGCCTCGTGCAGGTCCATGCCGCCATAGGTGCTGGCGAAGCCCTCCCGGTCGCAGGCCCGCCGCAGGGCGTCCCGCACCTCCTTGTACCGGGCGGGGCCCTGCTGGCGCTCATAGGCGAACAGGACGGCGTGCCCAAGCTCGTGCGTGAGCGTGCCCTCGATCTCCTTGACGAGCACCCACTCGGCATCGGCGGCGGACATGCCCAGGTAGTCGGGGCGGTCGGCCAGATGGTGGCCCTTCATCGAGCCGTGCTCGACGTACTGCGACCGGGACAGGTCGAACGACAGGCCCCACACCTCCCGGTCCTTGCGCCACTTGATGGACTTCGCGTTGAAACGCTCCCTCACCCTGGGCGGAAGCTGGGCCAGCGCCGACGGCTCCACGATCTCCGTGACCATCACGCCGGGGTCGCCGTTGAGAATCCTCTCGGTGAGGGTCAAGCTCCTGCCTCCGTTTCGCTCTCGGGGATGTAGGCCCGCAGATCGGTGCCGGAGTGATAGGCGGCGCTGGCCCGATGCGACCCGTCGATGACAAAACCACCAGCGATCACCACTGGGCTGTCGTCTCCGTAGTAGCCTTCCACCGCCTTGGCGGGGTGGAGATTGAAATCGATGCCGGGGTCTTCGGGATCGACCTCCCCCAATACCCAATCATCGTGCTCTTCGACAACCTCTATCAGCCCCTCTACATAGTCTGGATCGCCCGTCTGGTCGGACTCGACAAGCTGTCGAATGACTTGCTCTTGAGGGACAGCCTTCACCCGCGCACCGTCACGTTCGCAGCCCACTTCGCCGCAGCCGTCGACATGGCCAGGAAGCCCTGCAGGCCCTCCATGACCGACCGCTCCACGAACTCGATCTGGGCGGTGGTCGGATACGGCAGACTGTCCACGGAGCCCATCGAGTAGATGGCGTCCGCCTTCTCCTCCTCCAGCGCCATGTACGCAAGCTCCGCCACGTAGTTCAGGTCGGAGGCGTTGCCTCGGAACATCGTGCGGCCCAGGTGGGCGTCGGGGGAGAAATCGTCGGCGTCGTTCTGATCGTCCCAGGACATGAACTGCTCGATGATGGCCGCCCGCAACGGCGTGAGCGACAGGGAGAACAACCCGCTGCGCAGGAGCGTGACGCCCTTGGGTTGCCGCCGGTAGACGGTCCGCCTCTCCTTGGCGTACAGCGCCTGATGGTGCTTCTCCCAGACGTCGTCCAGCCGGCTCTTCATCGCCACGGCGCGCCGGGACATGGCCTCCCAGGACTCCCCCGGCTTGCGGTACACGTTCCACTCGCTGTCGCCGGGGGACACGCCGACGTGGATGAAATCGTCGGGGGAGATGCCGAAGGGCGGGCTGCTCATCGGCCGCCGTTGTCCGCGTTGGAACGCGCAGCCGCCTCCCGCTCCGCCACGCACTCGGGCTCGGGGCAGGTGCGGCGGCCCGTGCCGGGATGCCGGGCGCAGCCGTAGGTGCGCTGCCAGCCCTCGGCGTTGGCCCTCGGATTCTTGCTCGTGACCGAAAAACGGTCTCTGACGAACTGGGTCATGGCCGGCTCTTGTCGAACACGCCGGGGTCGCTGTTCAGGATGCGCTGGGTGAGGGTCATGACAGATCCTCCCGCCACAAGGGGAGCATCTCATCGATGTCGCCGTAGCTGGCGATCTCCACGTCGCCCGTCGCTCCCAAACGCCCATCCATGGTGTCGTAGATCCCCTCGGGCAATCCCCGCCACCTCCCAGTCTGGTAGTTCCTCTCCGCAGCAAGTTCACGCACCCCCGGCATGGAGAGCACATAGGTGCCGCCCTCGGACTCGGGACGCCAAGACCTGATGGCCCTGTGCGACACTCGCCAGATGCTGCCTTCCCCATGGAGGTAGAACCTCACCCTACTTGGACCCCCCGTTTATACGCGGGGTCTTCTCCACCGTCTCTCGGTGCTTCTCCCAGACGTCGTCCAGCCGGCTCTTCATCGCCACGGCGCGCCGGGACATGGCCTCCCAGGTCTCCTTGATCTCTGCGGTTGCGAACGTCTCCACGATGTACTTGGGCATCAGTCTGCCTCCTTGGGTCGGATCACGAACGGTGCCTGCCCCGACGGGGCCCCGGCCGACACCCACTCGGTGTAGGCGTCCAGCCACGGCGACACCTCGGCCGGGCCGATCTCCCCGATGTCGAGGATGGGGCCGTGGTAGGGCGAGTGGGCGTCCTGCTCGCTGTCGCCCGACGCCGACAGCAGCAGCGTCTCCTTGGCCCGCGTGATGGCGACGTAGGCGATGCGGCGCTCCTCGGCCTCGCCCTCGCCCCTGCGCTCCTTGATGGAGCGGGCCAGGGGGAATATGCCGCCCTGGAAGCCGACGATGTACACATGCGGCCACTCCCGCCCCTTGGACGAGTGCGCCGTGGTCAGGGTGACGGCACCCTCCGGCCCGAACTTCTTTTCGATGCGCTGCTCCCGCAGGTGGGGCGGGGTGTCCTTGAGCATGGTCTTCATCTCGATGGCGGCGTCCACGGCCGCATCCACCATCGTCAGGAACTCCGCCGCCGTCCCGCCGTGCGCCTCGGCGGCGGCGATGAGCATGGGCCACGCCTCGGTCCAGTCGTCGGTGGTCTCGCCGCTGGGGGCTTTCTCCCGCAGGGTCTCCCCCGTCCTGGCGTTGCTGAAGTTGGCGATGGTCACGATGGCCTGGGCGGCGTCGTCCATCACCGACGACAGATCCTCCAAATCCTCGGTCAGCCCCTCCAGGCCGGTCCACTGCTCGGCGGGCCACAGGTCTTCGTCCAGCAGCGGCCAGACGCCGTCGGGGGTGCGGCCCACGGCGTCGAACACGCCGTCCGCCGCCTGCACGTAGCCCTTGCCGAACTTGCGGAAGGGCGTCTGCATGATCGCCTTGAAGCTCTTGAGCCGGGGCTTGAGCATGAACTTGATGTAGCTCATGGCGAGCATCGGGGCGCGGGACGTCCAGAACACCTCGCCCTTCTCCACGATGTGCGGCACCTCGCTCTGCCACAGGTACAACTGCGTGAGCGCCGAGAACCGCTTGAGGCGGTACAGGATCGCCATGTCCTTCCAGGGTACGCCAGCGGCATGGGCGTCGATCATGCCCTGGACGACGCCCTCGGCCTCCGCCGCCACCGAACCGAACAGCTTGGTGGTGATCTTCGGGCCGTCGGGCGTGCCCTCCAACGGGGCCTCGTCCCGGCCGGACAGGCGGGCCGCCGCACTCACGACATTCGCCACGGAGCGGAAATTCGTCGTCAACTCCCTGCGCTCGGCCAGCCGGCCGAAGGCCTGGATAAGCTCCGGCCTGCCTCCCTGGAAGGAGTAGATGCTCTGCCCCTCGGAGTCGCCCACCAGCAGGATGTTGGGGGCGTCCGCGCTGCCCACCTGGGCCACCCTGAACACCAGGGCAAGCTGCAGCGGGGACACATCCTGCGCCTCGTCCACCACGATGTGGTCGAACATGCCGCCCACCTTGGCGGCGATGGCCGGATCGGTGTCCAGCATGTGCAGGGCCATCGTCTGCATCCCGGCGAACGAGATGCGGCCCAGCCGCTCAAGCTCCCGGTTCACGTCGGTCTGCAGCGCCATCACGTCGACCTTGACGCCCGTGACGGCGGCACCGGGGGATGCGCCGTACCGCTGCCTCTCCTGTTGGTTGATGAGCGGGTCGAGGACGTCGTCGGGCGTGCCGGGCTGCGTCTGCGTGTAGTACTCGATGGCGTCTACGATGTCTTCCTTGCCGGGCCACAGGCGGCCCTTGAGCCGCTTGTTGTACAGCCCAGGCCCCAGCGGGTACTTGGCGTCGTTGAGCGCCTTCTCGACGGCCTTGCGGCCCTTCTTCCTGGCGTCTTGGAGCACGCTCTCGTCGGGCTTGCGCTTGTCGTCAAAGCCGTCGGGGATCAGCTTGAGGCCGATCCGGCGCAGCAGCCGGTTGCCCAGGGCGTGGATGGTGGTGATCTGCGGGCCCGGCCCGCCCGGCCCCTTGCGCCACGGCGGGGCGTCGTAGGCCTTGGCGTAGGCGTTCCACTTGTAGCCCATGTCCGCCACGGCGGCGTTGGTGAAGGTCGTGCAGAGCACCCGGCTCATGTCCTGGCCGGAGCGCCAGAGCGCCAGCAGCCGGCGCATGACGGTGGACGTCTTGCCCGAACCGGCGATGGCGTCGACCAGCAGGGGGCCGGCTGGGTGGGTGATGATGGCCGTCTGCTCGTCGGTCGCCCCGAACGGGGTCAGCAGCGGGCCGCTCGCCCACGCCGCCGCCTCGGGATCGACCGCCACGGCCTTTCGCGTTTCAACGCGCCGTTCCGGCGGAGGTGGCGTCGGGTCCGACACGGTCCCGGCGTCGTCACCAAGCTGGTCGAGGAAGCCCTGGAGCATCTTCCGGCCGTCGGACACGGTCCACTGCGCCGCGCTGCCTGAGATCCCCAGGCCTGCGGCGAACTCCTTGATGAGGGGGCCGGACCATCCCAGCCGGTCCTTCGCCGCCTTGAGCGACGAGCGCAGGTCGGCGTCCTCGCGCAGGGGGCGCAGGTCGTCCTGGGTGGGGGCGACGGGGGCGGGGGCCGGCTCCTTGAGGACGTAGCCGAACCGGTTGACGATGCTGACCAGCCGGCTGCGCTTATTCGGGTGCAGGCTGCCGTAGCGGTCCAGATCGTCCCCGAAGCTCCGCACGTACTTGCGAGGGGGGTCCCCGATGTGGCGGCCCATCTCCAGCGGCTCGTCCCAGCCCGACGGGTTGCGTTCCTGCATGCAGCGGGCGAGGTGCATCACCTCGGCGTCGGACATCTTGCCCAGCTTGTACTTGCTGGGCACCTCGGAGGGGCAGTCGCCCATTTCCCCCACCGAAACATCACGGGGCGGGGTGGGTGTGGGTGGTCGATCACGCTCCGGCGGCGCAGGCGGCTGCGGCGGTCGTGGCGGCTCGGGCGCGTCACGGCTGTCGACGCCCAGGAGCTTGTCTCGGACCCACTCCTGTCGCAGGGCCTTGCCCAGGGCCTCCAGCAGCCAGTCGGACTGCCTGGGGCGCAGGCTGCCGTAGCGCGCCACGCCGTCGTGGAACTGGGCCAGGACGGTCACGAAGGGGTCCCGGTCTCCCGCCGCCGTCTGCCAGTTGCGGTAGAAGGTGCCGATGGCGATGCCCAGCAACACGCGTTGGCCGTCGTCCATCTCGTCGTACAACTCGTCAGGGGAGGCGGGGACGGGCACCGTGTGCGTGCGCCCGTCGTGCTCGACGTCGATGAGGTTGCCGGAGGCGGTCTTCGGGGCGGCCTGCCGCAGGGCGTCGTCCACCTGCCGCTGCATCCCGGCGAGGGCGTCGAGAAGCTCGGACTCCTCCATGTCCCGCCACACGTCCTTCAACTGTTCCCTGGCCGCCTGCACGCGATCCCTGACCGGGTTGTCGGCGGGCAGGTGGCTGGCGGAGTCCAGCAGGGCGTTGGCGGCCTGGGCCACGGAGTCGGGCATCCTCTTGCGAGCGGGAGTCGGCGTTGAAACGCCGGGCGTGCCTACGATCTCCTCGCGCTTGGCGAGGGCCTTGAGCAGGTTGACGTCCCACCGCTGCGTGCGCCGCACGAAGGTGGAGCCCTTCTTGCCCTTGGCCCGCTCCTCGTCGCTCTTCGCCGGATACCACTTGTCGCCGCTGAAATACTGGCCGATGACGCGAATGGACTCCCGCTTGCCGCTGGTCCCGGTGCCCCGCACGTTGGCGGCTCCGGCGTCCAGGGTGGAGTAGACGACGAGGCGCTGGCGATCGGACAGAGCCAGGGCGAACCATCGCTCCTGCTGGGGCCTGCCCCGGTAGGTCGGGCGGTCAAGCTCCACGAACCCGTGCTCCGCCATGAAGGCCTCCATCTCCTCGCGAGAGATGGGGTAGTAGTCCGATGCCGCCATTCGATCATGCTCCTACAGTGTAGATTTTCTGTCTACGCAGTTTTTTCACCGGCGTCAACCTAGATGACGGTGAACGGCACGACGTCGTCAACGTCCAGGGTCTTGGTGTATCCTCGCGAGAGATGGGGTAGTAGTATGTGCGTGACGCTCACCTTTCCGGTGTCGGAGGCGTCCGCACTGGAGAGCATCCAGTATCCCCCCTTCCGCCGAATGACGCGACCGTCCAACACCTCCAACACCTCCGCCAGACTCTCGATCGCCTCGTCATCGAACCGTATCTGCATCCGCTCCTCCAGTGTAGATTTTTCGTCTACACGTCTTTTTCGACGTCGTCCACTCTAGGTGGGCCATGCGTTGTAGAAGGCCTCATGGGCGATCTCATAGGCGTCTTCGTGCGACAGGCTGGGAAACTCGTTCTGCAACGTGCCCGTCAGATGTCCCACCGACGAGTAGCCCACGGTCTTCTGCTGGTGGAAGGCCCAGTCCCTCGCCACGTCGTGACGGGTCTTGGCGGGCTTGCGCCCACCCTTGCTCTTGCCGCCCGTCTTGCCCTTGGTGGCCACGGTCACGGCGTTCTTGAGCTTCTTGACCAGCGGCCAGCGGGGCATCATGCGGCCCATCATGTCGGTGATGGCGCTGGAGAAAAGCTCGTCGTGGTCGCGGCAGCCGGACAGGTGCGTCACCTCGTGGATGGCCGTGGCGAACATGGACGACAGCGTGTCCTCGTCGGACAGACGCACGCTGGGCGAATGCCTGTACGCAGGAGTGTCGTAGTCCTTCCACTCCTTTTCGTAGTCCTTGCTGACCCGCAGGGGGTTGAAGAGCAGCCACTGACGCGTCTCGCCGGTCTCGGGGTCGTCCTCCTGCCGCCACTCGCCCAGAGTCTTGCTGGAGAAGACCCAACCCACGCCGAACGGCCGGCTGATGCCCATGCCGATCATCACGAACCGGCACATCTCCGCCCACAGGCGCAGCACCCGGTAGGGGATCTTGCCCATGCCCGACCCGGTCGGCAGGTACTGGGTGGGCACCTTGAAGTAGGGGATCTCGTTGACCACGTACAGGTCGGGCATCCAGGCCAGGGTCTGCATGGCGTGCTCGACGTCCTCGGGCGTCCGCAGGCCCTGCTCCAGATGCACCCGCACGATCTCGGGGGCCACGGAGATGTCGGGCTGCGTCGGCCGCGCCATGTCGACCCGGCGCTCCACGAGCCTCTCCTCGACCACCTCGGCAATGCGCTCGACGTCCCCCTTGGGCAACTGCTGGTCGGCCACCTCCTCCTCGTCCGCCCCGACCTTCTTGGCGTCCTTGAGCTTGGGCTGGATGCGGGGGGCGGCGCGCAGCAGGTCCGACGCCAACGCCTCGGACTCCCGCAGCAGACCGTCGCCCCTGTAGATCTTCTTGACGAGCTTCTGCTTGTCGTTGAGCGCCGACAGGACGTTGACGGCGAGGTTATGCACCCAGTCCTGCAGGCCGTACTTCAGGCTCTCGTCGGCAAAACCGTCCCTGGAGTCCAGCAGCATGTTGTGAGCGCCCCGGTACTCAAAGATGAGCCGGCCCACCGTGAGCTTGTGGGGCTTGCGGAACGAGAACATATACAGGCCGTTGGTCCGCACCGGGATGCTCCAGAGCGGCTCGGCCTCCTCGTCGTAGTAGATCGTGACCTTGGATTTTCCGTCCGACGCCATGATCTTCTCGCGCCGGGTACCCACCTTCATGCCGGCGAGCACCGTCTCGCCGTCGACCCTGAACACGACGCCGGGCAGGTAGCACTTGCGGATGTACTCGATGGCGTAGTCGGCGTCGGTGGCCTTGGTCTTGTCCATCCAGACCGTGACCTCGGTGCCGGCCAGATGCGCTGCGGGCTGCGGGTCGGACTGGTCCTCGCCGGAACCGTAGATGACGGTGTCCCTGGAGTGGACCATGAAGCGGATCCAGGGAAGCAGCAGAAGCTCCTTGGCCTTGCCGAACCCGCCCGTCTTGCCAGCCCGCCCCTTGCCGACCGATCCGCCCAGGGCCAGAAAACCGTGCATGAGCGTATCGACGTCCATGCCGGAGCCGTTGTCCACGCAGCTTACGCGGATGCCGTCGTCGTCCTCGTCCACGGTCAGGTGGACCTCGGTGGCCCCGTTGTCCACGCTGTTCTGGATCGCCTCCCGCCACCACGCCTCCTTCCAGACGCTGTAGGTGTCCAACGCCGTGCCGAAGTACCTCGACGTGATCGGCATCTTGCGGGTGTACTCGACGGGCGGCGGGTTCTCCCCTCGCTCGCCCACCCTGAACGTGACGAGCCGCACGCCCAGGCCAAGCTGCCGGGTGGCGACGCGCTCGACGGCGGGGTTGACGAGGGCCTCCGCCATGGCGTCGAGGTAGGCGGGGTCGTCGTCTCGGAGTTGGTAGAGGCCGGGTTCCATGAGGGCGAGGCTACCTCCGATTTTCTCCGATTCCCAGGAAAATCCGCAGGCGTTTCAACGCGAGAACGCCTGCCGACGAATCAGATCCCCCAACCGGCGATGGCCGGCAGTCGCCGGTGCGCCGCCTTGGCCCCCTCGCCCACCACCCCGAACACGTCCACGACGCTGCCGGCGGGCAGGATCTCCCGCAGCCGGCGGGCGTAGCCGCCGTTGGCCGTGATGCTGTCCCCCAGCAGGGACAGGCGGCGCGGGCCCGCCGGAAGCTCCGCAGCCCCGGCCGCCTTTCGGAAGGCCAGCAGCAACGCCGCTCCTCCCCCCGCCAGGAGCAGCATCGGAAGCCAGCGTCTCAAAGCGAGGATCTCACGCCGGGACGTCGAAATCGTCCAACGGGAGGCGGACCACGAAGCGCACCCGGTACGTCCTGTCGCTGCCCGACGCCAGCGGCCGGGCGTGGTGGATGACACCCTCGTGGCGGGAGCCGTCCGGCGCTTCGCCGGTGGCGTTGCCCTCCACGGTCAGCACACGCCGGGTGTCGGGGTCGAACTTGCGACACAGGGTGATGTGCGCCCCCCAGCGACTCTTCCTCGGCCCGACGAGCACGATGTCGCCGGGCTCCGGCGGCCCGTCCACGAACAGCTTGCGATCGGTGGCGTACTGCCAGATGCGGTAGGTCGAGGGCATCACCTTCTTGCGGACGGCGGCGTCCAGGCCGGCGGCGGCCAGACAGTGGGCGGCGAACGCCCCGCACCACGCGAAATCGCCGTTGCGCTCATAGGGGCCTTTGCCGGGCGGCTTCTTGCCGTTGGGCCAGCCCAGGCCCGTGCGCCGGATGTAGCCGTCGATGATCGAGGCGTCGCCCTGGGGAGGCTCCCGCACGACCTTGAGCCACTCCGTCTCCCCCGCCGCCAGGGTCAGCCGCACGATGGTGGACCGCAGGCCGGGCTCCGGCGCTCCGTTGGTGGGGGCGGGCACGGGTGTGGGGGCCGGCGTGTCGACCACCTCGGGGGGATCGGCCGCCACGACGGCCAACTCGGCGTTGGACGCCTCCCGCTCCGCCCTGCGGCGGTCGTCCTCGGCCTTCGCCTTGTCGCTGCGGGCCTTGGCGAGCAGTCCGGCCAGCAGCACGGCCACGGCGGAAGACAAGGCTGCGAGCACGCCCATCAGATCTCCTCGACGCCCTTCTTCGCCAGCAGGGTCGCCACGATGGTGACGACGCCTGCGATCGCCGCCTGCCACCACGTCATGTTCAACCCCTCCGGCGGGTTCGTCACATCCTCCAGGCGCTTCGCCTGACAATCGTCGCGCGTTGCAACGCAGGCTTTCCAGGCGGCCCGGTCGTCCACGATGCGCTCAAGGTCGAACCGGTGGACCCGCCAGAACGGCCCTGCGTCGATCCTGACGGGCTTGACGTACCCCTCGGGGAAGACGACGGCCGGGGCCGGCTTGGGGGGCTCCTGGGCGCTCGCAGGTGCCGCCAGAAGCGCACACACCGTCAAGGCGACCGCCCGGCTCACAGAAGAGGGGGTTTCAAGGCGGCCGGTGGGATCGTCACGCCCTTGGCTGTCAGCAAAGCGGCGTAGCCCACCCACTCCTGCTGTCGGGGGGCGGGCCTGCCCGCCGCCTTGTATCGGGCGCATATCTCCATGGCGTTTGCGATCTGTTGCGGTGTCTTGGCGACGTCCTCGACCTTCACCCGCTCGATCGTCTCCACGTCGCCCACCACCCGACGAACGAGCTTCACCACGGGCACGACGACCACCGGCCCGACCTCTCCCACCTTGCGAACCTTCGCCCCGTCGGGGTGCAGGACGGCCCGCTCCATGACGGTCTCCACCACCACGGGGGGTGGCGGCGGGGGATCCGCCCTGGGGACCGTCAGCCCCAGCGCGGCCCCGGCCACGAGCCCTGCGACGGCAGCACCTGCCGATGTCCTCTTCTTGGCCATCCGTAACTCCTACTTGAACCTGCTTAGCTCCAACCACACCGTCACCAAGCCCGTGGTGGGAGAGCCGCCGATGCAGACGTCCACCGTGTCCGCCCCGGTGTAGACATGGGTGATCTGATGGGTGGCGGTGTACAGGTAGGCACCCCAGGTGTTGTGGTCGCGCAGCTTGTACCCCGTGGAGCCCGGAGCGATGTCGGCGGTGGCCCCGAAACCGTTGTAATTCGACCCGTCCCCCACGTCCACCGTGCCTCCACCGTCGAAGGCGGCGTTGACCTGCACCAATATGGCCGTCACGGCGTCGCCGTCCTGCACCGTCGCCAAGGTGGCGCATCCGCCCGCCGTGACGAACGACACCGTGGCCGTCTGCCACCGCCGCACATGCTGCAGGAACCCCGAAGCCGGGCGCAGGCCGAGATCGCCCGCACCGGAGCTGATGACGGCGTTGGTCTGGTCATGGCTCAACGACAGCCACTGGGTGTTGTCCGTGTCCGGGCTCGTCGCGCTGTGGATGAACAGGGTCGGATCGGTGGGCGTGACGTGGTCGTGGTCGAGCGCCCGGTTGTCGAA
>Ga0209434_1000562_pt1 | contig 17634 bp, 24 predicted proteins | sample ETNvirnome_2_300_FD_184068 | JGI IMG/M metagenome (GOLD analysis project Ga0209434, IMG submission 184068) | Marine viral communities from the Pacific Ocean - ETNP_2_300 (SPAdes) (version 2) | ecosystem: Environmental > Aquatic > Marine > Oceanic | place: Pacific Ocean | collected 2013-06-22
CGATTTTTACGCTATCACTTCCCGATTAGCTTTTAAAGAGAAAATGATTTCGGCCTCTATTCTTCTTCCCAATCGTCATAGAGACATGCCTCGCCTTTTAGAGCACGAACTAGGGCATGCATTAGGGCTGGGTCACGTGGACGTTGTGGGACACATGATGCACCCTGTTCATGAATATGGAGGGGAAAAATTTTGGATTCCTGATTAACCTCAATCTCAAACTATTTAAGGGAGAGGTATAGAGAGTGAAAGTTAAATTTTTGAAAGAAGTAGACACCGATAAGCAACGGGATTATATGTGCCATATGAAAGGAGATAAAGCTAAGAGACCCAAGGGTTTATCTCAAGATACAGCTGAGGAAATGTGTACTGGTCCAAAGAAGGAAGAGTCCTTAGAAGAGATGAGCTCCGCTGGCGGAGGAGGATCACCGGGCGGATCGAAGCCAGAAAAAGAATTAGACGAAATGTACTCTACAAGTGGACACTTTTCCGCAGGCGACAAGGTTCCTGACGTAGACGAATTTAAAGGATTGCAGGATCGAGCAGAATATCTCGGCGTAAAAAATGTTTCTAAGAGATGGAAAATTAAATTTCCTCGGCGCCTTAGAGAAGCACAGGAGGCGACCTTTCCTTTATCGGACGACGATTTAGAAGATATAAAAGCAGATCTGGAAGACGATGCTACGGGGCCTCTCCATGGGGAGGAGGTGTGTGAAGGTGACTGGGTTAAATGGCAATTGGTCGATTTTGCTAACAATTCCCGCAATGCTTCTAGAACATTTGACGTTCTTCGAGAGATTGAAGAAGAAATAGGAATGGAAGAACTCCAACAGGCTGCACTGGAGGACAAGAGTGCCCCCAGTAGAACAGAAGTTATGAGTACTAAGTTCGGCTATGACCTAGGTTTATACGAAAGAATCAAAAATGGCGATGAAGAAGCCGTCCAAAAGTATTACCAGTTTTTAATCAATGAATTTTTGTTTTGGATTTCTTTAAATCCTATGTCCTCCGCTCAACAATACGCTGGGAGGTGTTCAATGCTCTCACGGGCAACCAAAGATATAGCTTTTACTCTAGTCCAGCGGTATGTATGGAACCCAACCAAGAATAATCCAAAGGCCATGGGCTTTAGGGTGGGGCAACAAGCAGACTTTTATAAATTAACTAGAGATCTGGATCCGGCATTGTACGAATTGCCGGAAGAATAACTTGACAAAGCAACAAAAACGTGTTATAATATAGGAATAAAAGAAAAATGAAAGGTTTGCTGGCTAAAATGAAAAAATTAAATGAGAATAAGAACGGTCGTGTTGTGACTTTTGACTTTGATAACACGATTATAAAATCTTTTCCCAACATCAATGATGGAATGCACATAGATTATGAGTTTGGCGGTCTCAATAAAGAAATTATTAAAAGAATTAAAAAGTTTAAAGACGGAGGAGCAACGGTGTTGGTGGTTAGCTCTCGTAATGTACACCAGGAGGAGCCAGAAAGCTCTATTGACTCACTCTTAAAGCGCCTAGATCTCGATGTGGACGGTGTTTTTTATACAAATGGGCAACCTAAAGCACAGAAACTCTATGAATTGGGGTCTACATTACATTATGACGATGATCCAAGAGAACACGAAGCTATTAAAGCTTACAGTGGACTTCATCAAAACTTCGGAATTACAGTTAAGTATCCCGATGATCTGCTTTCTGACATTAATGAAGTAGCCAAAGGCATTATAGCTACGTCGGACGGCAATTTTGTAATAGTCCAGCGATCGGATACAGGAGAATGGGATGCTCCGGGAGGACACCTCTTTGAAGGTGAAGAACCCGCTTATGCTTTTTATCGTGAAGTTCAAGAAGAATTAGGTCTCGATGTCACAAACGTACAACATTTGCAGACGATGGATACTGTTTGGAAGAAAAAAGAGCAATTAGTTCATTATTTTATCTCCAGTGTACCCTATACATGCGAAGAAATAGGGGGATCTATTGATTTGCAATGGGAATTATCCAATTATTATTGTGGGTCTCTTACAACTATAGAAGAAAAACTAAGTTCTCGAGAAGGATCGACCCAAAACCTTAAAAACCTCATCGGGATTATGGAGCAATCCGGATTATTGCTTGAAAGAGAAAAATTTCAGCAAAAAATGTATAAAAACCATGCGAAGATGAAGAAAAGACTCATAGGTTTAGGTGGAAGCAAGACTACAGGAGCCAAAGGGCTCAAAAGAATTAAGATTTTTAGAAGATCGAAGTCTGCACCCGCTGGTTTCGGTGCTATGGGCGAAGAAAAGAAGCCCAAACCCAAAAGAAAGATAAAAATTAAAATAAAACAAAAGATGGACGAAAAAAAACGTAAGAAAACACGAAAAAAGAAAAAAGCAACTAAAAAGTATCACTGGAATGTCCCTGGATGGGTTTATGGCGGGGGATACGGAGATGGAGGCGCCGATGGTGGCGGAAAATAGTGGCATTAAAGATAAAGCCAAATTAAGAGAATATTTATATAAAAACCCGAATAAACTCGCTATTAAGTTAGCATCGCTATTAAAAAGCCCTGATGGAAGTCTTTTGCACCCAGTTCGCTTGAAAGGCAAGAATAGTGGCTATTATTATTCCGTTAACGATAAAAAGCTCATTTTAACACCTCGCAACAGTGAATATTACTTATTACCGTGGGGAGATGACGATAATACTCGTTGTTATCTTTATTGCCATCATAATTGGCAAGTTGGCGTCATTTTAAGGGTTTTTAAAGATGAAATTGAGTTTGTGGGGTTCAACTAATGCAATTTGAAGAAGAAAAAATCTATAACACCATAAAATTAACAATTATTTTTCTAATTACAATGTTAGGGGTTGCTACTGGCAGTGAAATGCTCGTCATCGTCCTATTATTGTTTTATATAGCGTTTATGAAGGGTTAAAAAATGAAAATTAGTAAAAAAAGATTGGTAGAGATCATCCAACAAGAGTGTGAAATGGTTGGGGAGCCTCCAATGGACGAAGAAGGGCGCATGGCAAAGCATCAGCTGGCTGACATGGAGCAATATGCGCGAGAATTGGGCGGCATGCTGACCGATACCACTCAACTAGAGGCATGGGTACAGGCCAAACTCACTAAAGCTGCCGATTACCTTAAAACTGTCAAGCAATACGTCGAATATGGCACAGAAGAAGGCGCTTATGCCCAAATTGACCCCGCAGAACCAGTGGGAGCAACAGATTTAGACGATCTTAGTGGTGCTGAAGCTTTTGGAATGGGATATAATGCTCCTGGTGTCGAAAATTATGATGTAAATGACGAAATGGTCATAAAAATGCTTGAAAAGTTGACAAAATAATGAAAATTGATCATATTGCAATAAAAGTTCCCGATGTAGAGGCCGCAGCGGAGTGGTATTGCGACAAATTGGGCTCAAAAGTGGTTTTTGAGACGGAATTTTACAAAAGATTACAGTTAGACAACACAACTATCGCAATTATTGATGAAAAATGCTATGAACACAATCATATTGGTGTTTTAGTGGACAAAATTGAGGATTTCCCCGAAAATGGGAAGATTATTCACCACCGAGACGGCACCACGGGGTGTTATTTGATGGATCCTTATGGAAATTGCGTGGAATTCATCTATTATGGACGCAATTCAGGCGAGAATCCTTAAATTGAGCAAGAAAATGCTCGAAAAACTCAAAAATAACGTTTTTGGGGACTCTCAAGTAGGCAAATTCAAGGTAGGAGAGATAGTTATGTGGAATGCATGGGACCTAAAACCAGAATGTGTGGATAGAATCCACAAATATGGAGTGCTTTTGAGCCTTTCAGACGGTATAGTAAACCGTAGAATCATTAAAATAGCCGAAATATTGCCTTTTGGAGAGTCAAAACCCATCAAAATAAGCCTTATGTTAGTAAAAAAATCAGATTTAGAAGACTAATTAGAGCATGCCTTGCGCCATAAAAAACCCTTCAAACATCGATTTGACTGATCTAGAGCCTCATGTACATGGGGTGTATGACTATTTTGATCAAAAAATAGGCTTCAACAAGCCCCCTACAATGGTTTTCGACTCAGACCCTACTAACCAGCCCAATGTGTTAGGAAAAACGGCCGCTTACGACCCTCAGACACTTCAAATCCATGTTTATACAGATGGGAGACACCCAAAAGACATGCTTCGCTCCATTGCTCATGAATTAATTCATCATTGGCAAAATGAAGAAGGGAGATTAGACGTTGGGGGTTACTCTGGGCCTGGATACTATTTAAAGAACAAAGATCTCAACAAATTAGAGAAAGAGGCCATGGAATTGGGCAACGGTTATCTAAGAGAATATGAAGACAAGAAAAAACTCGAGGAGAAAAAGAGAATGTCAATAAAAGAATGGAAAAATAACGAACTTAATCAGCGCCTTATGAAAAGATTCGGAATTATTAAAGAACAAAAAGATGCCGGATGTCCTCCTGGAAAAAGGTGGGAAGGCGCAGAAGAGGGTGAAGAAGGAGGCAAATGTGTAGAGCTACAGGAGGAAAACATTGAAGAGACCAACCTGTATAAGCGCGATGATGATCTCGAAGAAGCTGCTGATAAGAATACCGGGATGTCTGGAGTTGCCGGAGACGATGAAGATGATCGTAAAGACGAGAGCCTGAAAGAAGGTGGCAGAAAGAGAAAAGATCCTCGCAACCGTCGGTGGAAAGAAGATGAGAGATTTAGACCTCTACAGGAAGACTCCGGAGAAGAGGAAGCTTGGCACGATTGGAAAAATGAACATGCGGATGATGATCACATTAGAGAAATTGAACATCACCTACGCGCTCTCAAAGACGATCGTGACTACGAAGAAGAAGGTGCTGAGTATGATAAAGACAAGTACGAAGATGATCGCATGGATGAAGATGATGATTCGAAGGGATTGAATCCCATGTTATCACCCAAAGAAGAAGAGGAATGGCAGAGAATCAATCCTGCCACTGTTAATGAATCTTTGCGCAATAGAGTAAAGAAAGTACTCAAAAAGAATAAAAAACTTAGATTACGGTTCAAATAAGGATCGCAATGTTAACTTACAAGGAAGAATCCCGTATGAAGGAAAAAGTTATTGGCGAAGCATTAGTTCGTAAATATATACGAAAAAAAGTAAGAACGATGCTTCATGAACATAAGAAACAGCAGTTCTTACAAGAAACTCGTTTGAGAAAAGTTATTCGTAAGCTCCTCAAAGAGGGAGATATCTCCGATATGCACCCTCATCGTTCAACAGGAATTAATGTTCTTGAGGATGTTCTTAAAAAGATGATCACAACCCTTCGAACGGATTATAAACGAATGACAACCTCCAAGGTTCAGCGAGAATCATTTCGTGCACATATGATTTCAGCAGTTAAAAAAGCCCTCGCTCCTGCACTTGTCAATGACACGTATCTTCAAGGAACAAGCATGTTAGCGGAACCTCCGGTTCCTTTTGAAACCTCAGATCAGAAAACCTACGGGAAAGAAGAAGAATTGGTGAGTGAATTCCGAGCCCTTGAAGAAGCCGACATAGAGGTCGATCTAGAAGGAGAAGAGGAGAAGAAAATCCCCGTCGAAGATGACGATGTGCCTGATGAGGTTGAACAATTCAGCGCAGAATTATCTGATATGGATGAAACTGGACGTAATATGGCATTTACTACATTTAAAAAAATCTCCCAATACATTTTGGACGCTTATGACATGTTGGCAGATGTAGAGGACAAAAAAATCTTTGTAGATTATCTTATTACCAACTTAAAACTGTACTTCGATAAATTTGAAGATGAATTACAGAAAGAAGTAACAGAACCATCTACGGACCAATATGACTCTATGCCAAAATAAAAACAACTATACTTATAATATACCCTAAGTTGTTGTCGATGTCAAGTAAAAAAACAAATAAATTTAAAAATTATTCTTTTATTTCCTTAATGAGGAGAGAGCGCAAAGTAAACGAGGGATTTCTCAATGTTCTCTCCTCACTTACTTTAGAAGAAGTTATCGCGCTGAAACTGGAATTAGCAGTGCAATTAACGCAACATAAACTTTATAACTTCCCTCTATGGAAGGCTATCCCTTCTATGTGCAGAGATGCTGTATTACGTTATGTGCTTTCAGCCTGTGAGTCAAAACGTGATGGTGCAAGAATGTTAGGTATTGATATTAGAGAATTTAATGGATTATTAAAAAGATATAATACTGAAAGGTTATTTACTAATGAATAGTGTTATATGTATATAAAAAAAGAATATATAAGAAAAAAAACATTGACAACTGAACACGAGTCAAGTATAATGGATGTAGGAGATTTAGTCTTAATAATCCACAGTAATTTTTCACCTTTTTATGATCGGCCGGGGGGAGGAGCAGTTGGTATTATCGTGGAAATCACTCATAGCACTTTTGTGGGAGTTATTTACTATGTACAGACAACGGATGGTATATTGAAATTCGCTGATTATGAACTGGAGTTAATAGATGGAAATAGGTGACCTGGTTAAACAAAAATCATCGGGAGTGGCAGTCATTTCTGCTGGTATCAAAAACGCTCTGAATATGGGCTGTGTCGGTATCATTGTTTCGATCGAAGAAGGGGTATACTTTTCCTATGACGGGAGAAGCAGAGGGAATATAACAGTTCATTGGTCTAATGGAGCGACAGAGGTTCTTCCCGAGATTTATTTGGAGAAAATTGAAAATGAGTAAGAGTCTTGATCAAAAAATTTATTTAGCCCTCGACACCATAGAATACCAGCTTCGTAGGGCTGCTTACCTTTCTACTGCTGAACCCTTTCAAAAAGAGATCTACGATGCTCTCGAGATTATAAAAGAAGTTAAAGCAAAAGTAGAAAAAAGAGTTGACAAATAGCCCTTAAGGGGTTATATTATAAGAATGAAACGACTATACATGCAAAACAGGAGAAACGTATGAGTGAAAACACGACGACTACAGAAAATGAATCCCCCAAACCTCAAAAAGTGAAGTGGAAGAATGTAGCGTATTATAACACATTTGAAGAAGCTCACGAGCATCGCAATAGCCTTGACGATTCTATTAAAGTTAAAGTCCGAAGATGTGGTCCCGATAAAACCAGGTTTGTGGTCAAAGTGGGAACCTTGATTAAGGAGCCTCGGAATGCGTAAAACCATTGTAATGTTCGACATGGATGGCACTTTAACCGAAGCCAGACAGGCTTTTGATTATTCTTTATTGGGGGACTCTTTGTATAGCCTCACTAACGCTGGGGTCGATATAGGGATTATAACAGGCTCCGATGAAGATTACTTAAGAGAACAAATGGGAGAATTTTTATTAAAATCATCTTCTCGTTACAAAACACATTTGATGCCTTGTAATGGAACAAAATATTTTAGACCTCCAAAGTTTGCAAACGAAGATTTTAGACTCAATACTTATGCTTCTATGAAAGCCGCTCTCGGTGCCGAGAATTATCGTAAATTGATTGAAGAATTAATTTTATCTCAAGTTCACATGTCGAGTTATGGTATACCCCTGACCGGTCATTTTATTAATTGTAGGGGTTCTTTAATTAATTGGTGCCCCATCGGACGTAACGCTGATGAGGAAGAGAGAGAGCTTTTTAAAACCTTGGATCAAGCCGAGAGGATCCGAGAGGCGGTGATTGCCGAACTTAAAGCTATGCTAGAACAAAAAGGTTTATTGAGACAATTAACAATTAAGTTCGGAGGAGATACCTCTTTTGACATTTACCCGAAAGGGTGGGATAAAACCTATGGATTGCGCCATTTTCAGGGTTGGGATGTTTGGTTTGTTGGCGATCGTTGTGAAGAAGATGGTAACGATTATGAAATTTTTCAAGCATGTGAGGATAGATCATACGATACTACAGGTCCAGCACACACACGACAAATTGTTGAAGAGATTATAAACAAAATAAAGGAGCAAACATGAGCGATGATTTTTTCTCTTCGAGTGTAAAAAACATTTTTAAAAATGGAATAAATTTAAATTTAGAATCAATAGAAGAAGAGCAATATTATACAATGAAACTTCTCGAATATTTCGAGGAAGAAACCGAATTTCCGACCTATTTACGTAAAGGGCATTTGATTGAAGTAGAAAATCTCGACATGCAAATTGCTGTTGAAATGATGATTTCAAATTCCACCTTGTATATCGTTCCTTATGTGAACGATATTTTTGAAATTTTTACTGAGGTATTAAAATTTATCGCTCACAATCATGAAAAAGTCATGACAGATTTCCGGGGCGTTGAAGTATCCAAAATAGAAAACTTAAAAAACATAAACCGAGCACACGATGAAACGACAGAAGAAAAAACAGAAGATCCCAACAGCGATGATGATTTTGAATGGATCTAGGAGAACCAATAACATGAAAATATTTTATTTAAACAGAACAGAAGACGAAAGCGGTATTTCTGGAACAGGCAGAGTGGCACAAGGTTTTGTTTTTGATAATGGCAAAGTCGCCGTAACCTGGCTCTCAGAGCACCCTAGTGTTACTGTTTACGATTCAATTGGAGAGGTCCATGCTATTCATGGTCACGGCGGCAAAACAGAAGTTCTAATGGAACCCGATTTCAAAAAAGCATTCGGAGAACTCAAATCGTTTATAGATAATTTTAATTTACCAGAAACGATGATTTCCAAAATAACTCCCGATGGCCCAGCGGCAAAACTGTTGTCTAAAGCCTAATTAATACGTGAGGTAATAATGAAAGTAAAAAGTGTAATGGTTAGCGGTGGATTTGATCCCCTTCATGTTGGCCATGTTAGAATGATACAAGAAGCATCCCAATGGGGAACAGTGCTGGTCGCTCTTAATTCTGACGCTTGGTTGAGAAGAAAGAAGGGTTATGTTTTTATGCCTTGGAAACAACGTGCGGAGATCCTTGGAAATATTAAGGGAGTATCTCTGGTCACTCATGTTGACGATTCAGATGGAAGTGCGTGTGAGGCAATTAAAAGAATCAGGCCAACCGCTTTTGCAAACGGCGGAGATCGAAAGAAAGAAAATACGCCCGAGATGAATGTCTGCGATGCCCTCGGGATCCAAATGCTATGGGGCATTGGAGGAGCAGATAAGCCACAATCCTCGTCGTGGCTAGTAAATAAAGCAATGGAGCAATTAAATGGAACTGCAAAATAAAAATTTAGAAGCCTTTTTGGCGAGAGCCGAAAACGATCCTGCCGTGATGGAACTCCTGAGAAATCTCATTAGAATTTGCCAAGAAGCATCGGAAATGGGAATTCCTCTCGCCGAAATTGCTGCTGCAGGAACGGTAGGATGGACTATTGGACAAGACCCAAAACTTCAAGTCATGATAGAATATTTGTTCGAGATCTCCAAAATCAAACAGATAACCGAACATTAATGAACCCAGTTCTATTTATAAAGAAATAGGAGAGGAGTTGGAATTGTGAAAATCTCTAAAGAAAGGCTAGTACAGATTATTAAAGAAGAAATGGAGGCCTCGGAAACCCAAAAGAGTGTTATCATAGATGCTGCTCAAGAAGCCATAGACGGACTGACTGATCCTGATGTTAAAAATGCAATTGTGGCATACATTGAGCTCTTGAAGACAGGAGCCGTTAAGCAATGAACATTCAAGAACTTGCAATTGGTATCTATAAACACCCTCTCATTCAAGAGATTCTTAAACGTAACCTAGCGCCCTCCTCACTGGTTAATCGTTTGATTGTCGAGGAATTAATGGCCGAAGATGACCTAGATGAGGCACGGACATCACCTTCTCAAATATTAGGAAACGGCGCCATAAGAAGAAAATTTAATAATCTTCAAAAAGCTGGCGATGAAGATGCGCTATTCCAATGGCTAACGACTCTTAAAGCCAATGTGGAAAAAGGAACGACAGGACACCCCAGTTTTGAAAAATCTGATGACGAGGGTGCTCGGAAGCTTGCTTTAGGCTATGTCCGCGATAAGCTGTTAGGACGAGAAGCAGTACAACAGTTCCTGGATACACGAGCCAAAAAGACTGAGAAGCCGACGATTTCGGTGACTGATATCGGCGCCGGTGATAGTTTTGAGTATACCTCCAAAAAAGGAACCGAGTCTGCTGTTCAAGTGGTCGACCCCGAAAATGAGCATGGAGCCACAATAGCCCAGAAGATAGACCCAGCCTCCTGCGAACCAACCAGCAAGAAAAAGTTTGCTTCCAAACCAGAAACTTTTGCTGCAGCAGTGGGAGATCCTATTGATAAATGTTCTGTCCCTGCAGAAGAGCCCGAAGAAACTCCATCCGGCGAGATTCCTGAGGAGCTAGCTAAATGGTGGACGTCAATGGGAAAGTTCGGGTTTCACCGGACTTTAGAAGACGTCGCTAGCGCTTATATAGAATTAAGCAGAGCATTGCAAGAAGTAGTAGTCGGCGGTTATGATAACCCGGGTGTAAAAAAGGCATTTGCAATAGCAGAAAAATCTGGTTTGAATATAGATATCCTTAAACAAGCTTTACAAAAAGTTGGCAGGGCAGCAGAGAATGAATTCTTCGAGATCATTGGAGGCAATCCGAAGGAAACATCTGCTTATCTTAAATGGAAATCCGGAGCATCGTCCGAGCCATCGGCACCCGAAGAACCAACTCCAGCCCCCGAAGAAGAACCAACTGCAGAACCAGAGCCAACTCCAGAAGAGGAACCAACTGCAGAACCAGAGCCAACTCCAGAAGAGGAACCAACTGCAGAACCAGAGCCAACTCCCGAACCAGAAGAGGAACCAACTCCAGAACCAGAAGCTCCGGGGGATAAAGAACCTTTGAAAGATCAACTCCAGGAAGGCGTTTGGGAAACTTTTATTGAAGCCAAAAAAGCTTTTATTGACAGATTCCTGCGAGTATCTTTCCTCGATGCTCAACAAAAACTTCTTGTTAGTCTTCTTAAAAATCTGGATGACTTGTTATCAGATAGAGAAGCATCATTTTCTACACGAACCGACGAGCCCAGCGCCGAGACCGTTGAAGAAGCTGTCGATGCCCCAATTGACAAAGCGCTGCGCAAAAAGCTACGAAATGATCTTCGCTACATCGAAGGAAAAATCCAGTCGGTGTCGAAAGCCTTGGGGAGCTTTCTGGATACTTCTTCCACAAAACGATCGGGCGGCGATGTCAAAGCTAAAATCGTTGAGGATCTTAAGAATCTCCAAAAAGCCATTGCGCTTACATACAAAGATTTGAGTAAGATACGGCTCCCTCTTCCAGAAGCAGCCGAACCAAAATCACGCGAAGACATTGTTGATGAAGTAGAATCAGTCTATGATGTTGTTGCTGGTCGCCTAAATGATTTAGAGACTATAATCGAAAAAGGCGCGGATGCTACGCAAGCTCAAGGAGTTATTAATCAAATCAAAGATCGTTTGGGAACCATTAAGCAATACTTTCCCGAAACAGCAAAGTTTACTCCCACGGCTACGAAGGGATCCCGCGAGGCTCTTAATGACTTTGTGGAAGTCATTAATAAATTCCGCTCAGAAGAAGTACTTCCCGTTTATGCAATGCTCGCTGACGAAGACCTGAACCCCGCCCGAATTGAATCTATCAAACAGGCGCTAGTTGTGCTAGCTAATCAAATGAAGGCTCTCTTGGGCATCGATTCAGAAATAAGTGATGAAGAAGCGGTCGACCCCGACGAGCCATCCTTTGTCGACCCCGAAGAAGTCGCGGATGCAGAAGAGGAAGAAGTCGCGGACGGAGACCCCGAAGACGAAGAGGAAGAAGTCGCAGATGGAGACCCCGAACCCGAAGAAGAGGAAGAAGTCGAAATTTCGGATCCTAAGGAAGTTTCACGGCGTGTTAAGAAACTCTTTCCATTTTCGGAGTTTCAATCTATTGTAGGAGAAGATGCGACTCGATCGATGTATGATGCGTTTCTAACTGTATACGTCCTTGCCAATGGAAAACAGTTTGATCCTGAAACTAGTGTCCGCAGCGAGGCTAAAAACACGCCTTCTCGTATAGCAGCGAAACTTCATGCATCAGTGTTCACCGATCCAATTGAAAAAGGTACTTTGGAAGAAATTATAAAATTCATAGAACGCGACTCAAAGAAGTCAGGGACGCCGGGGGTGTGGGACTACCTCAAGAAGCTTTTCAGTATAACAAATACCGCTACCCTTAAGAGAGTGAAAGATGCTTTGGATGCGGCTTTGGAAGGTAAAGTTCGATTTGTAGATTGGAAAGAAGAAGATGTCCGCGACTTAAACTTCGCCACCCTGATCCTTGAGGAACAACTATACCAGAAACTTTTGCCTATCATAGAGGAGCTAATCCGATAAAATGACATTTAAACGAAATTTTGTACTAGATACAAGCGTTTTTTTATCGGATTCGAGCTGTGTATACAAATTTAAGGATAACGATATTGTTATACCCTTGAAAGTTCTCGAAGAAATTGATAAGCATAAAAAGCGCCAAGACGCAGTTGGTCATCACGCGAGGCAGTCTATTAGGATTTTTGACTTCCTAAGGGGTCTAGGAAGCCTCTCAAGGGGCGTTCGCATTGCAGAAGGGTTAGGAGTGCTCCGCGTGGTTAAAGCCTCTGAAATCTACCTTGACGAGCTTCCTAAGGATTTATCACATAAAACGGCGGATCATCTTATTTTGGCTACAGCATTAACTGTCAAAAAACAAGACCCCGAGGTTAAAACAGTGGTCGTTTCTCGCGACATCAACATGCGCGTGATAGCCGATGCCTTAGGTCTAGACACCGACGATTATATAAACCAGCGGGTCATCGAGGACAGTGATAAAATTTATGAAGGTTTTACCAAGTTGCTTGTGGATGAGGAATTGATAAATCATTTTTATTTGGGTGATGACATTTACTTAGATGAAGACTTGTGTGATGAACAAAACACTCAACTTTTCCCTCACGAGTTTGTTATGATGGTTTCTTCGAGTAATGAAAAAAAGACCGCCTTAGCTCGATTTATTGGTCATTCAACACCCATGCGACACATTCGCGATCTTAAACACGACTTGATGTGGGGAGTTCATCCTCGCAATAAAGAACAATCCTTTGCATTTGATTTATTGTTTGATGATGACATCCCTCTGGTTTCCCTCATTGGTAAAGCAGGTTCGGGTAAAACTTTAATGGCGATTGCGGCGGGATTAGAGCAAGGTCTCGGAGGTAAAGATGATAAATACCGAAGGATCATTATTTCGCGACCAGTTCAACCTTTAGGCAAAGACATCGGATTTCTCCCCGGAACAATGGAAGAGAAAATGCTCCCATGGCTTAAGCCCATTCAGGATAACATTCGTCATCTTATGGGCGATGATCGGACGATGCTCGAGGCTTATGTGGAAAAAGGAAAGATAGAAGTAGAAGCGTTAACGTACATTCGCGGACGCTCCATTTCTAATGCGTTTGTGATTATAGATGAAGCTCAGAACCTCACAGCGCATGAGGTCAAGACGATTATAACTCGAATTGGCGAGAATACAAAAATTGTTTTAACGGGAGACATTGAGCAGATTGACAATGTTTATACGAACGAAATAAGTAATGGGCTGACATACGCTGTTGAAAAATTCAAAGAGAGCGACTTAGCAGGGCACATAACCTTTAGAAAGGGTGAAAGGAGTAAGCTGGCAACCGCGGCGGCAAAATTATTGTAGAGAGGTGACAAACAAGTGATAGGTTTTATTTTAGGGATAGTATATGCAAGTTTTTTGGAGTGGTGGATCCATAAGATACTATTTCATAAGTATGGAAAAAAAAGAGATAGTTGGTTTTCGTTTCATTTGAGGGGACATCATGCAACTGCTAAAAAAAATAATTTTATCGATGAAAGAATATCTGGAAGAGAGGCCGTTGGCTTATGCGCTCTTGGCTGCGTCCATTCAGTTATTTGTTACATTAGCCCTCTTTTCTTTTGTGCTACAGTTTCTTATGCCATAGCCTTTTTTGTCCTCCACAATTATAGCCATCAAAACCCAGAGTGGGCAAAAAAATGGATGCCATGGCATTGGGATCACCATATGAAAAACCCAAATACAAACTGGAATGTCGTCCTTCCGATAGCCGACTGGATCATGAAAACAAATAAATAAATTTGACAAATGTTTTCTTTCATGTTATATTATTTATAATAAACGGTAAATAATTATGTGGATAAAAGAATCAGTTAAAAAAGGAAGGAATCTTAAAGATATGTATAATGTCAGTGGCGTGGATGTGTTTATTAAAGATAGAGTTTCTGAGGATGTAGATCCGGAATTCGTCTTTAATTATATAAGCGCACGTATTCCTTTTCATTTAGCACGTAATGTAGACATTATCTATGTGGGACAATTTCCTGAAATGAAAAAGAGAGAAATCAACGCTTATTATGAAGACGGTGCCATTTATGTGACAAACAGACAGGAAGGTGAAATGGATATGATTGATGATGTAGTTCATGAATTAGCCCATGCCGTCGAGAGAAATAATGAAGCAGATCTCTATGGCTCTGGAAAGTTGCAACGAGAATTCAAATTGAAAAGGGAAAAACTTTCCACCCTATTGAAAGAGATGTATGATTTGCCGAAGGGTTTTATTAAGGACATTGATTATAATAGAGAAATAGATGATTTTCTTTTTAAAACAGTGGGGTATGATATACTAAATCAAATAGCGGTCAACATTTTTGTCTCAGGATACGCCGCCACTTCTGTTAGCGAATACTTCGCAAGAGGATTTGAAGAGTATTTTTTAGGAAAGAAACAAAGATTAAAAGAATTGAGCCCCGTGCTTTATTCAACAATAGACAAACTAGTTCATTTGGAGGACCAATGACAAAACAACATATTTCATTCTCAGAATTGAGAACATGGGCAGAGTGCCCTTTCAAGCATAAATTACAATACATTGACGGAATCAAAGGGTTTACAGGAAACATCTTCACTGCGTTTGGGACTGCTATTCATAGCGTCTGCGAACACATAGCAAAAAAAGAAATAAAACCCGAGGATTATAATCATCATTTTGATGTAGCATTTCTGTGTGAACTAAAGAAACTGGATGACAAACCAGATAACAAAATGATCACACAAATGCGGCAGCAGGGGAAAGAGATTTCCCCTTCTGTCTTCCCACAGTTAAAGGAGCACTTTGGAGAATATGAAGTATTTTCAACAGAGGAAATGCTCTATGAGCCAATTGATGAACTTACTTACAAGTGGCACCTCAAAGGTTTTATAGATCTTGTTATTAAGACAGAAGATGGTAAATATCATATCCTTGATTGGAAGTCTTGTAGTTGGGGCTGGAAGGCTGAGAAGAGGTCGGAGAAATTAGTAACATATCAATTAACTTTGTATAAGAAATTTTTCTGTGAAAAGCATGATATCGACCCTGATCTAGTGGAGACTCATTTTGGTCTCCTTAAAAGAACCGCTAAAGAAAATAAGGTAGAAATTTTCCGTGTTACTTCCGGAAAAAGAAAAACGTCAAATGCCACTAAATTATTGACAGATGGCTGTCGTACCATCAAGGCGGCCAATTTCGTTAAGAACAGAAAGTCTTGTGCCAGATGCGACTTTAATAAAACAGAACATTGCCCTTAAAGAAAACTACTTAGTAAGAACAAAAAGGAGAAATAGAGAATGTCTTTATCAATGGTATTTGGCACCATTGGGTTTCTCCTCGCAGCCCTGTCGGTTATTGGAAATGACAGTGCTCAAACACTAGGAACATTTATCAGTTCCAATAATAAAAAAGTCAAGTGGTATTGGATGTGGTTATTTACATCTGTTATTTTAACTGCTACTCTTTTATCTGGTTGGATTGCTGATGATATTGCTTTTGGGAGATTGGATAAAATCCCTCTACCAGAAACTTTTCATTGGTATCATGCGTTAGCCCCGGCACTTTTGCTGGGGTTAACTCGTTTTGGTATTCCAGTGTCAACAACTCTTTTAACCCTCAGCGCATTTTCGAGCAGTTTGGTTTTAGAAAAAATAATTATAAAATCAGCACTGGGATATGGAGTGGCTGCCTTATCTGCCTATGCTATTTGGATGCTTCTTCATCAATTTTTCAACGAAAAAGAAAAAGTCCGAGAAGAGAACAAGAAATTCTGGATGATTGCTCAATGGCTTTCAACAGGATTCTTATGGCATATGTGGTTGTCTCATGACATCGCCAACGTGTTCGTTTATTTGCCTCGTAATGATGTCCCCTTGTCAATAATGCTTGGCGTGATTGGAGTGCTTGTAATAGGCCTTGGCAGCCTCTTCTACAATCGCGGAGGAAAGATTCAAGAGATTGTTCTATCCAAAAGCGGAACTCGGTTCATCAGATCTGCCTGTTTAATAGATCTGTTCTATGCGCTGGTATTGTGGTATTTTAAGATCCACAGTGCAATCCCTATGTCTACCACTTGGGTCTTCGTAGGATTGCTTGCAGGGCGTGAACTGGCCGTCTATCGCACATTTAATCAAGGAAAAGAAATAAGCGTGATCTTTCCAATGCTGGTTGCAGATTTCTTAAAGATAATGCTCGGTCTTGCTTTGTCCGTAGCAGTTGTAAGTGGGGTTATTTATTTCGATTCCATATAAAAATAAAAAAAATTCAACTTTTTTCTTGACAACACACTTTTCGTGTGTTATATTATAGATAAAACTAAACAATAAGGATAGGTATGTCTAAAAAGATTAAAGTTTTAACGTTGGGGGATCATCCGTTAAGCCCCTCGGGGGTTGGTACTCAAACTAATTACATTTGCCAAGCCCTGCTCAAGACAGGGAAATTTACAGTTTTGTCATTAGGTGGTGCTATTAAACATCAAGATTACAGACCAGTTCTGGTCGAGGGTTTTGCAGAGGATTGGAAAGTCGTACCAGTTGATGGTTATGGCTCACCGGAATTAATCAGGTCGGTGTTAAGAAACGAAAAGCCTGATATTGTTTGGATGATGACTGACCCGCGTTTCTGGGGATGGCTCTGGGCAATGGAAAACGAGGTCCGTGCGCTTTGTCCATTGGTTTATTATCATGTGTGGGATAATTATCCTTATCCCATGTTTAATAAAAGATTTTATGACTCTAATGATTATATCTTATCCATTTCTAAATTAACGGATGACATCGTTAAGAATGTGTCACCGGATGTCAAGTCGGCTTATTTGCCACATGCAGTAGACGGGCAGATGTTTGCACCCGTCACTCTAGAAATGAAAAAGGAACTTCGAGAGAATAATCTTGAGGCCATAGATCAGGATAAATTTATTGTTTTTTGGAACAATAGAAACGCAAGAAGAAAACAGTCTGGTTCTCTTATCTGGTGGTGGAAAACATGGCTAGATGCCAATGATATGCATGAAAAAGCACAACTAATTATGCATACTGATCCGAAGGATGTCCACGGACAGGATTTGACTCATATAGCGGATCATCTGGGGCTTGTAAATAGGCAAGTGTTATTTTCTACGAATAAAGCACCCATAAATATGATGCCTACGTTTTATCAGATGGCAGATGTTACTATCAATGTCTCGGATGCCGAGGGCTTTGGTTTGGCCACGCTTGAGTCATTATCTTGTGGAACTCCCATTATAGCCACAATGACCGGAGGTTTGCAAGAACAAGTTGTTGGCGAAG
>Ga0209434_1000563_pt1 | contig 17631 bp, 15 predicted proteins | sample ETNvirnome_2_300_FD_184068 | JGI IMG/M metagenome (GOLD analysis project Ga0209434, IMG submission 184068) | Marine viral communities from the Pacific Ocean - ETNP_2_300 (SPAdes) (version 2) | ecosystem: Environmental > Aquatic > Marine > Oceanic | place: Pacific Ocean | collected 2013-06-22
TCTAGCGTTATTTTTTATCTTCTTATGAGGAGCATAGATAATTAAATCCAAAAAGCTGCTGCCCCCCGCTCGGCCAGCTTGATAAACCGGATTTCGGCTCGCGTCGGTAAACAAAGTCGACACATCGTTAAAGTAGATGGATAGTTGGGCCTCTATGTTCTTGTCCACATCCGCCGGATTAACACCCTTCAAAGACCACTTGAAACTTTTAATCCCAGTATCGGAAAGACGTCCTTGACGGTTTTCAAACATTTTATTGAGGGTTGCTCCTTGTACAAAATCATCAAAAATAACTTCCACATCTCTAGCCTTGTTAAGGTCCGGGATTAGCAACTCCGGATCACTAGGATCTTGTTTCTCCCCATATTCTACCTTATAGATCCTTAGTTTGGGTATAAGCATGGCCATTTTATCCGTAGTAAGATCAAGCATGTCCATGGCGCGCTCGGGTTTTACCAAGGTAGAAAATGTTTTCGGTGCTGTATAGGCATTGTCACTGAGTACGGGGGCGACATATCTATAGCCGCTGGGGCTCAGCTCCGCGGAGTTCGGGGAGGCAAGACCGCCGACCTTCGTGGCTCGATCGGCGGCGGGCGTGTCTCGATATACCTCGACGGACTTTTGCTGCAAAACTTGAGCTTTGGGCGCAATCTCCCCCATGTGTTGAATAAGAAAACACTGTGCATTAAAAGTCACAGCCTCAGCTAGCGTGTCTCCCGTCAGAGTTTGGCCGCTGCTTTTTAAAGTTGCTTTATAATCTTTGTTTGCCACGGCCCCTACTCTCCGTAATATTCTAACATAGTTTCTATCGGCATGGGAATATAAACCATTTCTCCGAGCTTAAAATGAGAATCGGTTGGCTTAGAGTTAAAGCGTGCGATAATCCACCAAAGCTTAGGGTCTCCGTAATGCTCGGCCGCGAGCTTATAAAGACGATCTCCGACCGTCCACACCTTTTGAATTTTGTTTATGCGCAGGCGCTCCTCTTGTGTTACGGGATCTAACACTGGCGTCGCATACTGTACTATGTGATTAACTCCTCGTTCTTCGAAAATATGAAAATATATTTCATTTCCATTACGGAGAAGTCGTCGATTTTCGTATCGCGAAGCCATCAGGCCACCACCGGGACAGGAACTATAATTTTGCCCGCGTCGCCTTCATTGTCCAGAGTGGTCTGATCGCCGGTCGAGGCACCGCTTTCTACAGTCACGCCAGCAGGGTCGGCAGGAGAGGCTGCCGCGGCCATGGTCGCATCTTTAAAAGTTGTACCATAGCCATAAGGATAATCGGTGCCCTGAGCAAAACTAATAGTTTCCGCTCCGGCATCATCTTTGTTCCACGTCCAGCCAACTTTGCCGTCTTCATGCAAAATCGTTAAACCAAAGTTAACTTCCACGTGAGTAGGTATCAGCGCTAGCTGTCCGGCTTTATCAATGAGGCGCGTTACATTTAGCTCGCCACCCCGTATGCCCGCTGTGTATGTAAGGTAAGTAAACGAATCCACAACCGCCAATAAGCCTTCTGAGAGGGCTCCTGGCGCAGTGTTTCTCATAAGATTAAGATTGCCCCCCGAAGCATTACTAAGTCTAAAGCGGAGCAGCGGAGGGGATACCATGGTGCCGGTACCTAACTCGTTCATGGAGGTACTCTGATATACGGGATACATAAACTTAGCCAAATCTCCTACGGCGGCCAACATTGCTTCCGTTTGAGCCGGGTCGCCTAAAATATCTATTGTCCACGCAAAATTGATGGTTCGAGTGGTGCCCTGATAGGTTGCAACAGGGTCCATGCGACCATATACATTTTCTTTGTTAAACCGAGGAGCAAAACTGTCTTTAAATGTGGCCAGGGCGCCAGGGAGAGCGAGGTTTTTCTGCAGCGCAACATACTCAATGGTTAAAATATCCGGATTAAATTTTGTTGGCTTCGCGGACTCTCCAGTAAAGCGAGCAGCAAGCAGCGCCTGGAACATCTTGATAGAATTAACCGAATCACCGTCGAGTCCTCTTTTTTTAGCCTCCAGTGCATCCCACGACCAAGTTGTCTGTCCGCCGCTCCAGTGTCCCGAAAGATGGAACGAGCCGTCGGTACCATAGCGGTCTTTCCACAGCTGCTTGATATCTTTCGGTGTAGACTTGTTAACTGGATCTCCCTGTGCCATAATAATACCTAAGCAAGCACTCCTAGTTGCTCATTAACTTTGCCAACGGCAAACTCGCCGACCGCATTCCCATCAAGTTCTATAATAATGGGCGCTTGAGGGCCGCCACCTCCTTGGCCCACATTATCTAGTCGCATAGCCAAATTTGACAGCGCATCTCTTAATTCTCCCATCATTGCTGTGCCTCCGCCCCCTAACATTCCTTCGGTTTCATCGTTTGTTTTAATAGAGGAGCCCTTCGGTGGTACCACCACCTCACGGCCTCGCTCTCCCACTACATATGGTTGATCTTCGGGCGTGTCTTCTGCTCCTGCCTCGGCGTTGCGGGCTCTGCTTACTGCGGACATTGCCGAGGCGCCAAAGATTCCCAAACTAATGCCGCCGACAAGAAGGGCCTTGGGGTTCCAGCCAGCCTTTGCCATATTCAAGGCTGCAAAGGCCATGGCCGCGGCTAGAACAGCGCCGGCAGTGTCGGCATAGCCGCTATTTAACTTGGAAAGAACGGCGCTCGTGGCAGCAGCGGCGCCAACAAATCCAAATAAAAACCCGCTGGCCTGTCTGAATGCGACGCCTAAGCCCCTAACAGACCCTGTAGCGCCTTCTGCGGCACCGCCGAGATCTCGAGTCATATTAATATTTCTTCCCATCGCGCCGTTGCCGGCCGCCATTTCAATACGACGTTTGCGCTCAGCGGCCGTTAAACGCATTGAAGAGCCTGCCTCAATATCCATTGCGCGGGCATTAGCGCCATGAAGCCCCGTGGCACGACCAGTCAAGGCGTTTGTAATGTCCTGGAGTGCTTTGTGTGCCTGCATAGCGCGTCTGTACGACGTTATTTTGACATACAGCACCCCAAATGCCAGGCCCAGGCTCGTTAATACCTTGGTCGCTGTAGAATAACTGGCTATAGCTGCCAGGCCACCGGCAACCTTAGATACGAGATCCACCAAAGGAGTTATCGCCACAACCAAACCGTAAGTGGCATCCTTAAGTTTGTTCATTGCCGACTGTGACATCTTTGCGCGCTCTTCTAGTGCCTTCTGGTTGGCCGCGGCTTGCGCGAACTCTCGATTAGAGCCGCCAAACAGCTGAGCGGCCACACCCATGTCTCTAATCCCGGCTGCTGTGGCATATGCCTGCCTTTCGTAGCGTGCCAGGCTTGTCCAGGTTGTACCAGACAGGCTGATAACCTCCCTTAGCGCCTGTATGCGCTGGGTTTCTGTCATATATACCATCTGAATCGCATTCAGGTATGGACCGCCCAGCATGGCATTAAGGCGCCCGACGGCCTGGCCGGCACTATCAAACTCGTCATACTGTTTTGCTATATTGAGCAGCTGGCCCATCTGCAATCCGGTATTTTTAGCTTGCGCGGAAAGGCCCATAAATACTTCACTCATTTTAGAACCATATTTTGCCAGCTCACTAGTGGCGCTCTGCCAGTCAGTAAAGATTACTTCCGGCGGCACTTTAAGGGCTTTAGCCAGGCCAAAAAGTTTGTTTGTTAAAGCTACTGAGTCCGAGGTAGACATTTTCAAACCCTTATCCATAAAGTTAAGGGCCTGGGCGGTTGCCTTTGAATCTACTCCCACCTCTTTTAAGAGAGCCACCTGGCGCGTCAATGCACTCTGAGTGCCTGGCAACAAATGCGAGAATGAAGACATGCCTGCATACAGTGCATTGGTAGCATCGCCGGCATCTTTAATGCTGACGCCATACTGAATCGCGGCACGATGAACATCATAAGTTCGTTGAGCTAGGTCGTTAAGTCCCGCATCCCCACTAATTCTACGTATGCTTGCCGCCACGCCGTCATACTCCAAGGCTGCCTTGGCAGAAATTTCAGCTATCTTCATCCACGTAGACATTATCATATCAGATGCATTAAGAGAGCTTTTTAGGCCGGCTGTCACATCCTTAAGGTTTGCGCTTAAAGCGAGAGAGCCGACCAAAGACTTCTTCCACGCATCACTAATGCCTAAAGTTGTTCGAACAGCGCGTTGAGTAGCTGCCACTGTATTCTCAGTAGTCTGTTGCGCTTCTTTGGCCAAGCCAAGGGTCCTAGTGCGCGTGGCCGTCTCTTCTTGAAGGCCGGCATTGACTTGTCCCTGCAACTGAGCCAGTCGTTCCTCCTGTTGAACGCTGCGGCTTTGAAGGGATGAGAGTCTGTTATACTCCGTCACTGCTGCCTGTAGTTTTTGAACGCTTTGTTGCTCAGCTTGCACGGCATTGCGTTGCAACTGTAAATTCTTCTCAACTATTTTTCTTGTTTTATCGGCAAGACCGGACTCTTGCTGAAGAAGATCTATCTCTGTCCGAAGTGCATCTGCCCTTTGTTTGTAGAGCGATAAGTGGCGCTCCAGCAATGATGTAAGTTGTGCTGCGGCCGCTACTTGTTGTTCTGGGTTGTCTCCGTTTGCCATCTAATCTCACGTATCCTATTTGAAAGGCCATTTAATGCCAGTTTCTCGTTCAAAATTGGCGACGGCTGCTTCAAGCTCGTGACGGCTCTGAAAACTTCGAGGATCATTAAGTCCATATTTCAGAAACGTTTCCATGTATCCCTTTTCCCGGGCCAGGGTGTCTCCGAAAGACGCTATTTGTGAGGGGGTACCTCGCACTACTGTGCTCACCACATCAGTGTGCCCAAACATTTGGGTTAAAAGGGTTTCGATGGCCCCCCCAAACATGGTAAGAAAGCTTTCATTAAGCTTTCCCTCGCGGCCAATATTCAAATTAACTATATTTGGAACCAACTCTTCGCTGTTCATAATATGCAAACCTCGCACTTATACAGAATAATTAGTCTTAAAAACAATTAAAGCTTAGGTACTTTAACACCTTCCCCTAATTCGGTTTTGCCGAGAGTCGAGGAACCGGACTCGGCGTTCATAGCCTCTTGCTCCTCTTTTTTCTGACGAATCAATCGAGCGAGGAACCATTCTCTTAGCCTAATCGGAAGGTTATAGGCCTCGGAGAAGCTCCAACCTCCGTGATATTTTAAAACGAAAAACTGCTCGTACACGTTCTCCATGTACTCATTACTGAGGCCAAAAAAAGTCGACTGTAAAGGGAAAGTTAATATCGTCCTCGTAATCACACTGATTACAGACGAACTCCTTACGCAACTCGGTGTTTGGCATTACCTTTTGATAGGCTTCTCGTAAAAAGCGACTATCAACCAGTGTCATAGTCTCGGCAAACTTCTCTATGAGATCTGGTTCGGTGTATTCGTTAACCGACACTATCATCAACTTTAGTTGGTCGGTCACTGCACTTTCCGCCTGCTTCTTTTTCTTACGACGCTCGGCTTGTTTAAGAAGAAAGTTTTCTTCTTTCCCTGTTAGCATTCTAAACTCCACAGTAACTGGGTTATTGGGGAGTGTTACCACAAAATTGTTTTTCACATTAATTTGGATGTCTGCTTCTACAAGCTCTTCTTCGTTAAGAGAATAAGTAGTAGTTGCCTCATCTAGATTAAAATCGTGAGTACCTGCTTCACCGCAGGAGGGGCAGGTAATATTGGTGATATAATCGGCGCCGTAACCTGACTTCCTGGCTGCTATTAAAATAGCATTTCTGTCACCGCTTAAAAGAGCTTCAGGTTTGATGCGCTTATTCACTATTAAGTTAGCCATAAGGCGCTCAAAGGCCAGGCCCTTTTCTAGTAAGCTCTGGGAGGTTAAAATGTCCTCCTCCTTGGCCGTCATATATTTAATCTCAATGGTCTCTTGGCCATGGAGTGGGTGTTCGGTCGGATAGAACTCTCCACGACTAGGAAGTTCTACAAGCTCCGTAGGCACCACAAAAGAAAGTGGATCGCTGTTGGGATTCGTTTCTTGAGTTGCTGCAGTCGGAGTATCTAGATCGGGCTGTTGAGCCGAAAACCGATCTTCATTATTTCGGATTGACAAAAGTCACCTCTCTTTCACAGTAATTATATCACTAAATAAGTTTTTTTTAATTAAAAGTTGGGATTACTCGGGAAGAACGTCCCCTAAAGTGTCGCCTGGTACGGGCCCTGTCGACCGGGGCACCCGTGCCGGCGTAGTGGTGGCCGTTGGGGCCGGGGCTGGGTTGTGCTGGGCTCGTTGGGCCTGAGTTCCGCCGGGAGCCCACACGCCCACCAGTCCGCTGGTACCCCCGGGGCCGCTTCCGCCGCGGATACGATGACGCTCTTCCAGGCGTACACCCGGAGTGTCCTGTAGCCTATTGTCGTCGTTGGCAGAGGGGCGTATAATCATATTATAATCATAACTATCGTATACTATTTCGATCGACACGCGGGCAAGCTCGGTGCTGGCATAATTATAGGTTCCAAAATCTACAGATGTAATATAGGGGTTTTTAAGAATCCATTGGCGGCCGCGAAATAATCTCGCGGGGCTCTGACCCCCCTCAGCAATAGCCTCCCGAAGCGCCGATGAACCAGCTGCGGCGGCCATAAACTCAATGATATGAAATTCATCCGCGACGGAAGTATTATGAAAAGGTATTAGTTTACCGGGAGTGAACTGCTTAGCTATGTCCGTTAGGTCATTAAAGCCACCTTCGGGTATTTCTTTAAGACCACCATACGCATATAAATAAGCCGTAAGACTAGATGCTAGATCGTGACTATAAGTATCAATAAGCTCTATCTTGACTGGGCTAAACTCATAGGTCGTTGCCTGGTTCGGACGCACGATTGGGTGAGAGGTAGCGCCACCAGGACTAATTTTATATACTTCGGTTTTAAATCCGGGCTTTGTGCATGATGCCGCAAGAAACTCAAAATATTTATTTTTGCCGTAGCGCCCCATGTTTAACATCTCGGGATCAATTGCGCCGGGGGTTGCCCCCAACGTCCTAGATATTAATGTTTGCGACTCATCACCGCTGTAGCCCTCACCGGCCGGGACATATATGGGAAAAGGTACCACAAAGCGAAAGCCTCGCTTTGGCTCTACCTTGGGATCGCTCCAGCCGCCCCAAAAAGGCATTGGCTATCGTCTATCCTGCGGAAACGCCGGGTCGAGTAGTATAACTAGCCCAATCGTAACGTAGTGTTAAACTGATGCTTTGTAACTCTTCTGAGCCGTAGTCCAAATCCCCAAAAGACGCAGACTTAACCCATGCATTATTAAGAGTGTACTGGCCAATCGTTCGGCCATCACCGTCCAGCTCTTTAATGAGGACAGGTCCGAGAGCATCAACGGCAGCGCCCTTACTAATGGTGCCCGCATCGTCGACGGCATTCCCCGAAGTCGACACATTATCGGGACTCACATAGCCAGAGTTTGCCAAAAGAATGTGCATTAGGGCATCAAAGTCGGGAGCCATAGAGTTAACCAAAACGGCACTCACATCACTCCAGCTAATCGCCGAAGGATAGTAGTAGGTTTGTCCTAGAAACTTATGTTCACTCTGACCCACATCAAAAGATGGTTTACTTACATTCCGCGCATAGACCTGAGAAGTGGTACCATCCGGCAACGTAAACTCAAACAAAAACCGATGTGAACGTTTCGGTTCTATATTAGCATTACTCCAAAAAGCCATTATTATTTTCTCCCGTACATTTTAAATAGTGGAGGATTATAAATCCCCCTTTTTTTATTAGTCATCGAACGAAGCTCCCGTTCGGGTAACTACAAAGTCTAGCGCAATGAACTCAATCGCGCGAGTGGGCTTCAAAAGTACCTTCGCGTACATAATGTTTCGATCAACAAGCTCAGGCGTAGTAGTGGTGGTGTCCAAGATGACACGGTACTCTGCCAAACCATAGCGATTCTTAACCGAACGCAGCAGCGGATTTACCTGTCCAAGGAAGCGATCCCACGTTACTTGAATGTTGGGATCAAATAGAATTCTCGTAGAGATTCTAGAAATCTGCTTCTTAAGGAAGATGAGAAGACGCCGCACGTTAATACGATCGAGCGCCGACGGGGTAGCTTGAAGGGTCTTCTGTCCAAAGACCACAATACCCTCAGCCGGGAAACTCGCGATTGGATTAATGTTACGCTCATATAGCTGGTCCCGCTGCTTACTCGTCAGTCGGTCAACAACGTTAGAGACGGGAAGTCCTGCGGCGCCTTGACTTAGGCCTCCGCGATTAAACCCAGCCGGGGCAAACCATAGCTCTGATACAGCCTGAGAACTAGCATATGTTCCAAGAGCCGCCACAGAGGGGGGTACCCATACGGTCTGGCCGGTCAACGTGTCGCGTATTTGAACCCAGGGATAGTAGCAAGCACCATAACTGTTATTAAGGGCCCGCGCTTTGACCTGAGCAACTGTAGCTGTAACGGTTCCTGCGCGTGCAGAGAAGGCGCTACTATTTTCAGCCATTGACTTAAATCCGCCTTCAAGATCAATAACCCCTAGGGCATCAGCCCGGGCTTCACATGCGTTTATCAGATGATTAGTCAGTCCGCGCACGGTCATACCAGGTGCCGTCATCAAGTTAATATCAACCTGATCCGGATCCGATACCACGTCAACGCCCTTCTTGGCGCTGTAAAGCATGGCATAATCATTGACCGAGGGGTTCGCGGTGTTCTCTCCTCCGAGAGCACGCGTATTATTAAACGGATCGGCCTCTTCGATGTCAAAGCCATCAAAGCCGCCCGCCATTGGTACCACAAATCGATTATAATCTAGATTAAGCACCTCTTCATAAGAAGAGCTAGCTGCTGTAATAGAAGTACCGGCGCGTCGTGCGCCGCCCAAAGTCTTTAGGGATGCCTCAATATATCCAAACCCAGAACCACTATGATAAGCGGCATCTTGAGCGCCATTTAACACCAGGTTATCCAACGAGAATCCTGGCCCACGCTCTTGGGGCTCCGTTGATGTGGGCTCCAGACGTTGCAAAGAAGGAGGACGCATTCTAACCAGATCGATAATGGTATCATCGGGAACCAAAGACGTCCGAGACGTAGTGGTCTGCAGTCCAAAATAAGCATCCTTGTCAAGTGACAAACCGCCGTCCGAAGAGGACAAGCGCAATGGTAACACGGGGAACTGTAAAGAGGCTGTGAGCTTCAGAACCGAGGGGCCGCAGTCCACAACGGGGCGGCCTGCGCCGAAGTCGCCGACGACTTCGTTCATGGAAGCGCTCATAACACTGCCGCTTCCCGCAGCAACACAGAGCGTTGAGGCCTGGGCGACCGCAGCGATCGAACCACTATCAGAAAGCACCTTAAAAGTAGTAGACCCCGAAACAATGTTAAACCCTCTATACTTGGGAATGCCCTTAAAACCGAAGGGGAGCCAGTCTTTGCCAACAGCGCCGCGGGCGACATTGGGATCCATCTCCATACGAATATAGCGAGACTGATTGGGGTACTCTCCATAAAAGCGGAACTTCTTATTGGTATTGTCCCAGCTTGAGTATTGATCGCCAATCCGACGAGCAATATAGTTAGGGGAATTAGGATTAATACTAAGATTATTATATTCTTCAAGTACTGCCGGATTATTATCGGTATCATCCATGCGACGCACCTGAAGCGTAAAGGAGCCGTAGGGTTCATATGAAGCGTTCATAGACGGCTTGATATCCTTAAAGGCGATCTTAAGGTGGGCTTGGGCCCACTCTGCCTCATCGCGAGCGACGACGCTAAATAGTTCGCGAGAGCTTGCGTTAATATCAAAGCTAGCGGCGGGTCCCGGGTCCTGTGCAATAATTGGAGGAGTCTGGGGGATCTTATAAGTCGTTTGGAAAGACCCTAGGTTGGCCCGAACGCCAGCAAGGTTGCCCGAAAGTCCCAAGATTACGCCATATTTTGCAGTAGCGGGCAACGGAAACTTATCATTAATGGTACGATCAAATGTTTCTCCCAAAAAGTATAGTTCACGATTAGCTGCCGGAGTAATCTCCGCATTAACAAGCTGCGGATTAGTATTGAATACTTTTCGGATATACCGCGAGCTTGTCTTGTCAAAGTTAAATGTTGACTCTACCTGGGTAGTGTTAGCCGCATTCATAATCCTAACCTTTAGTTCTTCAGCGGAGTTGACGGTGACAGAGTTTAGTACTGTTGCGTTGGCGGCGATGGAGCTAGCGCCTTCTGGTCGCGAGCCGACTAAATTAATATTGGCCGAGCTACTAAGATAAAATACAGCTGCCAGGAAGCCTTCTAGCGTTGCTTCGGCAGCGCCGCTTTGAAACATAAAAAGTCCATAGGGGCCGCCAGCAGTATTTTGCGCCACGTTGGGGTACTTCCAGCCGGCCTTCGATATTACACTAGTACCGGATGCATTAGGGCTTTCGTCTCCTAGCAGGCGCACCATCGTAACGGGGCCGCTGTTGGCCAAATAAGCCTGCGCAGCATAAGCAGCGTAGGTGGGCGCCGAACGATTGCCATCTCTCCAGACATCTCCCGAGCCCCCTCCGGGTATCGGGTTGCCAAAAATTTGTACAAACTCATCAAATGAGCCAATAGTGGTTGGTACGAACGCTGGTCCGTGAGCAGTGCGTCCAATAATGGCCGGCCCGGTGGCTAGCGACGACTCCTGTGGCACTTGTGACTGGTCGATCTCATTAATGAAAACACCGGGCGAAACGAATCTAAATCTATCTACAGACATTACTTGGCATCTCCTTCATCAAAAAAAATTAAACACTTAATTTCTTGCAAGTTTTCTTAAGTAAATAGTAAAGCGATGCTGCAAAGTCCAACTATTATTACTATTCTCGATAAAAGCCCTGCTTGCCTAAGTATTCATCAATGTCGCCCAAGACGACGTGTTCGCGGGGAATTTTAACCTCCACCGCATTTTCTCTAATTACAACCTTGGGACGTTCAGCATTTATCCCATCTCCAATAAGATACCCCATCACCTCTAACGAGATAGAAGTTTCATAAAGTCGAAGCTCCATTTCAAGGGTCGCAACATTAGAATTGTTACTAAAACTACCATTAATAAATGCTTCATATTTGTGTCCATCGCGCTCAAGGCGCCGCGGCATACTATTGAGACCCCCCTGGCGCAAGAGCGGCGTAACCAAGTCATTCATTTGTTGTTGATATTCTGTGCGCATGCTTATTTCATAGTTAACCGAAACCCAAACCGGAAGCGGCATCGTAATAGTCTCAAAAACCGTCTTTTCGTCTACAATCCCTGGGAAAGTATTTTGTCCGAGACCTTGGCCGGCGACCTGGCCGCTATTATATTTTCGACGAGATATATTATTTTGAAACTCTGCGGTCTTTTTCTGGTTTATGCGGCGAGCGATGGTTATGGTGCCCCCCTTGGCGTCGTTGTTTCTAGGAACATTCGCGTATGGAATAATACGCTTGGACAAGTCTTTGCTAACCGATGTCCGTTCGAGAGTTATCAAAGGCAAAATCAAAGTTTCTTCGGGGTCCCGGAGGTCTCGGTTCTCCTTGATTTGAAAGGCGCGCTCAGTAGAAACCCATATAATGGGCACCTTTTTAAACCCTTTGTTTGTCATAGTCGAAAGATCCAACCTATCATTAATATAATCATAGACGGCATAATCTATTGTTTCCAGAGTTGACGGCATAATCTCTATTTCTTTAAGAATAGAGGGATCGTCAAGACCGGTCCAATCATTCTGCGCTGGATTTTGAATCTGATTTTGCGTCTTAATAGACCGACTACGTGGCATCGAACTGGCCCCTTCGTGCGCGCTTACACTCGGCACTTATTTGAAATTTGTGGTCTACCTGACCAAAATAGTATCGTGTATCATTATAGGTTCGAACTATTTCATAGAGCTTGTCCCCATACTGAACAAAATCGCCGACGCGGACGTATAAGTTTTGATCGGCCGTAAGTCGTTTTCGATTAAAATGAACTGTTAGTTGACTCTGATATTCATAACTGTATTTATCGTTCGTTTGAGTGTTTTCCACCTCGACAAAGGCGTACACGCGAACTGGGGATAAATAAGTTTTATTAACGCATTCCCCATACAGAGAATGAAAGTTGGTTTTATTAATATCAATAGGATAGTAGACAATAGTTTGACCTATAACTCTCTCAAGGAGTTCGTCGTTAACCTGCTTAACTAAATCACGCTCCTTCTTCCCAAAAAACATGGGAGGAGGAGGCGCCGCAGGTTGAGTCCACTTATCGTCAGGGTTGCCCATTTAATTACCCTACGTAGATGCCAGTTGGTATATCGGACAAAACTTTTTCAGCACTATCTGAAAGTACCCCAGCTTGTTCGGCTAGCCTGGGATATGTAAGTTCATCAAAAGTAGCCTTTAACTCCTCTCTAAGCGCATCCTGCTCGGCTTTGGCTTGCGATAGTAAATCTGCCGAATTTAACGTGACAGATTCACCAGGAATGGGAATCGTGGAAAACTTTCCACGAATTTGTCCCAGTGTTTCCTTTGATAAGGCTAGTGCAAAGCGCCGAATCCACTGCTTTCCAATTGAGTTAATACTATTATATGCAATATTCTGAAACGGAAGCGTGTTCATATTATTAATGCCCTTCACTCCCGATTCCCGATTGGCTTCCGACTCCTCCCAAGGATTTTCTTCTACAGTAAACTGAAACCAAAACTTATTTGGGCTATTATTGTTGGGTGTCGGATGAAGTCTTAACTGGTTGTTTTTAATTTCATAAGACCAGTGAGAAACGCGGGTGTTCAAAGCATCTTCATATGCCATAGATTGAAGTTTGTTCTGCCATACTGGCACAATATCAAATGTAGAGTCGTCAGCATATTGACCATAAGTTCGCAAGTTGCCTACAACGCTAAACCCTCCATAGTATCCATAAAAACGCCACATTGCCTGGGGGGTTTTATAAAATACTTTACGAATAGTAATACGCTTGTTTCCTATTTTTCCGTAGTAGCGTGCTAAGGGATCGGTGGCGGCAGATGAAGAAATAATATTTTGCAGATCGTAATCTGATCGACCGCTTGTTGTTGTTAGAGATCCTGAATAAATATTTTGGGTACCTCCCATGTTCGTATCCGTAGAAACTCTGTCGCTTAAACGCTTTAGATATCCATAATCAAACTTAGGATATCGCAATTCGACCTGAGAGCCAGACAATGCATCTCCACTTTTAATTTGTCCATCTTGATCAAAGGAAGCCGTCGTGTGTCCCAAAAAACTGGAGAGTGAGTTTTTAGTCTGATGTACATTAACTATATAAGAATATTCTAAAACCGCTTCTTCGTAAGCCGAATATACATTCCCCTGCGCCAGTTCTATATCCAATACATCCCCGCCTAGTTTTTTATATGTATAGGCAACCTGATCGGCGGCGCCGGACAAAAAGTCTGTTGAGCCAGCGTATATCCCAAACGGGAGTGCTGCAGCTACATTTCCTGCGGCACCCGTTACGGGCAATACATTTGTATTGGTGGTGGATGCCGGGTATAATTTGGGAAGTGCCATCGTTAGTCCTCAAGTTAACTAGTAGTACTATCATAAATAGAAAGCCCCGACCCTTTCGGGCCGAGGCTTTCATATTATTTATCCCGAGGGACTAGTAATATTAGCCAACAGTCATATCAGCGATAATAACTAGACCATACATGTCAGGCCGCACCATCTTCTTGGCGTAGCGGGTCATGACTCCCTTGCGGGGCACGAAGTCCTCTACTCCGAAGATTGTAGGCGTGGTCTGCAGCGGCACATAGGGAGCGTATACATAACCGCTCTCTAGGAAACTGCCTCCCTTACGACCCACGAGTACTAAGTTACGTAGGAAGTAAGGATCAACATAAATGTCCCACTTCTTGGAAAGGCTACCAACCTTCACGGAACCAACGGTACCGCGGTCGCTATCGACCGAGACATTGGCACGGAAGCCCGCCGTGAACTCAAGGATGTTAGCAACTTCAGGTCCAATGACGATGAAGTTAGCACCACCCCGTAGAGTCTTACGGTGGATGTTCGCCGAGACATCGTTGATGGTTTCAACGAGAGTCTCATACCATTCCGAAACGTTGCCGGTGAAGTCAGGAGCAACAGTGTTGGCTCCAACCTCTGCGCCGGTGACGCGATCCAGGAACTTACCAGGAGCGCGAGACCAGTAACGAGTAGCAGCCGTAGCGCCCTGTACGAGGTCCTCAAGAATCTCGCGATCGATTTCAAGAGCGATCTGCTCAGACAGAATCTGAGTCAGCTCGACCTCAGCATCAAGATTGTGGTAGGCGTTAAGATCTTGTCCTAACTCCGGAGTCCACTTAGCCTTGAGCTTCTTGGTCATCGCCGTGACAGCGACGGAATCGATCTTGATGTCGATCTCGGGAATGTTCGGGTTGTTCTCCAAACCCCACTGTGGGTCACCAACAATCGCACCGATTGCGACGCTGTTAGGACTGTTAATGAAATCATCATCCTGGGCCCAACTCAGCTGGTTCGCGGACCCTGTGAAGACGTCTACCAACGTCGCCGCAAGAGCGGCGGAAGTAGCGCAGGAGCCATTAGACCCGGTACCAATAAATACCAAGTTAATGACGCTATCACTAGAACCACTAAAATGGGTGTGACGTCGAACTAGCCGAGCAGCCGAGGAACCATTGGCTCCAAGGTTCAAGCCGGTAGCGACACTCTGTGCGGAACTGGAAATCTGAATGGTTACCAAATCCTTAAGATTTAGCTGCGCTAGCGCATCACCAGTCTTCGTGATGCTAACAACGGCGACCTGGGTACTACCAGATGTAAAGTCTGGATCCCAATCGACTGCCTTCATGTAGGCTAGATCGCTGGTATCACCAAAGGTGAAGTCCATAAGCGCGGCGAAGTTGCTCGAGACGTCGGTATCATTACAGAGAACGGAACCCGTCGGAGACGAGTAAGCGTTGTTAAGCGCGTACGGGCCTTGCTCGGCAAGTTGCATAGCATCAGCACTACCCAGATCAACACCACCGGTCAACTGGCGACCAACCACGCCACCACCAAAGAGTGAAGACTCTGAGGGATAACCGAGGCGGCCAGGATTGTTTGCGCTGGCACCCATCTCTGCCGAGACTGTAAAGTCGAGGAAGAAGATGAGACCCGAGGGCAAACTCATCGGTTGAACACTAACAAGGTCGTTAGCGATCAGGTTGCCGAAAACTCGGCGAACGAGGGGGAATGCGACAGCCGCAAAGCCCTCAACGTCTCCGCCCGACATGGACGAGGACTCACGAAGTAGCTCTTTTGCCTGATTCTCAAGCAAAGATGCCATTCCGTTGCGAAGGTGATCATGCTCTAGACCCTCAAGAAGGCCGGTCTTTTCCCACTTAGAGATAAGAGCGGCGCCCTCCTTAGAGAGGTCTCGATTAATGATACCCTCAGTTAACTTTTCTACAATAGACATTTTTATATTACCTCCTAGTATGTTTTATTGTTTTAAACCTGCCAAACGTAACATTCGATCAATAGTAGGATCAACAGTAGTAGAAGCGCTTGTGCCCCTATTCGATCCTAGAAGCATCGTAGTCGTTGGTTTGTTAACAACTTCGCGAAGTGATTCTGTTTGGCGCCTCTGACGGCCGCCCACTGCGCTTTGAAGTGTTTCAAACAACATCTTCGTCTCTTCTACTGAACTGGCGTTACGAACAGCTTCGACAATCTTTTCTTTTTGTCGCTCATTCAAGGAGGCGCTATTCAAAGCCTTATTTTGATATAGAAGTTTGGCGTTTTCTAATATCAAAAGATTTAGTTGGTCTTTTGCTTCTCCAAGCAAAGACCTTAAGCTGCCAACCTCAACGTGAAGGTTAGCAACTTGTGATTCATAAAGTTCTAGATTTTTTTCTAGAGCAGCCGTGACGTCTGCAGACTGTGCTGCGGCCGCCTCTTCTTCGACTGCCATTTCTTGAGCATGTGACTGGGTTTCGGCGCTAGCAAGCGGAGACCATCCCCCTAGTCGGGCCGCAACATCAACTGTCAGCTCCTCAGCGATGGCATCAATAAGTTCGTCTGATACCTCAACCTTTTCAGCCATAACGGGAGATTCAGGTGCCGCGGCTTCTTGGTCTGGAAACGCTGCGGGCTGTGCGGGTTCTTCAACTCCAAAAATTTCTTCTGCAGTTTCTTCGGAGCCGAACATCTCTGCGGGATCGGGTGTAAGGCCAGCTTCTTCTTCTGCTTGAAGTCGAGCCTTTAAATCATTAAAATCAATTTCGATTACATCCTCATCGTCGGGGCCATCAATGGCCACATCTTCGTGCGCCAATGGCACATCATCCATAAAAGAAGAGTCGACCTCTGGGGGGGCGCCCATGGGCATACCCATCTCTTGTTCCAAGAGGGATCCTAAAGCATTTTTAACTTCTGCGGAATATTTTTCTAAAACCGCACTTTCTGCGTTTTTAAGAGCAGCCTCTTTAAGGGCCCCCGCATCTATAATGGCTTGTTCTAGCAATGAAGACATAAAAGTACTCCCAATCTATATCTATTCACAAATAAATAGTGGTAAGTATAGATAAAAGCAGTTTTTTATGGTTGTTGGAGGGGTACCCAGCCTTTACCCGAGAAGCCATAAAATCTTTCACTAACGCTATCGTACACAATACTCCCCTCGTCTGGGTCTTTTATTTCGTCTATATTGCGTCGTGGTGCAAGAAAAGTATCATCGACGCGAAGCCCAGAAATGGCGACATCCGCACTAAGACCTATCTCTACTTGGCTTTCGTGTTGTGATATTTTAATATTGGGTCCCTCATCTAGAGTTCTAAAGTTTAAAACTTGCGACCTTCCCGACGTACTACGACCTTTTAATATTTGTGCGCCGTGTCCCCTGTTTGAGCCATCAGTAATAAAATTAAACAATACACCATTTTGTGAAGGTATAAGAGTTAACATATCATTAATCTTTATTTTTTTCAACTCGCAATCATTATCAACAATCTTTTGAACGAGCACATAATCTCTATTATTTATAGCTAATGATTGTTCTATATCATCTGCATTCATATTTTTTACAGAAAAGTTTTTTAAACGCGACGCGTCCCCCTCAAAACCCACTGCACTTACAAGCCCCTTCACCAAAAGAGCCCCTTCTTTATTAGAAGTAAGCTCGGGGCCCTTCTTTACCACAAAGGCCGGAGCACTTACTTCTTTAGTAAAAGTCTTTTTGCCCTCGATGGTCTGCTCTGATTTAATATCGCATATGTATGCACCGTTTATCGCCATTTATTTCTCTCCAGCCATATTAAATAGTTCATTACTTTAAGTATGACTAATAGTTGTGATTTCTAGTGTTCCTGCTGCCTGTTATCTGTTAAAATAAACCAATACGTGCCAGTACTCAGAAGTGTAACGCTCTGCGCGGAGCCGGTGATCCCGATTTCGTCCTCTGGGCCCGCTTGCTGGCTGGAACCCATAAACTGGCCGCCAGAGCCGGTGATCGTGAGGGTGAAGTCGCCATCGTAGGTAGTCAAAATGTGATATGTTCTTCCAGTAACTCCACTAGCAGCTGGGAGAGTTACGGTTGCGTCAATGGCGCCCGTAAGGTCTGCTATGTAGTGAGTTTCATTTAGCGTCATATCACCAGT
>Ga0209434_1000564_pt1 | contig 17627 bp, 9 predicted proteins | sample ETNvirnome_2_300_FD_184068 | JGI IMG/M metagenome (GOLD analysis project Ga0209434, IMG submission 184068) | Marine viral communities from the Pacific Ocean - ETNP_2_300 (SPAdes) (version 2) | ecosystem: Environmental > Aquatic > Marine > Oceanic | place: Pacific Ocean | collected 2013-06-22
GAATTTGTGCTGAGAGAGGGGCAATCGTTACCATAATTAAACCGTCGTATCTATTTCCCAACCATTATTCTGTCTTGCAGAACTGGTTCCAATATTCTGTACTAATTCCCAACCATTATCCACAGGATCAACACTTGTTCCTGTAAAATCAATCAAATGGTCATAGTTATCTATGAAATGACCTCTGAATACAGAAGCACCGCGAGCATGACTGAATACTTTGTAAACGCTATTCGGAGATCGAGATGCATTGTTAATCGGAGAAAAGGTTCTTACTGCTGTATTAAATGGCTTTTTGCTTCCAACAGCAATTGCCAAAACTGAACCACTTTCATTGTCATCATTAGGATTGATAGCGAACACTTTCCTATTCTCATTATCTTCTACAAATCCCTTCAAACCAACAGCTTCGTGGAACGGAAAGTCAGCATATTTATGGAATTGCAAATCCTTAAATTCATCAGCCACCCCAGGATGAAAAGATCCATCAACAGTATAACAAAATGACTGATATTTAACAGTCAATGTTCCCTGAACAGATCCGAACTCAAGTTGCTTATCAGTTGTTGATTGATCAAACAATCCGCTCGCATCCAAAATAAGCTTTCGATCCATATACATTTTAACATCTTTTCCTTCTCCAACAATCGTTAATATTCTAAAACGAGATAAATCTTCAATCGTAGAGAAAGTAATATCTGAAGCCATAAAAGCAAATCTATCAGAATAGATTCTTACTTCTCCAAATTGTGTTCCATCTTGAATTCGAATAATCTGATAATTCGCCTCATCAAACGTGCTTCCATCGGTCGCAAATACTGCTTCAATTGTCCAACCGTTATTTGAAGCCTTATCAACCCATCTTGAACCTGTTGTTTTGAAATGGCTGATTGCATAATTCTCAAACGTTGCCGTATCATTTACTGCGATAGATACAAAGTAATCAGATCCTCTGTTAAGTAAATTTTCAGGAACATTGAAGCTTCTTTGACGCGAATTTATTGTTGTAGAATAAACGTTATCGCTTCCTGGTGCATTGCCTATACGGATAGAGACATATTCAGCAATTTTACCACTTGGCGAAAGCACTTCCCATGCGATAATGGGACGCAATGTTAGGATATCAAGCGGATTTCGCCTTCCCTCAACACGAACATTCTCTACTGCAAATTTAGATGAAACAATTGTAGCTGTTTCAGAAGCAACTGTCTTTCCAAGCTTAACTCCATCAAATGGCTGTGTCTCAAAACGCACTTTATCGCCTGCCACTATGCTTAATCTAACAAATTTCTGATCATTTACGCTTTCATCAAGCGATTCATTGACATACCAACGTATTCTACTCTTATCTTCAACAATATCTCCAGAAAATACATAGTCTGCCTTCAGAATATCATTTTCATTCGGGACAAGAGGCAGAATCTTGATTCCCGAACTAACTGGTGCTCCAGTTGTCACTAATGCAACGTTACTGATGGCTCTTGCACCTGTTTCATAGCTATCTGACGGCAGCACATGGGCTGTCCATGTATCATTGTATCTCAACAGATCATTATTAATCGTTATTTGATTATCAAACTGACGCTCATAGACATTATTCCTAAACCATTTAATTAATGTTCCAGATTCTAGATGAGAGTCAGGATCGCTATATGAATAGGTTAATTTCAGATCATCATCAACTGACGGATTAGCTGGAGTTAATGTTACGGCAGTCGCTACAGGAACTTGATTGAATAACAAAGAGAATGTTTCCCATGAACTAAAATTACCTTCAGTATCTTTGACAAGTATCTGACCGTAGTATGTAACGCCTTTTTCTAAAAGAGGGCCGCTATATGCCCATGATCTCGCTGTACTGCTTACCACTCCCGTATGCTTTACTGAACCAGCAAACATCCATGTTCCCCAATTAGTTTGGCTGGTTCCAATCCTAACCCTGAAGTCAGCTTGCTCAATTACAGTTTGGCTGATAATCTCTCCGTATTCATCAGGGACAACAATATCGATAGGATCAAAAATCCAACTGATAATAGGCCGACCATTCGTGATAACTATTACGCTGTCAGCAGACTGATTATTAACCTTAACTGTTAAACCTAATGTTGTCATATTCTAAATGTCGCAATCCCGTTAATTTCCAAAATCCCATTCAAACTCTGAAATCCATCTCCCAAAACATTCAAACTATTAACCTCTTCATCATCTTTGAATGTTCGCCTGGCTTCCCACATAATTGGCGAGCCTTCTATAATTTGTCCGTCACTTCGAGAAGCAAAAATACTTGTACTATCATCATGAGCAGAAGTAATCCTTACTACATCAGGATCATCAAACAAGAATGCCTGCTCAATCTCTTCATTAGTCATAAATGAAGTATTAAACGCGAAGTCAAGCGACTGATTAATCACTTTTTGTATAGTTGCCGCTGTACTATCTGCTGTGTTAAGGATAACTATATCATCAATATCTCCATCATTATTTGCAATATTAAAGCCAGGAGTTGTCGCCAAGCGATTAATGCTAACTGTTCCCGAAGAGCCAGCAACAGAAGTCGGAACTGTCCCTGTCCTACTTGAAGATTCGCTAACGCCATCTACAAACAAATCAATTGCTGATCCATCCCAAACAAACCAAAAATGATGCCAAGTGTTTACTGCATATGATTTAGAGATAATACTAGCGTCTTCATTACCGATGATATCAACTCTTAATCTATTTGTCTTATCAGCTTGAGTCAATTCATAGATTCTTAATGCTACTGAATCATTTACATCAACGATGTCTAAAACAGAAATATTCAGAGATTTCACTGTCCCTGGCGATGGGTCCACGACCATTCCTGGATTATTCGGTTTCAGCCAGAACCCAACGGTTAATGCAGTGCTAATATTAAATGCAACATCATCTGTAAGATATTGATCAGTTTGCATAGAATAACCAAGATTGTTTTCTAATAGAGTGATACCGCTTGATCCAACAACAGTAAGAGGATTACCTGAAACCTTATCTTTTGGAGTAAGATCGCTAAAATCAACTAGAAATTTTGTTTCTGAACTATAAGCCATTTAAGTAAAATAATTAACTGTTAATATTACACTATTAGCAGAGAAGTTGCTTGAATCCTTAGCCAAACTCTTCTCTAACCATATATAAATTACATCGTTGGTACGCAAATCTGATCCATGATCTCTATCAGAATTAATATTGATACTTATTGAGCCATTGGCATCTGTTGCCGTAAATATATTTGCTCTATCATCGTTTTGCAGTCCTACTATTCCTTTAGGAGTTCCTAATGAACCTACTCTAGCGGTATCAAATGACGGAGAGATCAATCCAGACTTAATTCTTTGAGCTGGTGATGGTTCGACTTCATAACCATCGTCACTGGCAACATTAAAAGGCAGACTCGATTCTAAAACAAAAGTACCAGAATCTTTGTCATAACTTGCAACGATTCTAGCCTGACTTGTGTTTGTGCCGCTTGTTATTCTTAAATATGATCCCGAAAAATGATTATCATCATGTATCCCTGCAATAGACGAATCAATAACTGTCATCTGAGATCCGCCCGTAGCCGTACTACTTAGATAATCAGAGCGAGGTGCTTCAACGGCTATTTTGATTGTAGAACTTAAATTGACAACATTTTGTTTCAAATAGATAACAGTATCGACAGCCGTATTAGATGCGTCTTCGTTCTTCAAGGCAATACAACGATACTGTTTTAAATCGTCATTATATTTTTGATCAAACAAACGATCTATAGAGAGTCCATAAACAATATCTGAGCTGGCATGAAAAAAGCTAGAATTATTTAAGCCACGAGTAGTTGCTGTAACGGCATTTTGACTGATTGTTTCTGTCTTAATAATTTCAGAGTTTATCCCCAAATAACTCAAATTGTTCAGATCTGTAGATTTAGCAAGCGTAAGAGCGGTGTCATACAAACCCAGATTTGAGCTTAATGTAGTATTTGGATACAATTCTGTAGTGCTGATATAGGCACCCACCGACTGGGCTGTATTGCTTTGAGCAATCGCTGGCTCTACAGAAGTTAGATAAAAATTAAGATTAGTTTTGCTGATTGGCATCCAAAACACTCATATTAGAAAATGTTAACCCATCATATACATCTACATCAACTGTGTTTTCAAAAAACAGATATAACAGATTAACATCTGAATACATGCCTTTAATTTGCTTGTCAAATGCTGAGACCAAAAGGAACGAAGTATTATCAAAATTATATAAGTCACCATTCTGCATGCTCATATATAACTCATCACTAAAAACGCCCATAGCATTAATCACAGAATCTAAATCAGAAAATGCCTGCACAGATTGCATCTCATTATCTAGAAATTTCTGTAATTCTCCCTTATTGTCAGAGTCTTTAATAGCAACATAAGGGATATCATCAAAAACTTCAATGGCAGTTGCTTCTCCCTCTAAATCAGCAACCATTTCCTTGTCTTTAAATAGCGAAAAATCTGAACCATTGCTAAAAGCTGTCCAAACAATACCATTTTGTGTAGTTATAGCTGTAACAGTCTGGGCATTATTCTCTAAAAACAGAGCAAAGTATTTATCTAACTCCGAATCTAGAAAGAAGTTACCAGCTACATCTTTAAATCTTGCTTGAATAACCTTCTCGCCATCCTCTCCTGCCAAATGCCAAGTCATAAACTCAGAAAAGAGTTGTTCACCCGAAGCGTCTACTGTTTCTGTAACCAATCCCGTATAAGGATCAGGCGTAATATCAACTTGCTCTAACACAACCGACACAATATCAGTTGTTTCATCAAATGCAGTCAATCTCAATGCAATATCTTTATTTCTTGTAAATCTAAGATTATTTGGAGTTTCAATTCTACCTTTTGGGGGAGTGCTATCCAAAATAACATAATTCATCTGCAAGATGCTAAGATTATCAACAAAAAACGGCTCAGATGTAATACCATCCTCGTTAGCAAGTATTATTTTAAGATGATAATCATTGCTTGATTCTAAATCTCTAAGATCCCAAATAAATATATCTGACCCAAATGGTATGTTTTCATTAACTGGTGTCCAATCAATTCCCAAAGCTTCTGAACTGTAATATACCTGATAAAACGCTCTTTGAGAAATATTGCCTAATATTGCTCCATGATCGAATACGATTGACATACTAAGACGATGCACAGAGGCAGATACGGGGCTTACAACAGTAGGAGAAGCCAATCTATCAATTAATATGGAGAAGTCACCCCCAATAACTGCAATATTGCTAACGGCCCCCTTAGCGTCTCTACAGCGTATTCCCAAACGGCATTTATCGCCATGCACGCCAACGGGAAGCTTCCAATTAAATGACGAATTCATTGCAGGAACAAAAGCAATCTGTTTCCAATCTATCTTTTTGTCCGATTCGTATTTATCTGTAAAAAACAGCTCATACCAAACTGCTTGATTATCTGTATCATGAGGCGTTGGCGAATACCAAGTAATATTCAAAACTCGACTAACAACTAATTCTCCTCCATTAGGAGAGATAATTGTTGGACAATTACATGTTGAATTCTTTGCTGCCATTATTTCCTAATGAAGAATGCTGGGTTTCCAAATGAGAACCTAGAGTCATCGATACTATAAAGTTGTTTAAACGATTCTATATCCGTAATTTGTGCAAGTTGACTATTCTTGAGCACTTCAAATGTTTGTTCTGGAGTAATATTATCCAGATTTGAATAGTCTACATAAAAATCTTGTAGAGCATTAATATTATTTGTATTAAGGAGATCTTCGCCCGATCCTACGCAAACAATATCTCTCAATTTTGTGCATGGATTCGGTATGTTGACAACAATGGCGCATAAACCATCTTTATTATATATGCCATCACTATTCTGTATTGTAAAAGAACCAGTATAAACTCCTGCTTCATCTGCGTATAACGGTATTCCATATTGATCATTTACGCCTTGTTGAATGAAGTTAAACGTATACTTGTTATTAGCCAAATGACTAAATCCTTCAATATTTTGCAATAAAGCATACTTGTCTAATCTAGCTGTATCTGTAAATGTTACTTTGACGAATACTGTAGTTTCTTGTCCCGCATTTAGATTCCCAATGACCGATAAACCCTTATGCTCAGGAGGTAAATTAACAAAACTGCTATCATACGCCAACTCAACCTTATATTCCATTTCTGTCAAATTTGTAAAGACATTGAGGCAAAATACTTTTGTAATCCCAAAATAAGTAAGAATTTGCAGACAGACTCTTTTTACTCCATTACCAGGAGACATTACCCATGGAAGAATAAAACGATCATTATCTATAAAATACGCACTGAAGACCCTATCTTGTCTAGCAGAATCTGTAGAGCTTGATCTTGTGGCTGGCTCTGCCGTTGCTGGCAACTCGCCATCAATATCTATCCATGAACCCCATCTATCTTGATCTTCATTGCGTATTCTGACAGCATAAGTTCCAGGTGCCCCAATAACGTCTAAACGGACAAAGCAATCATTAACTACAGAGACTACGTTATTATGTGCAATAGCAAACGACGAGACGACATCTTGTTCATAAACTCTTGCCTTAAGATATTGGTCTGCCTGTCTATTCGTATTGTCAATATCAAAGAATTCATCATCTGAAAATGCACAAGCGGCTAAAGGAGCATCTTCAACGATAGTTGGCTGAGGGCAAAATGAACGTTTAATTTTATTAGACTCAATACCCGAAAATACAAAATTGTTAGCTTGATCTGCAATAGTTATTGGACGGAATGCATCGGAGACAATTTTTATATCAGATCTTCCCTGTCCCGAAGTCCAGAATGTATCTATGTCAGACTCCCAAACCCCATAAAACAAATTAGGATTTTGATCAAACGCATTAGGCATTGTCTCTCTAAAATCTTGCCAACAAACAGCAAAATTACCATAATCATTACCAGCAACATTTGGATTAAGCGATTGATTAGAAGTTCTAGAGATACGGAAATCAGCCCCGCCCTGTCCACTGCATTGCCATGTTCCTGCATCAAAATTATCTTTCCAAAAATTCCTTTTGACTTTAGAGCATGAGAATTTCTGAGATTTAGAAGAAATTCTATAAAAAACTCCGTCAACAACACCTTCCATAATAAAATAATAAATCACTCCACAAACCAACGGAACTTCTGTTCTATCATTTCCTACATTATAACGAAGCTGATCTTCTATCAAAGTCGAAGGTAATACTTCTGGTGCATAAAACACATCAGGAACTATGCCATTAGCAATTGTAGCACCAGCAACACTAATTGAACAAGGAGCTTGCCCAGGATTTCCTACAAACCATCTTTTTTGATCTAGACTGCTAAAAGCTGTATACAATAAAGATGTATGTTCAGGATCTGCATAGATAGACAAACTAAAATGCATACGTTTAGTCGATGTCAATTCGGAAATGAAATCTACAAACTCAGAGTTTTCCCTTGTTAGAGAAGCCAGATCTGTTGCTCTTACAATTTCATCTCCTTCCGCTACTTCAGGGCAGAAAAAAACCTGAGAAGTTGGAGATACAGTAAATTTACAAAGCGTATCGGTCGGATCGACCCCTGTAATCTCGCTTGTTTTAATTTCAATAAATATATTGCTGAACAAAGAAGCATCACTTCTAAGAACATTAAGATTGTATGCGGAACCTCCTGTAGACCATCCTAATTGCACATATGTATCTACAGTATTTCCAATTCCGCCCGTAACAGTATGACCAGATGCACTAGCAATTCCTCCCAAACCATCAGAAAAGAATCCTACGCCATCAGCATTAACAGCAATTACATTATCTGTAAATTTGGCATTTACAACACTATTAAGCTGTATCTCGTTGTTGATCAACTTCTGAAATACAGTAGTTTTAGTGATAGCTGTATCAAGTACGTCTCTATCTTCATCAGTAACTAAAATTACAAGACGTGCTGAATCAGTCCGAAACGACACTTCATCAATTGCAAAATCAATTGCTTTATATCCATCTTCAATATTGCCGTTTATTGTTAAAAGATTAAAAGCAGTCGTAAGCTCAGCGACAGTGCCATCAAGCAGATGATCAATAGGATTAGGATCGCTTGCTCGGCCATAGCCAATGAGGCTATATTGATTGGGGCCGATACCAACATTTGTCAGCGAACCTTCTAACGATGACATTGCCTCTGTCAGCCAAGCGTGTTCTGACTGCATAGAACTAGACTCGTCAACGACAAGTACAATGTCAGCAAAAATTGCAGAATCTAAAGTTGTCAAAACAATTCTCCTTAACCCGAACTGCTACTACTAAGGCTGCTACTACTACTGCGGCTGCTGCTACTACTAAGGCTGCTACTACTACTGCGGCTGCTGCTACTACTAAGGCTGCTACTACTACTGCTCTCTGAACTACTAGAACTACTTTCAGATGAACTGCTACTTTCGCTACTTGAACTACTACTACTACTTTCGCTACTTGAACTACTGCTGCTGCTATCTGAACTACTACTACTTTCAGCACTGCTACTAGACTCTGAACTGCTTGAGCTGCTTTCAGAACTGCTGCTGCTGCTACAACTGCTTTCTCTCCCAACAATAATTGGTTCTACTGTAATATACAAGACTTCATCAATCAGACCATTTTCTGACAAAAACTCACGAGTCGGACGATATGAAATTTGATAACATATCCCCGCAACTCCCGACAAGCCATCTGATGTTAATTGAATATTATTTACAAAAAAATAAGATGGGTTATCGCTAGAAGTTGCTTCAAAAACAAGATTTATTAGCAATTCATCAGCATAAAACTGAACCTTAAAATGAAAAACTCCATTCTCTGTAAACGAACATTCAGCAAGCGTACTGGGATCGCTCATACGATTACCTCCTCAGCAAACGCTACTGATTGTGTCCTAACATCATGTACTGCAATGTAAGTAACTAAATTAATATACTTCAAACTTGGCATCGCCAAGTCTCTACCTACCTCTTCAATAGCCCACATAGAAAGATTATATTCGCTTTCATCCAATAGAGTCGCATAATTAACAACATTATCTCTTCTTCTATGATAAGCAATAGCCAAGAAACCATTTTGATTAATTGATGATGCTGAATCAACAAACCCTGAAGTCGTAAAGTTCTGATCAACAACGTCTTCTACCCAAGAACCCGATGATTTTGTTAATCTTCTTTGCGCTCCTGGCAAATTAGAATTACCTAAATTAACCTGATACGATATCTGAGCATCTCCATTAAGATCAATTAGAGAAATTCCAAGAACTGAATGAGTACCAGCTACTTGCACAGCAGTTTCAGGAGTTCCCCATGATCCTCTCATAGTTCTTTCCGCATATTTAACAGCTCTTGCTGATAGGTCAAAATACACAATAGCTAAATTATCACCTATCCTTGCCATGTCCCATGAGCTTCTGGAACTGGTCGCTCCAATAGCAAAGCTATTCCATCCGTTAGAGCCTTTTTGAGAAGTGACAATCTTATAAACTCCCTGGACATCCCTCTCTACCCATCCTAAAATAGATCCCCTAGATGTCTTAACTATCTTTGCATTATGAAAAAACCGTTGAGAAAAAGAGTCTGTATCAACAGTTTCTATATTCCATATAGTGCCGTCAAACGATCCATATTTAATTTGCGAAACAGAAGTAGTGCTAAGACTCGTTGGTCTATCTATGTATACAATAACTGGACTTTCGTTTAAGCTATCTTCCGCATCAATTGACCCCAAAACGCCATGTTGTAAATTCGCAACATGGGATGTAATCCAAACACCATCTATTAACCTTGCAAATCGCACAGACTCATTACCTGCACCTCCATATACGATAGCTGGGGCATCATCATAATTGATGAGCGAAGGAAATTGACCCACTCTTCCGCTTTCAACTGTTTCTATAGCAAATGGCATTATTTATCTCTTTTAACATACAACAACACAGCAACCCTCAAGGCAAAATTCAACATCAATCTGACATTCTTCCGTAGGAGGATCTGGCGGATCAGGATCTCTACATATTCCATCGTTTAATACAACTGGCAAGTTAGCCAGATCCAAACCCGTCAATGTCTGTGTCTCTGGCGAAGTAGCGGCATATACTTGATAAAATCCATCTCTATCATCATGCCAAGCAATCATTCTTGCGCCAGTTCTTGAAACTCCGATTGATGGCATGATGCTATTGCTTGTTGTATCTGTAATTATCGTTTCATATCTAAACGGCACTTGACGATCCATTGACGAGGCATAAAAGACATTCCAATAATTATCTCTATTTGATTGCCATGTTATATGCAAATCGTAACCCAAACCTAAGTCCAAATTAGCAGATTGATTTACGCCCTCTGTTGTCACAGGTATTTGAGGGAAGGATCCAGAAGTGCCTGAATCAAGAAGCGTAAATTTAAGTAAATCAAAATCATCTAAATAAACTGGTTCTGTGTCCAATGGCTTAGACTTAGTCGAAAAATCAACCATACCATGATCAAAACGCATAGAAGAAGGTAAATTAATTAGTTCATTTTCTAGTATTGCCGTTGGAGGCCCTATTGTAATGTTTGAATATTCCAAACTTACATCAAGATCATCAAATACATTATTCTCATACAAAGCAAAATCATTGGTTGTATACTGCCCTCCACCTGGTATCCCAAGTCCAATGTCGAAACTCGTATATCTATCAGTCATATCAGTCATAAATGATTCAGCAAAAATAACTTGCTCATTCAAAAAGATAGTGACATTACACCACAACCTTGATAAATCAGTATCGTCATTAGTTAATAGATTTACGCCTCGCATTGATGCCGTATCTTCTCTGTGCATTTTTGTATAATTTACTTGAATCTTAAACGCTTGCTCATCAATCAAATTAAACGGCTCAGAAAAACGACGAGATATCGTAGATGTCTTCCCAGATGGTTTGCCAACATAATTTTCGCTATTTAAAGTGATAGCTAATTTATATCTACCAGTATTTACAACTGTTTCTATTTCAGAGTTATATTCTGCTGCCGCAGTTGCCAATTCCAAATCATTCGTTTCCGCAAACTCCGCAACTGTCTCAATATTAGTTGCTTGAAATTGACTTTTTTCAGGAATTAACGCCAAGACAAAATGCCGCAATGTCTCGTTGTCTTTGTCAGAAGCATTAATACGAAATTCTTTTTCTGAACTATTTTGCCCATCATTAAATACAATTCTTGCTTCAGCGTTTCTATATGATCCAACAATAGGGATAATTCTATCGTAAAACTCATCTCTACGACCAACCATAAATTTATTTTTACCAATTTCATATGAAGAAGTATTATCCAAATCAGCGGAATAGACAGGCGTAAACTGCGCCTTCCATGTATCATACAAACGATCTATTTCAGGAACAGAAAGCTCACTCACATCATTATTATTCTTTAAATTAAAATTAATCTCATAAGATATTTGATCTACATTCCCAGCATTCCACGGAAATTCCGATTCAGTACTTAAGCTAGAGAAAGATATTGCTTGATCTTCTGTAGTATTGCCCGTAACCAAAAGATGCTGATTATTATTTCTGCTTAACGATCCGCCTTTAATGAAATTAATCCAATTAAAATCACCATATTCACTATCAAAAAATTGTCTAGCTGTCTCAAATCTGAACAACGATTTTTGTACATAATCAAATGGTTTATTTTCTTTTTGAATTGTTTGAGCGTATTTGTCAATAAAAGAGCTTGTCGCGCCGTTAACCAACGACATAGCAGACGGACCTAAAGCACTATAATACAATTGTACTTGGCCTGTCCTACTACTTTCCCAAACAATATGTAGATTACCAATGCTGTCTACAATAGCTTTAGGATTCTTGTTTTCGCCATCTACTGTAAGTTGTACCCACCCAAATGCATCACCTGGGTCGGCAGTTGCTCCGCAATCCTGGTTAATTTGATAGCGAATTGAATATAGAAACAATTGCCATATGCCATCTACCAATCCCTGAGCAACAACATAAACATGAGATATATTGTTAGTCTCAACAAGAGGACTGGCGGCGATAGATGGATTGGCGGCAGTAATTTTCTCTTCTGCAAGATTATTGATGAAAGGAGTGGATAACAACAAGATATCACTTGTGCCTGCCTCACAACCTTCGTTAGCATATAATAAATTAACACAATAACCCAATTTATCTACGATTTCATCTGATTGAATTGTAACTTTAAAGATTCCGTTATAAGCATCTGCATCTTTAGCAATAACAGAAAATTTGCCTCCATCAAAAGGACTATCAAAGATAACAATATCCCCTCCAATTTGAATATGATCAAAAAAAGTAGAATCAACTTGAATATCTATTTCGCCTGCCGTTGATGGCTGTAAGATACCCGTATTCAAAGCATTAAAAAGCCCACCTCTTCGACCAAATACCCCCTTAGCGACAGAACTACTTGCGACATCAAGGAATATCTTGTTTAATTTTTGCGTTGTAGGATCGACATCTGGATTCTGCTGTGCCGCATAAGCATAAACAATTTGTCCATTTGGTAACAAATCAGCAGAATAACTATTAATCCCACAACCCGATTGTGTCTTTACAACATCATTACAATTACTTACGTGAACAGAAACTTCTGAATTTTGCTGTTCAAATTTGAAATTTTTATCATCCACTTCAGGAAACAAAGATTCTGGAGCATTCGCTACTAAAGCAGTGCATTCTGACAATGGAGTGTCAGCATCGCAAGCCTGTAAGGTAGCAATTCTATCTGGTAAAACATTGACAAATGAACCAGTAAACTGAGGTTCTGTATAATTATCATCGCTAGTAAAAATGTAAACTGGAAACTTTTGTATGACTTTAGCAGATTTGCTAAAAACATCTTTGCCATAGAAAGTAAGGGTTCCCTTACCTTCTTTGTTCAGATGAACGCTTAATCGCTTATCGTTAATTGAAAGTGTAACTCGCGAATTAGGCTTTTCTTCAATAGCAAGAACAGTTCTGTCTTCAATACCTAAATAGCTATTATTAAGTCTCATCTTGCCAGCAAAGCGTTTTGTAGACTTAAAAGATGAAATATCGTATACAGCAGAGACTACTTCTGTAGTCTTATATTGATCATTTTCGTCTTTTTCTTCAATTGTAGCAAATACAGTGACAGCTACATCTGCTGCATGTTCGGGAATCCTTAAATCGAGTTGACCAGAGGCGTAACTATCATTAGGACTCAAAGGTAAATATTTTCCATACGCAGCGATATCTCCATCCACATTATGAGTAGCATTTTCAAAAGACACGCGAATACCATGTTTATTTGAAATATCAGCAATTTCAAACTCTAACGTTTTTGCATCGTTGATTGAACCTGAGTTTTTAAGCAATACTAATTTAGACATTATATAGTGTACCGATCATGTCTCTAAACATTCCGCTAATTTTCTGATAATTAAAGTTTTCAGCAGCCAATTTAGCTCCTACTTTTACCTTTTCTTGTGCCTTGTCATAATTTTCTAAAACGTATCTCATTTGCTTCTTGATATCTTCAACTGCTATAAAAGCAAAACGCTTATTTTTAAATTGAGGATATTTATCCATACAATCATGCATCATCATTCCGCGAGGCTTCAGCAAAGTAGCTGTTTCTTCATTCGCATAATCCTGGGAACCCGAAAAATCTGTAATAATAATCGGAATACCCAAAGACATGCATTGTAAACCAGGAAGCCCAAAACCTTCGCCGCAATGAGGGGCCACTAAGCATTGAGACGATTTCATAAAACGTGGTAATTCATCATCATTGAATACTTTATCTTCAAACAAAACAGGGGCAATTTCCTTGTTTCTATAACCTAAATTCTTTCTAAGCTGTTCAACTTGCACTTTAGCGATCTTAACTTGATCTGTCTTAATAACCAATTGGACATTATCTTTCATACTGAATTCAGAAAACCATGCTTCTAACAATTGTGGATAACCTTTTCTAATCTTCCAAGCTCCCATGAAAAGGAATGTAAACTGATTGTAATCCTTCATAGGTTTTACATCAGGATGATACAATTGCATATCCAAACAATGAGGAACGTAAAATATTGGTTTTTTCAAGCTTGTGTGGGCAAAAACTTGATAGTTGAATTGAGACGGGACCACAACAGCATCAGTTTTATCTAATATAGGAATCCATGCCATCGGCCCAGTTTCAGGAGGATCATACGTCTCGAAAGTAGCGAAACTAATGTTCTTCTCTTTTCTCTTAAACTTAGAATGCATAATAGGAATACAATGATAAATCTGTATACGGTCAGGAGAATCATCTTTTTTCGAGAGATGCATCAGTAATTCAAATCGTTTATCGCTAATAGCTGGCTTGACGATTTGATTAGCAATGACTTGCACACGAATATCAAATTCGCTGTGTTTCAGCAAAGCATTGATGTAGTTCTGTGCGGCTTGGCCATATCCGCTTTGGTTACAAAAGCAGATCCAATTAAGCTTAATCATTATTTATGCAAGTTAACGAATATCGTAGCAGCTATACATCCGACAAGTAAGCCCAAAAAGCCGCAAATAAATATCGCAAACCTTATTTTCCACTTCACAATAAAATACAGTTCTACTGTAATTATCGTCTAAATTTTGTAATAATCGCTCAATTAGAAAAAAAGATCGCAACGATAGGGAGGCAGGATTGTGTATATCTTAATAAAATTATTCAGGAATCTTCCACACTGATCAGAATTGTCAAAAACTTTTCCTTTTTTCTGCCGCTCGATCTGCTAATTTTCTTATGATCTTATCTTTTGCAATAGGAACAATTATGGCAGAATAGATGATCCATCCTCCCAGAATTCCAACTATGAATCCTACAATACCCAAAATATAGTGTTGTCTGTATCATTTTATGCGCTGATAAGAATGTTGTTGTTAATTCTTGCTTTGGCATCATTTATAGCCCTAAACGATCCGTTTCCAAATTGCTGTATAATGTTTCCGAATGAATCTAACTTAATTACTCGCCCTCCGTTTCCACCAAAATCCGATTCAGAAACAAGTATATTGCCTGCTATATCAAAATCGACATCTGACGGGTAAAGTCCATCTGGAGAATTATACGTAAAAACCTGTTCAGAAGTTACTTTATCTACAATTGCTACAATACCTCTGAAACCAGCCAAAGCCTCTAACGCTTTAGTATTAGAAATATTAGAAGTTTCTAATACACCAAGACCAATATCACTTGGGAATACTCCCGCCACAACCAATCTGTCTTCTATTGGATGCTCAATAATAGAACCAAGAGAGAAATCTGAAAATTGAATCTTACCATAACTAAATACAATATTATTAGGATCAGAAGGATCGAATTCAACTAAAGGTGCAGCAGCCACAATCCCTGTTGTTGTCGTAGAAACATCGCTAACAGAGATAGAAGAATTGGCTACAATCCAATTGCCACTATCAAGTTTATTAACAAAAACAGGACGATCAATTGTATCAACATAAGTAAAATCACCTACAAAACACTCCATCCCAAATGCACCTAGAATTTTACGAGATGTTTCATTAAGTACAATTCCTTCTGCAAATGCACCTGAAGCGAAATTGACTGTAACCCCAGAAGCATTTTTTAATTGCTTCTGATTATCTATTGTTAACAAAATCTCCAAGATATTATCACTCTTCTTTTCGGTGACCAAAATATCATTAGAGCCAAACTGAATCTTTGTAGAGCCTATGAAAATAGCAATCTTGTCAAAATTTACAGATTCTTTATCAATAGCTTTGGTAAAAGCAACTGCTAATATACCAGTCTCTGGGTTGTAGACTGACGAGAGAGGGAAGAAATCATCACTAAAAGCTCTTGGAGAGCCAAAGCCTTTAAGCATCTCTCCATCTGAATTTATCTCAAATATTCGATCATTGCCATTATCAGCTACCAGGAAATGCTTATTAAATGATCTGACAACTGAAAAAGCTCCATTAAATCCAAGTTTTCTTTCTGTGCCAAAATTAATTGCTTGCTTGGGAGCAATAGGTAAATTATGGCCTGAGAAACCAAAAACACCTATGTTTTCATCATCATTTTCACTTACAGCATCTTTATTCGAAAAATAAAGTCCATCAACATTAATAGGAGTAGATATCACAACATTATCATCTGCTTCAATAGTAATATTATCAGTATCTCCTTGCTCCCATTCTTTTATTGTATCGATATCAAATCCGTTGAATTCAGCCACAGCTAAAAGCCTCAAGTCAAGAAACTTAAGTATAGGCGTCTTTTTAACATCTTCTGTTTCAAAAGCCACTTCGATTTCAATGTCTGTTCCATCTAGTGAAAATACTTGTCCTGGAGAGAGAGGTGCCGTAAAATTAGCTCTTGGCAACAAATCTGGTGAATTTGCTATTTTGGCTCGAACTAGAATAGAAGTATCGGTCTCTTCTTCTGTTTCAAAAACAATAGAATGGAAAGTGACTTGGGCACCTGCTGAATACCTGAATTTAGCAACACCATTTTTAACAAATAGATTCTTCTGTCTGACAAAGATATTATCAATGAAAAACTCGAAATCTCCCTCAGTTTCTTCTGTAAAGATGACAAATTGAGTTACATTATCTCTTATCTCAGCAGAGATATCAAACACTTTATCTGCGAAGTTATTAGCATTAGGGTCAGCGTTTGATGTAATCTCATTCTCTGCCAATATAACATAATTGCTTGAATCTGTTGAAGTTGTGTCGTCGCTATTGACAAAGAAGACAGAAACGTTCTTATGTTCTGTAGATATTGTTTTTATGCTTACGCTGAGCTGATCGAGATTAGACCAATCTTGAGCTGAAGTAAAGGTTCTAGTGTAGACTGCTCGAAAAGTGCGTTCTGGCGTAAATTTACCGCTGAAGAAGCCTTCTGAAGTAAGCGTATTACTATCTTCTGCTTTAACTGATATATTATCATCTACAACTTCTGTTGTTTTGACATATCCTGGAATATCTGCACCAGGTCCAACAGCATTTTCAAAGTTATCGACTGTGCTGATGTTATCTTCGTCTCTAAGAAGCGTAATTTCATCAGCAAATATGCTGACGCCAGTTATCTCAAATGCATTATTAAATGACAAATCATTATCAAATAAGATAGAGAAAAATTGACCTACTTTTGGAGGAAGACCGCTGATACAACGATTCAGAAGATCAATATTAGCAGTTGAAGACTCAAAATCGATGAATGAATTAGGAGATATACCAGGAATCAAAAATAGAGCATTAATCATATGTTCATCAACATTTGGGAACTTATATTTCAGAAACAGAATCTGTTTCATCAAGTTAACTGACGAGATCTCGCCCAGAAGCTCTTTATTGCTCTGTGATAGCGTTTTAACGAATGAGTCAAGCTGTTCATGAGTAAGGATGCCATTATGTTTAAGCGTATTGTGGTCAAGCAGAGGGACACGATCAACGTCAAAAACACCTGAAGTAATTTTCTCAGCATCAATGCCCTCAATCCTGGCACCTGGAAGCTGATTTTTCGTTTCATCTTTAAGATCTATTTTCGATGGCGTGCCTCTGTGCCTATGCTCATCAATTTCCTGTTTAATGATAGCCTCAAACCCTA
>Ga0209434_1000565_pt1 | contig 17618 bp, 37 predicted proteins | sample ETNvirnome_2_300_FD_184068 | JGI IMG/M metagenome (GOLD analysis project Ga0209434, IMG submission 184068) | Marine viral communities from the Pacific Ocean - ETNP_2_300 (SPAdes) (version 2) | ecosystem: Environmental > Aquatic > Marine > Oceanic | place: Pacific Ocean | collected 2013-06-22
TAGTCAGGACGATTTAATTTTCTGGAGAAATAAAACCGCTCGCCGCCCTTGCGGGCGGCAGCGGCGGAACACGATCATCGTAACAACCATCAAAATGGCATCGATTGTAGGTCGTTACCGGGATGCTCAATCACCCGCTTGCACTCCCTCAATCCCAAGCCAGTCCGATCCCGCAGGATCTTGATGGCCCAAATCTTATTTCGCGCCGACGTGATTTCCCTCAGCACGCCCATCGGCAGATTGATCGGCTTCGTCGGATCTTCGGGGTTGTGAAGCGTCACGCTCGCCATGTCACCCGTGATTTTGTCGTCCTGAGAATCGAGCAAGATAGCGAGAGCTTCCCTGCGATCCCGGACATCCGGCAATGAAACGACTGCCACCTGGAGAATGTTAATCAGTGCATTGTTCATCGTCGTGTTCCTTTGTTTTTGAATTTCGGTGCGTGGTAGCACGCTGCCACCACGTTCACCGATCCTATTTAATTTTCTGGAGAAATATAAAATCGCTGCCGCCCGCAAGGGCGGCTAGCGATATCTTTCCTCCTCTATCATCCCTCCCAATCGTTGAAATATCTGTCATGATGAGCATCATTGTCATCGTCGATGAGCTCGACGACCATGAGCAATCTTAACTCTGTTACGTCGTCCGCTTCAGTCGTGTGCCAGATGATACAAGGCTTCGATGTGTGCCATGTCCGTTGCCGTTCGTATTCTTTCGTGGGCATTTTTTTTGTTTCCGTTGCCGTTATTGGCACTTTCAGTAAGACGATTTAATTTTCTGGAGAAATAATCAGTAAATCCCTGCCGCCATTGATTTACTGGGCCATCCCTCCTCGCACACACCATCAGACTCAAGTGTACACTCACACGGGCCAGTACACTCGTCGAGCTCGGAGTCCATTATAACATCTTCAAGATGTTCAATCTCAATGTTAACCTTGCGGGTCTCTCCGGTCTTACGGTTCCTTACGGTTGTTACGTCGGTATCCATTTTTTTTGTGTCCTCGGCGTTATTGCCACTTTAATCAGGGCGATTTATTATTCTGGAGAAAATCAACGCTCGCTTGGCAGCAGCAGTACCATCACTGTACGACCATCGGCTAGCTCCGTAGGTTCTGCATAAATCTTAATCTTATCGAGCGGGAAGTCAGTATACTCGATTTTTTGCCTAACAACGGGTCGCTGTCCAGGTCCGCTGTCTCGCTTGCAAGTCAAAACTGCACTACTGCCGGTTACTTTCAATTCCCATAACTGAAACCCCTGGAGCATCTGGTCAGTCTTAAAAATGCGTTTCGTCACCATGTGACTGATAATGGCGTCAATAAGCCAATATGCACTAGCCATCCCCATGAGTGTCTGAACGCCATCAGTGTGAACAACGGAACGAGTCATGGGACACTTGTAATAATCTTCCGTGCACATGCACTGTGCTAGTGCGGCTTTGATTTCTGGGACTGTGTTCATTTTTGTGCTCCTGTTGTTGCTTTAATCGAGTCGAGTTTTTCTTCTGGAGAAAATCGCTGCCGCCCGCAAGGGCGGCTAGCGATATCTTTCCTCCTCTATCATCCCTCCCAGTCGTTGGAATATCTGTCATGATGAGCATCATTGTCATCGTCGATGAGCAGCGCCAGTTCATCCGCTTCAGTTAAATGATACAGGGCGAGATCCAGTGTCAAGGCTTCGGTGTCAATTGTTTCGTCGATCAGGGTATTGTGTTCTGTCGTGGGCATTTTTTTTGTTTCCGTGCCGTTATTGGCACTTTAACTATCGGGGTTTATTCTTCTGGAGAAACTCAAACCGCTGTCAAGAGTGAGGGACTAACTGTCCAAACCATCCCACTATCAAGTTTCACCTTGATATTTTTCGGGAGAAACTTGGTGATCATTCCTGAAATAACGCGCCCTCTCGCCTTGAAAGATACTGTCTGTCCAACATAGAACTTTCTGGACTGCAAATTACTTATGTGAGATTGAGCCCGTCTCACTGCCTCAATGATTCTATCCAAATGATCCCGGTTGTCGATGTTTCCGATACTTTGCAAAAGTGGAATTAACTCTGCTTCATTCATTTCGGTGCTCCTTTGATTTAATTGACAGAGATTATTCTTCTGGAGAAAAGCCAACGCCGCCCTCTTCAAGACGGCAAAAGTAAACAATCAGGTATACCATGTAAATAACCTGTCAGGCGGTGCACGAACCCGATTCATTTTATTTTATCCTTTACTGGATTGTGAACCTCTCTGCTTGAATGCCATCCAGCAAGCCCTGTGCCAAGCGATGGTCAACGCACAAGCCTGCGCCGAGCCACTGCCATCCCTCTGTCTCAGTGTGCTCGTCGAGCCATTCTGTCGCTACCTGATTGAGCGGCGTAAACATAATGACCGAGCCTTCATCAAGAATGCTAAAGTCTGCTTGCTGTGTTTGTGTCGCTGTGGTGGACATCATTAAATCCTTGTTGTGTTCTGGTCTATACTCGACCTTGCAATTGCTACATTCAATTGGACAGTGAGCCAACTTGTGTGGTAGCCGAGACCTTGGAAAACCAATGCGTATCTGTCCGACACCACAAATTGGACAAGTAGTTTTCATACTATCACCGACGATTTAATTCATTCTGGAGAAAAACCCGGCGGGCATTGTTTGCACCTTAGCAGAATCATATCCCTTGGACTTGCACCACTGGTCCCGAAGCATAGAAACATTGCTAAACTTACCACTGCCCACAAAAAACTGATGAGCATATTTTTCTAATTCAGGACAACGCATCTGGGATCCCCGTTCCCATCCCAACGTATCCATTGCATACCAAACCGCTTCTTTCTGTGACTTAAACTGAACTGTTTTCTTAGACGCCATTGCCGTGCTCCTGAAAAAAGGGTTGAGAAATTAACACCAAACTAAGAAACATCATTTTTTGTTCTGGAGAAACTTATTCCCCGGTCTTGCGAACATAGTACCATAAACAACCTTTCTTTTCCATGATGTTTTTGGTTCCGTCGCTATACGTAATTTCAATCATATCAGACCCCAAGAATCGAACAGAATCAACTACCTCGGCAACAAGTACTTCTGAAATCAATTGTTCGGTAGTAAACATTACTGTTTTCTTGGTCGCCATCGTCTTGCTCCTTATGCTTCAATTAAATAGACTTTTTATTCTGGAGAAGGATGATTGTTTTCAAATGTTTTTAACGCCCACTGATAGCGATCTCTTGCTTGCTCAAGCGTAGCTATGACACGTTTTCTTAGGTTATCTCTCCAATTGATTGTCCTGTAAACACGTTCAGCCCTAACAACACCCATCTTGTCGCCATCCTTATACAGCACGCAAGCAACTCGGATAGCGTCTTTTCCCTTACCTCTGCCAACAGCATCTTTTTTCTTAATGCTAGTGTAGACTTTAATCATCAGTCCCGGGCAAGAAGGGATATTCCATCCGAAAACATGTTCGGTGCCAAACTCGATGAGAAGATGCCAGCCTTTATCTTTCGGGAGGCATGCTCTCATTTCTTCGAGCGTAATTTCGACGTATGTGCTTGTCATTTTTGTGCTCCTGTTGATTTAAGGAACACTAATTATGGTTCTGGAGAAATTATGTTCGCTGCGGAAAACCGTTTTCGTAGTTCGAGACTGCATTGTGTGCCTCCTTCAATCCCAGTCTTGAAATGCGACGAAGATGCTGGACAGCCTTGAGTTTATTATTTTTTATCATATAGTTAAGCACAATCCCGTAATCTCTCATGCCAATTTCCACCGTGTCACCGTGATAGACCAACCTCACTTTAGCCTCTTGAGGGTAAGGATGCGGGGTAATCTCATCCAGTGCTTCAAGAGCGACCAAACGATGGTCAGCATCATCCAGGTAAAGAATTGCAAGTCGAAGTGCCTGTTCAACCTTAGTTCTAGTCATTTTTGTGATCCTTTCGCTTTAAGCGAATAGGTTTAATGTTCTGGAGAAAGAAAAAAGCCGCGAGCCTGGATGGTGCAGTCCAGGCTCGCGGCGAGCACGTCTCTTTATCCCTCTACTTTCTCATACTCCCCCATCTCAGGATTGAGCCTGTATCTCTGTCCCTTGCCAGTTCCAATCCCTACACCGTATCTAGCATGACAGTCTAGGCACACGTCAGCCCATGACGTTCTGCCGGGAGCAACGCGAACTGCGCCATCGACGAATTCATCTGCAATGATTGCATCACAGAGATTGCAATTACCGGGAGAGTCTTTAACACAGATTGTCTTCGCCATTGTCATTTTGTGCTCCTTATGCTTTCACTGACCGTGCTTTATTTTCTGGAGAAATTAGTCGGTGAACCCGACTTTATCGCAATACTCGATCCGCTCTCTTTCGATCTGCTTAGGACTCAATTTTCCATAGGTTTCATTCCACTGCCAGATGAAATACATGCTATCAGTCATTCTGCCATACATTTTATATCCTTTCTATTAGAATTTCAACCCGAACGATGCCCTTGAAATAACAGAATCAATCCTCATCTGTCTCCAGCCTTGCTTTCGCAGTCCCGCGACATGCTTAGTAATAGCATCCCATCGTTTCTGCTTTAGCATTGCTTTGAGTATATTTGCTTCCCCTCTCTCTACTACTTCATTGTCAGCATAATACTCTGCTGCTGCCTCTGATTGTTGTCGGTGCTCGTTACCCTCTGACTGGCGATAAAGACCTCTGTATGCCATTTTTGTGCTCCTTGTGCTTAGATTTCAGCTTGCGCCACTCGATCGGGAAACAGCTCCTCCGCGTCGTTGTCGTGCCCGTTCTGGATCAGCCACGCGGCCGCATCGGCCGCATCGACGCGCTCGTAGCCTGAGGGACGCCGCCCCTGCCAGGCGGTCTGTCGCTTCACGACCCACGTGCCTTTCCTTGTCAGGTACAGCGTCTCATGGTCCCATTGCGAGCCCGTGGCCTGGGAAATGTGATTCGAGCCGTCCCAGTAGGTGTCCTCATCCCATTGCCGAGCGGTGTCCGAGTCGAACCAGCCGCCACCGTCGATTTTTTGTCTGTTGCTCATTGTCTGGATTCCTCAAGATGCGCCGCCGGCAACGAGCGGGCGGCAGGGGTTCAAATTAATCAAGGAGGATTATTTTTCTGGAGAAATTTACCAATATCCAACTGTCAATGTCACCTCTCCGTTCTCATTAAAATCACGTTCAGCCCATCCCCCATTACGATAGCAGCGATCGCCCTCAGTCCTGGTAACAGTGCAAGTAGTGCCGTTAATTTTAACTTTCATTTTTGTGCTCCTTATGCTTTAGGCAAGGAGAATTATTTTTCTGGAGAAATCAATCGGTGAAGCCGACCTTATCACAATACTCAATGCGCTCTTTTTCAAATTGTTCAGTGCGATCTTCCTGTGTCATGATGCGATACTCTCGCCAAACCCACGGACGCCCATCAATCGAAGAAATAACTTGTGTCCGTACCATTTTGTGCTCCTTTTAAAAAGGTGGCACCCAGTGCTGGAATCGAACCAGCATAATGAGCACAAATATCCCTGCCAGGACAATCTCATATTTCCCGTATCATGGCAGTGATACGACCGGGCATCTTAAATTGCTTCACGAATCTGCCGCTTCGTGTCTCTCCTCTCCTCTTGTGCATTTCTCCTACCGCCCCATTGCCTTGCTCTGGGCTTCAGTCCCTCTCTGCGCTGTTCGTGCAACTCATTTTCGAGTGTGCCTTTTCGATTTTGTTTTCTTTCAGGTTTCATATCTTAACTCTTTTGATTTTTTGTTCTGGAGAAATTCAGATAATCTTAAACACCGTTCCATCAACCCGCAACTCCGTGATATTCTCAAGCTTCGTCGTCTGGATATCAGTCTTATCGGTCCGGGGCTTCGACTTCGGCAAGAACGGCTTAATGTCTTCATCGGCAATCAGCGTCCCATCCGGTGCCTGATAAAAACTTTCTGACATCATCTGCCGGTCAGCACGTTCGCCCTTGCCGGGAGCGCGAACAATCTCATACCGCAAATAGAATCTAGGCTTCGGTGCAGTGCAAATCAGCACGCCATCTTTGATAACTGCAACCCGATTCGCAATCTTATCGTCTTTCCCCTCTGGCAGTGTCGTCTCAATATCAGCCTTATGGACAGATAAAGGTGTCACCTTGCCACCGACGATCACTACTTGACTATGGTTCCCCTTGCCACTAAACTCCCCACCACGTCCCTCAGTCTTATCCTGAGAAGAGTTCCAATTAACGGTTGCTTGTGTCCTAGCGATCTTAACAATGCCCCTGCCCACATACGGGTTCCCCGTCTTGAGCATCTTCCCTTTGTCGTCCATCGGATATCGGGCAGAGAAAGCCAGGATGCTCGATGAGCCGCCCTTATCCTTTAGGACGCTCGCAAGCACTTGCGGGCTCACAACTTGTTGGGGTGCCGTAGCGGGAATCACTACGATTGCTGGGGAAGTCTGAGGCGTTTGCGTCTGCGTCTTAGCCATTTTATTTGGCTCCTTTCTACTTAAATATGACGTGCTTTTATTCGCTGGAGAACTTATTTGGAGTCAGTCACTTCAAAATCCCATTCGGCTTCTTCCAGTTCCTCAACCGTCGCCTCACCTTGGTTGCGTGTCCCAAACAAAATAAACTCCCTTATAATTGCGTCCAAGTCTACACCATCATCCATATTCACAATGATTTTTTGCGGTTGTGTGACATTTTTGTGATCCTTTCTACTTTAATATAAGCTATTTATTGTTCTGGAGAAATTATCCCTCGATATCGTTACCATCTTCATCAAGACTGAAAAATGCGGGGTCGCTACCTTGTTTTATCAGCGCTCGAACTGCCTCTCTCCCATCTATCTTCTGCTCTGATTCAACAGCAGAAACACCCGAGCAATCGCCTAGAGTAATCTCATAGTAAAGACTCTCAAGGTCAGACCCATCAGGCAATTGATAATCTGACAACACTTCGACAAAAAATTCTCGTCCGATAAAACTTTCGATCTGTCATTTTTGTACTCCTACAGTAGATATGCTGGTCCATAAGGACCGACGTTCTTCAAGCCATTATGATCGTCATAGATATTCCCTCTTGCATGTTTTGCCGGTGCTCTCCACGTCGCAGGCTTCATTACATCGCCTTGCTTTACTGTGCCCAGCCCTTTCGTCTCATTATCACAGATAGCAATGAAGGCAAAGACAGAGCGATCTTTTTGTTCTGGTGTGCTACGCACCACTTTGATAAACTTTGCACCAGATGTCGTCGTGAACCCAACAGGTGTAAGGTTCTGATAATGTTCAGCAAACATTGCATCGCTCATTTCCTTAACACCATCGAGCCAAGTTTGCAGCGCAGTGCCAAAATCGAGATTTGTTTTTGTAGTGCTCATACTTCAATCATCCTGAATTTATATTCTGGAGAAATTTATGCAGGAACACATCGCATTTGACATGTCAAATTATGGATCATCTCAAGAAAACGATCTGGCTGGATCAGTGTCACTCGATCAGCCAGCACCCAAGTCAAATCTCGGTCTGTCCGATCGCTGGCAAACAAAGGACAGATTTGATATCTTACTGCCCCATATCTTTCCTTAGTGTCCACTATCTTCACAATGACAGGGACATCACCTAAAGTGACTCTAGCGTGTTGTCCAACTGGCGCTATTAACGTGCGTGCTGTATTCATAATTCAAGTTCCCTTATTTTTTATTCTGGAGAAAATCAACCGTGCCATGTACCATCAGAACCAGCCTCCAGTCCCTTATCATAATCTTCTTTAGGCTGCACTCCCCAGTGATTAGAATCCATAGCATAGGCAAACTTGAACGCAAGAACTCCCCACGGGTACTCATCATTATTCACAATTTGCTTTGCCTCAGCACAACTATCAGCGTCAACTAAAACATACTGGAACCAAACTTGTTTAACAACAACAACATGCTGCATTTTTTTTTTTTGCTCCTTAAAATAAAAGTAAAGGCTGCCGGTTAATTCCGGCACGTGACACGATTTCGTAGTTCGTGCCCTGCATCCTATTAGGACGCTCCGTTTTAGGGCAGTCAGTGTGAATAATTAACTAGCCCAGTCTCGTCGTCTGACCCGTTATTAGGAGGATCAGTCAGCCTTTGTTTAGCAAATCTTGTTTTTTATTCTGGAGAAAATCAAAGGATCGGTGTTAGTCTCAACCCGTGCAATCTGTTCATCAGACCATTTGCTGTAATCGAGAGCGCGATCCATAAAATCAAAACCAGGGACTTCAATTGGATAGTCAAGTCTCGCCATTTTTATGCTCCTTTTCTTTATTTCTTCTTAATTTCTTTTCTGGAGAAAATATAACACCCCCTTTCGGGGGTGCTACACTCGATTTTATAGCTCTACCTCCGTCTTATGCAGCTACCGTGGCAGTCGGGGCGTTCATCGAAAGCATAGCACCTGTCGGTGCAGTAGGAGCGGGATCGACGAAAGGCTTCGGCTCACGCGTCTTCGGTTCCGTCTTCGGGAAAAGATCGGGATCAATCCCCAGTGAAGTAGCCAATGCCCGGCGATGTGCATCGGACATCCGCCCAACCCTCTCAAACGCTTCTTTTGCGTTCGTTGCATCAGCCTGCGCCTGACGATCCTTTTCCGCCTTGGCGAAACTTTCGTTAAACTCGGCAAGGGAAGCAAAATACACGCAAGGGACCACAATGACATCCTGCCAGCCGCCCTTGCTTTCATGCCTGACCAAATTAAGCGCCGCCTCTCCAATCTGCTGCGCTTCATTAGCAGGAGATACTCCGACCCACTTAAAAAACGAAGTCTTCCCTTTGCCGCCAGCACCGGCATTGCGGGTCTTCTTCAACCGAATCTCCATCAACTTTGGTCGTCCATCGTTCATTGTTCTTTCCTTTCCATAAAAGGGATTAGAGAATTTTCAACGACCTCTTAACAATACTTCCAGTTAGTGCTATTTTTTTTCTGGAGAAACTCAATCGACGCTCACGCTTAGCGAGACTACGAATAAACTTTCCATATGCTTCTCGATGCTGTAGTCGATTTCTCTCATCCGCCCAACTTTTCTTATACTCTACTTTTAGCCCTTCCAGTGCTTTTTCTACCGCATCCCACATATCATCATAGCCCATTTTTACATCTCCTTAATGATTTCAGTTCTGGTGATTTATTTTCTGGAGAAACGCGACTTGAAAAAAATAAAGACCTGCGGTCCATAATTGATAGCTAGTTTCTGTGCCTTCGCAAAACCGAAATACACAAAATACCAATTACCGGGTCATATGCCCCGTCTCAGAAGCCCTTCAGATCCCGCTATCCGCATTAGCGAGTCTTTCACCGGAGCCCTAAGAGGATTATGCGGCTCACACCGCACAAGGTCTCCAATCTTGTATCGGTGCTATTTCTTTTCTGGAGAAAGTGCTTCGTGCTTCATTCCAGCAGCAGTAACAATCAAAGCATTAAGAACAATAATGCCCACGAAGACTACAAAACCTACTACGTAGTGCCACCACATTTTATTTTCATTGCTTTAATCACTTACCGACCTTGAAATAGGTCGTTTGATTGCCCGTCCCTATTTTCTGAATCTTCCCTGCTTTGAGCAATCTCCCAATAATCCACTCTATCTCCCGACGATTAAACTTTGTCTTTGCTCTAATCTCACCAACTTTTAGAGCGTGCTTCTCTTTCAAGGGAATAAACAATAAAACCGACGCAATCTCTGGATCAGACGCTTTCGGTGTTAGCCTATTTACCTTCTTTTTCGGTGCAGCAGTGTCAAACACATTGATGGACACTCCAACATCTTTTGCGGCGTGCTTCAAACCAACAGCAATATCCTCATCAACTTTTGCTACACCTTTCTCAAGCGCATCAATCTTCGCATCAATTTCTTGCTGTTGGGATTTAAGTTTATCAACCTTTCCCTTCAATCTTGCTCTGTCTGCCTCAACTTCATCGAAAATGCCATTCAGTGCTTGAGAGAAAATATCTGCATGTTTCGGTGCCGTGCTCATAATAGTGCCTCCTATTGTGTTATCTTAGTGATTTGAGGTATTTTCTTCTGGAGAATTAATCTTCATCTTGAATTTCGGTGTCCCAACTATTCTAAGACTTCAAACCACGCTTTGTCAACATTAAATGCCACAGAGCCATCACCAAACTGAATATCTGCCCCATCTTCACGATCTTCTATAATGTCTACTTCCATTGTTTCATTCGCATTAAAATGCTCCTGTTCGGTGTCAGTAAAACCATCCGCGTGATAATTAGTGACGATTTCGAGATGCACTTTATTTTTCCAGCGAATCCACATTTTTGTTCTCCTTTATACTTCTGCTACTTCGGATTTTTCTTCTGGAGAATCAACTTGCTTGCTTTTATTAAACAACCGAACATATTGCTCTGGCAAATACTCAAATAATTCGTCTATTTCTCCCCCCTCAAGAAGTAAGCCAAAAACCCGTCCAGCAATCAAATCTGCCGCCTTCCCATAAACATCGCTTAAAAGCAACAAAGCCAAAAAAGGGATTTCATGCTGCTCATGTCCTCCATAATGATAATGAAAAGTTCTTAACCAAATCCTATGTTCCCCATGAGACGTTCTTATGGTGTCGCCATCTATTAAGTTATTCTCATGCTTATCTACAACAGTAATTCTCAATCCCCATCCTTTTCTCCAATCAAAAGGTACTAAACGAATTTCACGAGCATAAACATATACTGTGTCGTCTTTTTCCTTTTTGAGATAATAGCCCTTAAAACCGCTACTGTCCTCAAATTCAATTGAAAATACAGTTTTGTTAGCCTTCATTTTTTGCTCCTACGATGCGTCATTCAGGATTTTGTCTACTACAGTCTCAATCCCCTCAATATATTCTGGAGATTCCACATCGACGCCCGCACAAGCATGAGCTAAGACCAGTGCTTCAATACCATTAATCGCTGCATTGTAATCTCGACCTACTCGCTGGCAGACAGGACAAGGCTCTTTCAATGATAGACTAGAAATACTGCCACCACCAGGATGCTCTTCATCAACCTGAATTACGATATCAAAACATGGAAGTTCAATCGTCTTCATTATCGCAGCTCCCTTATATCTGTTAAAGTGTAAACATCTTCCCACTGCCGCTTGCACCTGGGATCAGAACACGACACAACATAAGTTGTGCCCCATTCATGAGCATCATGGATAGAAGACTCAATGTCATGCCCACCACAATAAGGACATGCTACTCCACCTCTTGCAATATATTTTTTTTTCTGTTCATCTGTCAGTGCCATTTTCAGGTTCCTCTATTGGAGGGGATGGGTCATCAATATCTACAGTAAATAATGAATACCTGTCAGTCCAAGATTGCGGGCAATCATTACACTGAACATACTCAATACACTCCAATGCTTTTACTCCCACATAGCGGGCAATGGTTGCCTCCACTCTCAATGTATTTCTTTTCTGGAGATAATTTCTCAGCCATTTTTAGTCTCCATCGTTTTCAAAGTCATCTTCTAACTCAACTGGGTCATCAAAAAATTCTGGAGAAACGTCAGACTGCATCTCTTCCCACTCAATTTCATCTAATTCTCGTGTTTCATTTGATAGGATAAACACCTGTGATTCTTTAACAAGATGCTCAATAATACCATCTCTAATGCTTTCTGCCTCTTCGCCTCGTGCAATAAGTTCTATCTTGATTATCTGATAATTATCTTTTTCGGGTTCAGTAGCCATATTTTCCCCGTTAATAAACTTAAACAGGGATTTTATTTATCGGGAAAGATTCCTTTATTCCTTCACATGCTTCTTAGCAAATTCACGAGCCCACTTTAAGAGCTTCTCTAGCATTAAGCTCGGTGACACGATCTGATGTCAACTCCGCATTTCTACATCTATCATTGAAACAAATGTTTAATCTGATCCCATTCATAGTATTCTCCCCCAATTGAAATACCACTCTCATGCTCTTCAACAGACTCAAGCATCCCCTCTCCCGTGTTATCCACATCTTCAAGAACCTTAGCTAACACAGCAAGATCATCATCGGGGATAGAATCCCATTGATTACAATAAGTAGCGCCATAGTCATCATACATGCGATAGCCTTTGGTAACACTACCACTCCTGACATTTTCAAACTTCGTAGGTTCAATTGTTACTTGATTGCTCATTTTTGTATCCTTTCTATCTTATTCGGTGCTATTTATTATTCTGGAGAAATAATGCGAGCGACCAGTTATGGTCGCTCGCACGAAGGAAGAGAAGAGAAACACTAGGCAGACATCGGTGTGCCTGCCTAGTGCGAAGGAGAAAGAGAATCAATTAATATGTCATTATCCCTGACCTCTAGTAAAACGGTGTTCCCTGACGCTTTATACCCGCCCCCCGAAAAATGCTGGAGAATCATGCTGACTTCTTAAATACCATCTCTGAGAATTTCCTTTCAATTTAATAAAAAGACTCAAAAAGTTCTGGAGAACTATTAAAAAAAGAATAAGCCCCTGTCAACACTATACAGCAAATAACCGGGAAGTAATATCTCTATATTTTTTCTTTTGCTGCTTTGCTTTAATCGCAATGTCAAAGTATTTCATTTTCCAAGACGGACCATGCCTTGTCAAGCAAGGTGTCCCTTGCTTCCCGTTCCATTCGCCCCCGTGGCAAGCTAGACAATGCTCGCAATCTAATCGCTTCCCAGCCTCTTTAGCTGCTGGACAAATAAATTCGTTAGACAACAGTGCATCATTGTCAGACTGTCTAACCCTAAATGACTTCCAGCCTCGCTTGCGTGCTTCCAATGCATCATCTACAGTATCACAAGAAGCCATGCAAAATTCTTTTAATTCGGGATCGCAGATTTTCCAGGAGTGTGTATAAGACGTGAAACCTTTTGCTACTCCACAAATTGATCGCCAAATACTAGTGGGACAACTACTAGGATCCCCATAGGCTCCAATTCGCACAAGCCTATCTCTAAACATCTCTAAATGCTTTTTAGTAGCTCTGACATATACTCCCTCTTTCCATGCTTTATAAACAGCATAAGGGCCTTGAGATACATTCACATAGCAAGAGCGAGAATATCTATGAAAACAAGACCCGCAAACATTCTCATCGTCTCCGCTCTCCAACGCCTCAAGCGGGTTCATATTCCTGTCAAGAATCCAAATTTGGATCATCTTGCCAGTCTTCTTATTCTTTACTCGCTTAAAACCAGTCGCGATGACAATGATAGGATTCCCGGTGAACATACTAGGACCATCATAAATAACCAAACCCTTAACATTATTCATCACTTGCAACTTCATTTTTAGTGCTCCGTCTTAAGGAATAATTTCTACTTCATATCAACAACATTTTATTTCTGGAGAAAATTTTTCGAATGAAAGAAGGAGTTTTTATTGCAATTACAGAATCTTCAGCGAAGCTGAAAAATTAATTATGGTTTCTCACATTCTTTAACTTCTTCTTTGACATAATGTTCACAATGAACAATCTCACTTTCCCATGACATTTCTTCTAATTCTGTGTCAGTCATCTCGCACGCTTTATCATAAGCATCTTTTGCATTCTCTGCCTCAATGGTATATCACTCTGTCTTATTGTCCACAAGATCTACTTCAAAAAACGGCATTTATTCGCTCCTTTCTACTTCATATCAACAACATTTTATTTCTGGAGAAAATTTTTCGAATGAAAGAAGGAGTTTTTATTGCAATTACAGAATCTTCAGCGAAGCTGAAAAATTAAATCAGATACAAAACAACGATAAAAACAAATTCCACTTATGTATTACTCACAAAATTAACCTTTGTATCTTAGATGTTTCTAGCCTCAGTTATTTCAAGGAACAAAAAGCTCAAAAATACTTAGATATTATCACCACTATCCTCAACAAAGAATTAAAAAATAAATCGCCTTAATAAAAACTTACAGAAAATCTTTGATTCTGTTCCGTAATTGCGCCCTACTGGATTCGAACCAGTGCATTTCGGTTTATGAGACCGGAGCTCTGTCCGCTGAGCTAAGAGCGCTCGCCTAATCATCCTTTCCCATCTTTTCATCCTTCAATATCACATCTCCTAAAAACCTCTCTAACCGCTGCTCTAATGGTGCCTCACCACCACCCACATCAAATGATTCTGACCGTATAAACCTACATAACAACTCCAGTGCCGTAGCCTCACTCCATCCCCTCTCAACCATTAGTGCTCGAACCTTGTCCGCACTGCTACTCATAATATTGATCTCCTTTCGCTCTGAGTATCCCTTAATTACGTTCTGGAGAATTAAAAGCCCCTCAGCACCCTTTTTCTAAACGAAATCGATTCTAGGGCTATTCAGGGGCTGGGAAATCGATTCTAGTGAATCAATGATAACCCATTATCCTCATAATGATACATTCTGTTAGCAATAATCATAGAATTCGTTGACTCAACAATCACTTTTTGCTCCCCATCCTCTAAATAAACCATGATTATTATCCCTCCTCTCCCTCCTCTCCCTACAGCTGCCTCACAACCAGCACTCAAACACAGTGCTATGCTCTCACTGCCCGTGCACACAGCCTTAGAATTCGTTCCCAGTGCTATCGCTAATGAACCCCTCCCACATGTTCGTGCTACAGAATGATGCCCCAGTGCAATAGCATGAGCATTCTCTTCAAATGTTACTGCCCTACCATGGGATGTTAAACTTAATGCATTCGAAACAGGCTTCGTTGTTACTGCTGTGGTGTCTATCGCAGCTGTAATTGCGTGCAACCCACTAATGTCTGACTCGGCTCGTCCACTAAATCCAAAACATAATGCATGTAAATTCGGTAAAGCTGATGATAAAATGTTGCCAGCTATCTGGAAATCTAATAAATCTTCAATCTTATTCTCCCGTTTATAATGCACAATATAATCAGCACAGTCTTTTTTGGTGCCAGCTTTTACAACTAATCCCCTCTCAAATTTAATGAAATTATAAATCGTGTCTAAATTTATATATCTTTCATTAAAATCAATCTTTACAACAACCCAAATACTATTTTCTTCAGATTTTAAATATACAGAACCTAATGTCTTACCCCATAATACACCCCATAATCCATTTGTTAATCGTTTATTCGGAATAAAATTGCTAGATTCAATAAATTCACCTTCATCTGGATATTTATTCCCCTGCGCATCTGTCATGTCAGCATTTAAAGTCGTTAAGACTAAAGCGTGCTGCATTACGTGCTCCATAATAACAACAATGTTCCATGTGGAACATTGTTGTTATCTATTTTAATCTATTATTGAACTTTAAAAATGAGCCATAGTATAATAACAACAATAAAAATGAGCCATAAAAACAATTCTCCGGCTTCATTATCCATGCTTAAATACCAACAATCGCACCTTCAATCTTATAATCGGGCTCGCCCTGAGAACTAGAAACCCAAATTTTAAGATCACCAGTTGCCTTGTGAACGTCAATACGGGCAGTTGCTTGCCCTAAATGCAGAAAATCAAACTTGTCCTCTATCCTACCAATAAAATCACAAGCTATCATGGAGATATGCTCGTCATCAGGATGAGGATTGTTATGAAACGTCACCACCTTCGGATCCTGCAAATCAGATAATGGTCCCGTCTTTCTAGCTTGAAAAACTTGCGTCTGCTTAGATCCTCCCGCCGCAGGAGGTCCAACCCGGGACCACGAAACAGGCACAGAATTATTGCCAACAAATTCAATTTTAGACTCAGTATCAGTGCTAGATTTAGACTCAGTATCAGTGCTAGATTTAGACTCAGTATCAGTGCTAGATTTAGACTCAGTATCAGTGCTAGATTTAGACTCAGTATCAGTGCTAGATTTAGACTCAGTATCAGTGCTAGTACTAGCAACAGGCGCAGAACTTAACAACTCAAGAAACTCTTCCTTGCTACCTGCTGCACAACGACCACGATTAACAACCTTGTAAATCAATGAATCTTCGCTGTCACGCTCATAATTGCCGTCAGCACCTAATTTCACATCATATTTTTTTCCGCCCAAAGATGATTTTTTAGCCTTCGGTGCCGCAGCCTTCACAGGCTTCTGATCAGAAATGTCCTTCTCATCAACAGTCATCCCAATCCCAGGCTCACTATCCCCATTATAAAAAATAAAATCACGGGGAGGACGACCACGACCACGCTCCTTAACCTCAGTCACCCTTTTGTCCTCATCAATTTTAATGTACCAGCCTGCCATTCGTATGCTCCTTAAATAGAGTGTTTTAGACTGCCCCCGCATTTTAGCAGGATGCTTCTCACTTAGCAAATATGCCCTAAATCGCCTCTGTATAACTTGTCATCCATGACTGAACGAACTTTTTCTAACGCTCGCACCTGCAATTGACGCACTCTCTCTTTTGTTAACCCTATAATACGTGATGCCTCCAATAAAGTGACAGGGCTCGAATGTAATGGAAATCTTAATGCTAAAACCTGTCTTTCAACAGGTAATAAACCTGCCTCGCCCATTCTTTTATTTAACTCTACTCTTAACTCTTTAATTGACAGCTCTTCTTCTGGAGAATTATCCGCCCTGGTGTCATGAATCTCCCCCTTCCAGTACATAGGAACTAATGATCTATATCGTGTAGCCACTAATACAGAACGACTGTATTGTTTTAAAATCGCTCTGCAAGCATATGTGCTAAATCTAAATCCCCTGCTAATATCAAAACCCTGTGCTCCACGTATCAATGCCATACGTCCATCTGCTACTAAATCCTCATGAGTAATATGGTCAGATTTATTCCACCTCTTAGCCATCGCTAATACAAGACCTAAATTAGCAATGATAATCGCATTTAAACGAACCTCTGCAATTCGGTGCCAATGTAATAAATCATGCTTGTGAGCGTCAGAAAGCGGTTTTTTCTCGTTATTCTTCCGATATTGATGCACCCTGTAACGAGCATAATTATATTGTAGAAACGCTACGATCTCATGCTGCTTAGTAAATAAATGTGCTTTTGATTTACTCTGGGGCATAAGTCGATCTGAATGTTCATCTCCATTTAATGCCATGCTCCAACTTATTTCTGCGGCATCAAGATCAAAATCAAATAAATACTCACCTTTAAATAATTTGTTCCTAGCATTAGGACGTTTGAATAAAAGATTATCTTTAAATTTAATAGGCTCAGAATTCAAGATATCATCAATAATCTTGGCTGCACTCGGTCCTAAACGTGCAATAACTGGTGCCCTCTGAACCTGAGCAAATGGCGAGTTTTGATGAATTAAAATCATATCATTACTTTAGCAGATCCATTCTACACTACATCTGCACCCCCTGAAATCTACTCAACAGACTATTTTGGAGGAGAAAATCAGGCGGGGCAGTGCTATACTATGGTGTCTGCCTTTCTGGAGAATTTAATTAACGTGCTCTTTAGGAACATTAAATAACTTCTCCAGAACCCTATGATGCATATTCTGGAGAATTCTGGGCGAATAAGTCGCCTTCAATATATTAATTAATTTCTCCAGAAACACCGTTTGTAGCAAGTGGCGTGCCAAAGTGGGGGAATGTGGGATGATGTGGGATTAAAAGGTTAATTAAAGGAGAAAGCCTTAAATGTGAAGTTGGACAAAGGTGAATCGACACCAAGCAATATTTCATGTTTATATTTC
>Ga0209434_1000567_pt1 | contig 17601 bp, 29 predicted proteins | sample ETNvirnome_2_300_FD_184068 | JGI IMG/M metagenome (GOLD analysis project Ga0209434, IMG submission 184068) | Marine viral communities from the Pacific Ocean - ETNP_2_300 (SPAdes) (version 2) | ecosystem: Environmental > Aquatic > Marine > Oceanic | place: Pacific Ocean | collected 2013-06-22
TATTACAAACTTCGTTCTGTATAATTTGGCCAACAAGCGGATCGCAAGGAACTGGCCCTGCCGATGGAATATATGTGCATAAAGCTTGGCATGGCGACATTTGTAGCGCTTTACATTCTTCTGTGACGCATTCGCACGTTTTAAAACCTTGGCCACACAAAAGGGGCGGTTCCGTGCAAGGATATAAAACGCCAATTTGATCCCACGTACACAAACACAGCAATTCTTCATCGACGAGGCCATCACAATCATCATCTTGGCCATTACATACTTCTTCCTCTGGTTGTTGTGCGGTGCAAAACCAGCTGCCATCTACACATACGTTTAAATTTTCTTCACATGCTGTATTACATTTTTCTATTAAGCCTTCGTCTATTTTGCCGTTGCAATCATTGTCAAAACCATCACAAACCTCTTCCGGAATTGGACCGCACATATTACAAGCATTTAATTGACCTTCATCAACTAAACCATCACAATCATTATCAACATAGTCACAAACTTCTTCTGCTGGTTGTGGCGCATCGCAAGCCACAACCTCGCCTTCGACACAAAGTCCTTTCCCATCTCCACATTCCGTACTACAAGGATATTCGCCTTCGTCAGTTGTACCATCGCAATCATTATCAATGCCATCACAAATTTCATCCACACAAGGGTCGCATATGCCATATTCAAAATAGCCTTTATGACAATATACTTTTAAAAAGCCATTAATACCGTCTTCGGTGACGCACTCTTCCTCTCTTACAACTTCGTTGGTGGGAATACATTCTAAAACTTCTTCACATTCGCCCATTTCGATAACAACATTGTCTTTGCAGGTGTCTACAATCACCTTCATTCGCCAAACTTCATCTAAAGGAGGGCAATAATAATACCATTCAGCGTAGCAATCGTCTTCATATTTCTTTTTAGTATACTCTATCATCGCATCAGAAGGAGTATAAAGGGCTACATCAGGTAGGTTATAGTTGATATATGGGCTGCCGCTTCCCCCGCTATGATTATTGCCGCATGACATTAAAAGAAATAATGTCAGCACAAAAAAAGAATTTTTAGAGAGCATATTATAACTATAGCATAATATTAATAAAAGAACAAATGTTTTTTTTATTTTTAAGAAACTTTTTTGGGAAAGCCAACTAATTTAACTGATAAGATCTTTTCTCCATTAGAGTCTCTAATGTGTTTAAATTCATTTTTCAAATAGTGAGCATACTGTAAGATGGGCCGATCTGGTATGAACTTCAAGTGTAAAATAAGTTGCTTTTTGTCAGGATATACGTCTGCAACTCCCGATTCGTCGGCTTTCGCGATTGTAATTCCTTTGATAGCTCTAATTTGGCTTAAAACGTTTCCATAGAAAGCAAAATCTTTTTCATATCTTAATACCATATCAACTTTTAATACATCTTTTTGTCGTTCTTGTAGGTATTTGTATCTTTCTTCTGTAATAATTTTTTGTAATATTTTTAAATTATCGGTTTTCATATCGCCTATAAATAGTTTTCAAAGATCAATAATGATAATTCCATCATTATTTTCTTTTTTTGGTTCTTTTTCGTAATTTGGAGGCGGCTCTGGCATTGGAAGCTGCAAAAAGGGTTGTTTTTGAGCCTCTTCTCGTTCTTTTTGCTCTTCGCGCTCTTTTTTGATCAAGATATCGATCAATTCGGGGTCTATATCGGCATATGTTGGAGGAATTGGCATGGTTATCTCCTACATAAATAACTAGTATTTAAGTTCCTCCAGCGCCCGGTGGGGCGCTTTTTGATCGTTTATAGGAAGGTTTTTTCATTTTTTTACCGACATTATGCTTGTTTTTGCCCTTTCCAATCAGTCTAATCTTCATTCTGCGGTGTTTTGCCCTAACTTTCTTCTGATAAGGCTCAATTTCTTGCAATATTGCCTTCATTTCGGCTTCTATAACGGATTTCATCCGTTTTATGACTGTATATTGGTCTAAATCCTCTATTTTCACCCATTTATAGTCTATATGCTCTTCTGGATCGAGTGAAATCTTCCCATTATACTTATTTGCCTTAAAATACTTAACAATTCTGTCTTTTTTGTCTGTTTTTACCGGCTTAAGGCCTGAAATTTCTAAATTAGTCTCCTCTTTGGTCTCTCTTTTGGCTCCATCAACGAAATTTTCGCCTTTTTGGATGTGACCACCGGGTAAATCCCAATTTTGCTGCTCATCTGCGCGTTTTAAGAGCAATATTTCATCATTTTTGTTGAAAATAAGCACCTTTGAGACGTTTTTTGTGTCATTTTCGTCTAAACTCTCTTGTAAATCGTCTAAAAACTCCCATTCTTCGGGATCTTCAGGATCAAAAGGTCTAATATCCTCTTCCGGAGGTGGAATTTCTGGCTTTTTCACGTCTTCATACGAAGTTTCGACGCTAAATTGCCTTAAGACACTCTCATCGGGCTTAAAAAACACGAAAAAGAAAGGGTTTTCGTCACCTTCGTACTTAAATTCCTCTTTTTTCTCCTTAGATATGCCATATATGTTGTCTTTTGGCATGAATTTTGCCCAAACTCGCAGCGCATCATCGCTTTGTTCGTAATCGTCCGGTGAAAAACCTTCATTTCCGGCCAATTCCATGGCCATTAAGTACATTATTGTACCAATTCCTTCTGTTCCATGGGGTGAATTGGACCATGTAACCTGCCAATGGGGCACATCTGTACGTTTTTCGATGACAATTTTAGCATCACCTTTCGCTTTTCCTGGTAATGGCTGCTTATTTCTTAAATCTAGGACTTGAATTTCTTTTTTTAGAGGAGAATCAATGACTTTATAGTGGAAATCTGCTGGTCCTCTGGTTTGTTCTTTAAGTTCTCGCCAATTTTCAAGCAGAGTCTTCATTAATCGCCAAATCCTATTTCTTCCCAGTATTCATCATCAGATCCAATATCGTCAATATCACGACCAAAATCATAATCATCATATGGACTAGGATAGAATGAGAAATTGTTAAAAAGTTTTTCTTCTATTTCTTTTTGGTGTTCTTTTGAAAGGGATTCTTTTAATTCGCCATAGTTGCGAACAGCTTCTCCTAATTTTAGCTTTCCTTTTTGATATTCAATACAAATTATACACATTATTTATTTTTCCTCAAGCTCTCAAGCTTTTTTATTGTATCTTCCGCAGAAGTATGCAATATTGCAATTCCTCCCGCATTTTCCCATGGAATTATGTATTTTTCAAAGTCATCTATTAAAATATTTGGAGAACCATCTTCGTTTACAGCATAATTATGCTTATCCCCAGTTAATATTACATTTTTTGGTTGAGGAACAAGATGTTTTTTAATCCACATACGTTTTCCCTCGGCTGATTTTGGATCCCACGGATGTGAGAGAACAATTGGATCATATTGTGAAATATAACTCCATAATTGGTCCTTATCTGGCATTGGAGGGAGTTTTGCCCAAAATTCAACATCATTACTGACTATATCATTAATATAATCGAGACCCTTCTGAAGTTCTGGATGTTCTTCCGTCCAACCCCATCCTAATTTTAAAATATTTGCAACTTCTTTTCTTAAAGCTTCGTTTGATGGGTCATTTTGCGAATAATCAAGCACTGCGCCAATTAAATCAACTAAAACGCCGTCCATGTCGCAATATATTTGGTGTGAGGGTGGTTCTCCTTGTTCGTTTAGATATTTTTGCCAATTTTCAAGTAGAAGTTTCATTTATTTTTTCTTTTTATTGTATATTCATGCCATTTTTGTAATTTTCTAATTGTATCCTCAAGATTCCATTTTTTTGGGATAGAATAAATTGGAAACATAGCATGTACTATAAATATAACACTTCTAAACATTAAAGTCAAGCTAATTTTTCCTGCAAAAAAAAGATGGCTTAAATATGTTTCATTATTTGCTTTTAAATGGTCGAATGAGAGTTTCACTCTTTTAATAATTCCTCGATATCATTCATTATTTGCTCAAGTTTCTCAATCTTTTCTACGGGAATTGAAGCCATATTGTGGTGCATGCTAGCTAATTTTTGCGATAGCAGATCTTCAAGTTGAATAACATATTGTAAATTATCTTCACTGATTTTTGGGCGATGAGGAAATTGTATAACTTCGCCTTCTAATAGTTTTCGCCAATTTTCAAGTAATAGTTTCATTTGGGCTGATCCTTCTTTAAAATCTTTATTTGCCTATTTAAACGCTTGCTTTCTTTCTGCAAGTCGCCAACAGAACTCCATAAAAAAGATATCTCACGCTCAGCCTCGTCTAATCTTGCTTTTGTGGTGTAATAAAACCCTGCAACAATACAAGCTGTTGAGATAATTAAAATGAGAGTTTTTAAATCGATTTTTATTTTATCCATGAAAATTATTCCTCCGATTCTTCTAATTCTTCTTCTAATTCTTCTTCGTTTAATTCTGGATTTTTCGGTATGTCATCATTAAACTGTAGAGGCCTCGTATTTCTTCCGGCCGGGCAATCCGAACATCCCACTATTGGTTGCCCGCCTGAAACGTTGTCTAGTTCATTTAAATATTTTCGCCAATTTTCAAATAATAGTTTCATCTTTGTTGTCTCTCGGGGTTCATTGGCGCCAACTCAGGAGAAACTTTTTTCTTTCCAGATCTCACTATTGGGCTATCTATATCTTTTATATGTTGTCTTTGCTTTTGAAGTGCCTGATAATAAGATCTATATTGATGTGCTTTAGAGGTATATCTTCGTGCCGCTCTCCATTGACCATATTTTAAGTCTAATTGTGAAAATCTCTTTTTCATTATTTTATTAAAAGAAGGCCTCCTATGGCTATAAAATATATGCATTGCATCGAGAAGATCCTCGCCCTTTAATGTTTTTCCTGGATGGTATTTTTGATATTGTTTTTGTATAATTGGTATATCATTAATAAATTTGTGCGCAGTTAGTTGCAACATGAAATCTACGTTTTTCCATTCGCCGGCGCGCCACATCGTTTTAAATGCATCCCTTGAAATACCAAAATGTTTTTTAGCTAAATCCCTCGCGGTGTTAGGAACAATTTGTGTTATTCCACTGGCTTTGCTTGCCTTATTAACTAAATTTGGATTTCCATTAGTTTCCGCCCCCATTGTTCCTACTAGAAAAAGTCTAAGTAATCTTTGATTTTCTGGGGAGGTTCTTCCTTCGAACGAGGCCACAGTGCCGTCAATAGCAGGTTCATATTTGTCGACCAACTTTGTAAATTTATTAAAATAATTACCTTTCAATTTTGCATAATTTTTACGATCATATGATACTTTTGTCACTTCCAGAGGGGCAGCTTCTAGGGACCCTCCGGGTGCATATTTCCAGGCTTCGTGACCAAGTTGTTCAATTTCTGAGGGTGTCTGCTCGTACTCTCTTGTAAGATCTTGCAATTTTTGGTATTCAGCAGATTCCTTATCCCATGTTTTCCCGGTGTGGAGCGTGGTGTTTATATCACTCATTATTTCTTCTCTTGTTCTACTAATATCTGGTAGATCTTCTTGTTCGATTGGTTGATATTCTTGTTCGATTGGTTGATCCTCTTGTTCATTTAAATATCTCTTCCAGCTCTCAAAAAGCTTTTTCATATTTTCTCTCCATTTATCGACATAGACTTGTCGTACGATTGAATTCTTAAACTTGATAGTCTCTCTAAATAGTCTGTTCTTCGAAGTAATTTAAATGCTAAATTTTCAACTGAAAATGCTCCACCAGTTTCTAGTCCAGATTGCCTAAATTTTCTAATTTTATCTCGAACAGAATCTGCTTGATCTAAAGCTGCCTCATAATCGCCTTCTTTAAATATGTCATAAACTTCATCAACTTTATCCATCAATAAAGCAGCTTTTTTCTGAACGTTTTCATAATCTATTTTTGGATCAATTCTTGAAGGCTTTGTGTCCCATCTATCATATTTTACTGAATATACACCAGTAGAATAATGAGATTCGTTCGAATCTTGTACATATACTTCTACTTCAAATCCTTTTATAAAAATATCATGATTTTTATTCCAGAGACTTGAGGCCCTCCGTAAATAATTTTGTACAAGTTCTTGATTTTCATCAACTTCTTTGTAGTCTATAATAATGTGTAAATCAATGTCAGAATATTTAGACCATGTGTAGTTTGCTATAGAGCCGGTTATTGTTATATCGACTATTGTAACCCAATCTAAATCTAAACTTTTAAAAAATTCTTTTGCGATTTCATAAAGTCTTGCGCTAATTTCTTGGTTAAGCTTTTCTTCTGATTCCCAAATATCTGGCTGCAGTGTGTCTTGAATTTCAAAACTTGAAACATCTAAATTTTCAGGATCTGCTATTTCTTCTAGGTATTGTTTCCAACTTTCCGTTAAATTCATTTTTTGTCACCTTGTACTAAATAGTTTTCTACGGCTCAGAAACTACTTCTAATAGATTAATTTTTATTGTTTCTAAGTATGGAGATTTATAGAGTGTGTAATGCGGGCTAGCATGCCATAGGACATTAGCAAATTTTGATGGAGAATAATAGACAATTTTAATGACTATTCCATAACGATATATTCGTTCTCCACGATTTTTATAAAGATAGTGACGAATATAAGATCCTACTTTCACATAGGTAACTATATTTATTTTTTTTCTTCAGTTGTTTAGTTTGAAAAATCTTCGTTGACATGTCCACATTTTGAACATTGAAATAATTGAATTGGAATCATTGTTTCTTGTCCATTGGGAGAAACTAATGCGGAGAGCTTTCTAATTTCGAAAGTCGGAGTGAAATATTTATTTTCACACTCATCGCATTTTACATCAAGGGTGTCTTTTAAGTTAATTGAAATATCTTGGTTTTCCATTTGTGCCTCTAGAGTTTTAGTTTTGATAATTTTTCAGATGACATTCTGTGTAAATTATATTTGTTTGCAACACGATTATAAGGAGCTTTTACGCCCCACACATATTGTGCTGCATGTTCTTTCAATAGTTTATTATACTCTTCTTTTATGATTTCTTTAAGTTTTGATTTAGAAATACTTTCATCAATTTTTTCGCCAGATGGGAACTTATATACCTTTGCGTCCGGCCCGGTCCGCGGTGGAGTAACATATTCCGGAATTCCGCCGGGAGGGTGCAATTCGTGTCTAGGCACAAGCCCTAAATGTGTTGCCATTGCTTCGTAATTTGCTGGGTGGAGTACCCATCCTTTTATTTCGCCCGTACTTGAGTCTACAACTGGTGTTGCCATATCATCAAATATATTTTTAAATAAATCTGCGATTTTAGGGGCCCCCTCGCCGCGGCCCGTTACAGCTTCTTGAAATTTACGTACTATTTCTTCATATTCACGGTTGCTAATTATTTTATTATATGGACCTAATTCTGCTCCCTGAATGCCCGGTGGAGGTTTAATTTGTGGCTGGCCCGGGCCACCCCATTTGCGTGAAGCCGCCCAGTGTCCGGCGGCTCGGGGACCAATAATCTTAGTTAATTCTTCTTTTGAGACCGGCCGGTTATATGCTGCTTCTAATTCAGCTTCGAAACTTCGTAAAAAGTCATCGTACGTGCCCGGGCCCACGGGTCGTGTAATGGCCCCTTTGCGCCCAGAACCCACAGTTCTTAATTCGCCCGTTGCAGGATTTATTTCATACTTAAGTTCGCGTGATAATTGTGGTAATTTCCATGATGGCCGCACAGGCCGTGGCAAGGGTTTTAGTCTGGGGACTAAGCCCCGAAGGCCTTTGGGAATTGGAAGTGGGGCAGCAAGCAGTGCAGTTTCGCCGGCAGCCCAGGCCAAATCTTCCCCGGCCGTCGCCTGGGGTTTTGCGGGCTGTGGCGGACCATGAACGGTTTGCCCGGGATAGCCCACTTCGAATCCACTCGGCGCGCGAACAAAAGCCTCGGGTTGTGGATGATATTGTTGTCCAGTGCGCGGCCCTTTTGTGTGCCAGCCATGTGGCAGCGGATACCACGCGCCCCGCTCCTTATCATAATAATGAGGCCCCCGAGCCGGATCGTCACTAGTAATTGGCCAATCCATCTGGGCAAAGCCGCGCCCTGCTCGATTCAGCCAATGTTGCGGATCTTCTCTCTCATCTTTTAATTGTTTGCCGGCCAATTGATAGCGCGTCATTCCTTTTCCCCAATCACCTGTTGATTTATCTCGTGTCCGCTCTAAGTTTTGCGCCAGTGATTGTTTGCTAGCCCGGCGCAATTGAGCTTGTTGTTGTATCATATGTTTTTCATAATCACTGAGCCGGCTAGCTTTTTTCTTGACAATAGGATATCCCCTCTCATCAGTGCCGGCAGTCGGCCGGCGCGACAAGTCGATTGTCTGCCCTTCTTTCCCGGTCATTTGTTCTTGTAGAAGTTTTTGTGATTCTTCTTGAATGAGCTGCTTTAATTTTAATTTAGTAATTTTCACGGTTTTGGTTTCTCTGGTTTTAATTCGAGTTTCCAATATATTTTATTTTTATTTCTTTTATATTCTGCAACGACTCTTTTTCCATACGAGACCCAAGTATGTAAGGCTGTTTCGGGAGAAATATTGGCATAGTCCCCTCTTAAAACTTTAATGACCATATCAGTTGCATCCTTTATAACATCGGCGTCATTACCTTCTTTGGCTATTTTTTCCAGTTTATAAACTTTTTTTGATTTAACAACGCGGTCAAACCAAACAATTGCTTTAGCAAATTGAGGCTTCCAATACAAGGCTTTATCTTTTTCTAATCCATTATACGCGATATCATATAAAAAGCCTTTAATTGTTGTTATTTGGGCGATGCGATATTCTCTATCGTTGTATAAAAGTTTTGCTTGTGCTGTGGCGGAGAGAGTCAAAAAAAATAAAATAATTATTAATATAAATTTTTTCATTATTCCGCATCCATTATTGCAATAGAGGTTCCAACGCCACTCCATTCATCCTCCGGCACACCTGGCGGCGCCGTACGCCCGATTTCGTTGGTTGAAAAATCAGTTATAATGCTGCCTTCTTCTATTTCTTCTGGGCCCACTTCAAATTTTTGTCTGAGGGTGGGAGTTTCCTTCTCTAAAAGATTTTGCATTTCTTCTTGAATAATTTGTTTTAAATCGAGTTTTGTGAGGCGCATAAAATTTCTCCTGAACACTTTAATTAGTCTTTATTTTTAGGAAAATGCGAAATAATCGCAACATTTCGCGAAGTGCACCAAAACCGTTCGCCATCCTGCCATTGAATATAAAAATCTATGCAAGGCTCTTCTTCGCAATTTTCGGCCCATTGCTTAACTTCTAAGATAATTCCAGTTTTTCCACTAATGATATCTTGTATAAGGCTGCCTTTACCCACACAATAACTAGATTAGCTTAAATAAAAAAATGGCCGCCAAAAGGCGGCCACAATTTTAAAATTTATTTATTACTTCTTTATCACTTTTTGTTAAAGATGGCCAACAAAACTCCAGCAGCGACTAGGCCAACTAATCCTTCACTACCTAAACTTTTTGTAACGGCAACAACGTTACCGACTACATCAACAGGAAAGAATGCTACTCCCTGACCAAAAAGTACTTGCAGAACAACTGCGAGTGCTAGCACTGCTACGGCTGCTTCCGTTAACTTTTTAAATGCACCTGTTGCTTTATCTAACCATTCCATGATTGTGATCTCCTTATGGGGTTATGGTTATAATAAGTAGTTTTTGAGAGTAAAAAAGGGGCTTTTTCATGAACTTTTAAGGCTTATATTTCTTTATAATATCAAGTAGTTATAGGATTAATATGATTTAATTTCGCATTACTCGTCTGGATATATGCCATGTTGTGCAAGATCTTCCCAAGAAACTTCAGGTACCTCTTCTTCACGACGGGGCCGGCGCACTGCTGTGGCAGGACTAGTGCTGCGCCGAAGATTAACTAATTGCTCCCTGCGCGCATTTAGTGTGGCCTCCATTTCAGCCACTCTGGCTTCTAGTGCACTCAATTCGCTCTCTGCTGCCATTACGTCCTCTGCGCTAACCTCTGGTATTGGTTCGGTTCCAGGATCGGGCTCGGGCTCAAGCATTGGCTCAGGCTCTGGGTCGGGCTCTGGCTCAAGCATTGGCTCAGGGTCGGGCTCAGGCTCTGGTTCTCTAATCTGTTCTTTTAAAAGTGAAGCTGTATCTTTTTTTAAATAGGAGCGCCAATTTTCAAATAATTTTTGTTCTTTTTCGAAGCTGCTAAATTTACTAGACATGTTAAATGTTCCTCATTATTTGATTGGTTCGGTCAACTCTGGTACTGGTCCGGGATGTTGCTCAGCAGCATCAAGCCACGAGCCTCCATGTCGAGCGGCCCAGTCGGGTTGCCAAGCATCTGATGGTCGCGGATATTCCAGCCCGCCGATACCTTTCACGCGTCCACCGGCAGCCTCCGCGGCTAATTCAGCATCAATCAAGCCCGCCATGTGATCTAAATAAGCTTCCTCTTCATCTAAATATTCATCATATGTGCCAATTGGCTGCTGTTGTTGTCGCGGCCGCTGCCAATCTTGCCATTGCGAAATAGTACCTGGCTTTTCGCCAAATTGCGAAACTTCTGGAGGCATCTCTAAGGGCGGCCGCATGCGCGGAGCATCTGGGCGTAAGATATCATCTGCAGTAATGCCCTGCCCATATCCTGCAACTCCAGCTTCTCGCCTTGCAGCTTCATAGCCTTCGCCTTCCGGAGCGTAGACTTCGTTTAATACAACTCGAAGCTCTTCTTTAATTATTTTTTTCAATTGTCGTTTTGTGATATTCATAAATATTTTTCCCGTCACTTGTTATAAATAGTCTCTCTTATAGTCTCTTTTATAATTTGCTCTAATTTATTTAAATTTTGTAATTTGTGTTCCCCAAGGGCCCTCGCTGTTGCTTTACGTTGTGCCGGAGTAAAAGCTTCCCCGCTAGCTTTTGTTAAAGAATCCATTTTTGATCCTAGAGGTTGTTTTGGCGCGCCGAGGTCGCGATCCATTTTTTGCGCAAATTTAGCGCTGCTCTTCGTGAATTCGGGATCTGTCAATGATGGTACCAATGATCCCCCCGCCGATTTCATAGTTAGTCCGCCACCAATTGAGCCGCCTCTTTTTTCTGGCGTTGTGCCGGCAGGTTGCCCAGCAAAACCGGGCAGTCGCGCCGCCACGTCTTTGGTCGCCGCTTGTGCAGATTTGTCTTTAGCTGTGTCCTTAGTCAGCCAATCCGGGAGGTTCTCGGCGCCGGCAAAGCCCGCGTCCGGTCTCGCAGTGGCCTCTTTTCCGGCGACTTCGCCGGCATCGCCGGTTGGTTTGGTTTGCGCACTCCTTGCTTTGGCTCTTGCCCTTTTGCCGGCCCGGCCAAAAGCTGCGTCAGCTTCTGGTGATGTGCCAGCTTCCGGGCGATAGGCGGAGGCCACGGGGGCGCTCTCCTGGGCCGCTTCTTCTTCTTTTTCGAAAAATTTAACATCGGCTCTATCTTCGGGCGTCAAATCTTGCACCTCTTTAGCAAACCGCTCCGGATCTTGTTCTTTGAGGGCTAGCCATGCTTTGACAAATGGCCGCGGCTTCGGGGACTTCAAATCCTGGGCCCCCTCTTCTTTTTCATAGCTCTTCACCATATTCTGCTGTTCAGAAGACAGCGCACTCATTCGACTAGTATACTCTTCTGGGTTACTTTTTTTAAGATTAAGCAGGGCCTGTACCATGCCTGGCGGTTTGGTTGGTTTTATTTGTTCCTTTGTTCTTACTGCAGCTGCTCTCTGTGTGCCTTGATTGCTGTACCCTGTTTGTTCATATATTAGTCTTTGTAATTCTTCTTGAACAATTTGTTGCAATTTGGATTTAGCGATATTCATGATTAATCATTTGGTCCCGGTCGCCATGAAATATGAGGCAACCAATCTTTGAAAGGGTCTTCTTGTGGGGGCGGTATGTTTTCTCGCGGTTGTGGTGGTGAAAGTACTTTAATCCATTTAAGTATTGTAGCAACTTGTTTATCGGAGAGCGGTGGATCATTAAGAAGTCCGGACCTTCTAGCTAATTCTAAACCAATTTGATCGCGCTGAGAAGGCGGAGGTGCAAGGCGCCTTTGTTCATTTAAAAGTTGGTCAAGTTCTTCTTGAAAGATTTGGCGCAGTTTGTTTTTAGTTATTCGCACGTGCAATTCCTTGATTTATTATAAATAGTTTCAATTGCGATAAGACGTCTAATCGAAAATTTTTTTTATTCAACCACTTCCTCACCGCTTGTTAATCTATCCCATTCCCGGTGATATCTAGCTGATTTTGCGGGGTACATAAAATCCGGATTAGCAGGATCTATAGCCGGCAGTGCAGCTTTTGCTTCATCGTGCTCTGGGTGGTATGGATCTTTATATGCAGCTAGCCAATCTGAATATGCTTCCGGCCCCATTTCTCTTTCCACCTTTATCGCAACACTTTCATCACTTATTAAATTTATAAGATCTTGTATTAATGCATCAGATGCTTCATTAATGCGCGATTCGCGAATTCCTGGTAGGCCAGTTTGTGCGTCGGTATATTGCCCTAGCCGCGTGGCCCATGCTGGGTCATGCACTAGTGATCCATATCCGATATCGCCTCGGGAAGCAGCGCTATAAGCCGGCTCATCGACTGAATCGCGCAATGGCCAATTAGATTTGCCCGATGCTGGATCCCATATGGCGCCTTGCTCGATTGATCCCGGCGGGTAGGCCTCTAAAAAATTTTGCCATTGAATGTTGCTAATTTGTTCTGGATCCATGGCTGTCATTCCACCGGTGGATTGGGCGTCTAGCCAAGCTTGTTTTTCCGCGCTAAGATTTTTAATGGCACTAGCGGCCTTGATAAAATCTTTGTTAGCATATGCCCGGCCGCCGAGCGTCTGGCCTATATCGTTATATACTTTAATATTGGCGTCTAGATTATCTTGAATATCTTTAAGGCCGGGGCGCTGCTCTTGCAATATTGTCTGCAATTCTTCTAGAATTATTTTTTTTAATTTTGATTTAGTTAGTTTCATCGGCTGGACTCCATTGGCTAGCCTCTTTCCAGACATTAATTAAATATTCTTGTAGACCCTTGAGTGCGTAGCCGCTTTGTTGATCTTCCTCTGAATATTCAAGCCACTGAAGCGCCAGATGAATTGCTAAATGCTGTTCCTCTACTTTGTCGAAATACTCCCACAGATGCTCGCGTATCTTCTCCGGAATTGATTGAATCAGCGGTTCGATAAGGGTTTTAATTAACTCGTCTTGCTCATCATCGTCCATGTCACTGTACAGCTTTTCAGCTTTTCCATGTACGCTTAAGCCACTAGCCTCGGGGGGCCAGTCATCCTCTTTCAATGTCTTGGAAAGCTCTTCTTGTATGATTTTTTTTAGTTGTTGTTTGGTGATCTTCACGTACCGACCTCCTGCAGTGTTTTTTAGTTTTTATTGCCGGCGTCTTTTAGCGTCAGCTGCTACTGCGGCCTTATATTCAGGCGTGGCTTTTCTAGCTTTGTAATGCGCGGCTAGCTCTGGGCTAGCAATTTGAAATTCGGTTTTATGTCTTGGCATATCTGGGTTTGCCCCTTCTCCGCTCGGCTGATCTTCATATGAAGAAAAGTGCAGGGGCGCCCCCTCGACGCGTTTAATCCCGCCTCCACCTGGCCAATCTGGCCTTCGAGGAACCGGTTCCGGATCACGCGGGAACGGCCCTGCCACCCAGGCGTCGCGGTCTTGCTTATATTTATCCCAATCTTTTCTCGGTACCGGTTTATCTGTATAATCGGAGCTAGCCTTGACGTCGGCCAAGCCTTTCCTTATATCTTTTCTAGAAGTTGGTGTAAGATCCGTAGATTGGCCTCCAACACCGCCGGTGCCCATTCGGAGTGGGTCCGTGCCCCGCCCGCCCATGCTCAGGCCGGTATCACCCCATGGGCTTTGCAGCCTATGAGGCACTTCCTCTTCATATAAAAGCTTTTGTAGCTCTTCTTGGATTATTTTTTGGAGCGATTCTGGAATGAAATCCGGGTCCTCTCTTCCAACATTCGGAGTGTGACTGATAGGATCTCCGGTCCTAGGATCTATTCCGTAATAAGCGGCTGTTTCTTCCGGCGTAAGGCCTGGAATCAATGGTACGGGATCTGCCCATTGTCTTGGCCATTCTTGCTCGGGATCGGTACCATAATGGCCATATGGCAATTGCCCCTCTGGGCCGGTACCACCGGGGCCATACATAGAGGCAGGAAGATTTTCTAATGCTGGGTATACGGGATCTCCGCCTATAGGCCACAATGTTGCTTCCAAAGGATCATCTCGGTGCCTGTGCGATTGGGGCGTTGGATGCTCTTTTAGTAGTTTTTCCAATTCTTCTTGGATGATTTTTTTTAATTTTTGTTTAGTTACGCGCATAGTATTTCTCCCGACTTATATAAATAGTATCTAAAACTGGTATTGTTTTATTTTAAAGAATTTGGTGTCGTTTCAAGGCCTCGGAGGGCGGCGTCGCGCGATACAGCTGCTTGCGAGCCTCCGCGGCCAGTAATTACATCACCCATGTACTCTATGCCTTTTCGGGTACCACGTTGAACTTCACCACCGCCGCCGGCTTCTATGCGACCAGCTATTTGGGATGGCACCTGAGCTATATCTTCGCTTCCTGCAAATTTTATTGGCGATGTTTTTATTTCTGCGTCGCCGGCCCTACTAGTTGTTGTAGTGACTGCCTGGACTTCACCTTCTGCGCCTCTTCTTTGTTCGTCCAACATTTTCATGAGTTCTTCTTCAATTATTTTTTTTAATTTTGATTTCGTTACGCGCATAATGTTTCTCCTGGCTTATATAAGTAGTATTAAAAGCTGGTATTATTTATTTTTTTTCTTTTTATATGTTTTTGGATCAAACACTTTTTGCAGTCTAGCTCTAATATAATCTTCATAGTGATGTACTGGGTCTAAGTTTTTTGGATCCGCCGGCGTTGATTGTTCGAATTCAGAACGCTCGTCGCGACAGCTTTGCTTTTTTGGATCGCAATCTTCTGCCCGGGCCTTGTGGGATTGCGCCATATCTTCTAATAATGTTTTCAATTCTTCTTGAATTAATTTTTTTAAATTTTGTTTAGTGATTTGCACGTTATAAATAGTACCTAAAACCGGTATTGTTTTATATTTTCATTTTTTTATAACGAGACCGCACGTGTACCTAATCGGCCTCCTCCTCCCTATATGTAGGACTTAGATTCCGGTACTGGGGGGAGGGGGGGTACCCCTCCGTTCTTTTGTATGTCAAGAAAAAAAATGGCTGGTTGGCTGGTTAACCTAGACGTCGACGCGCCGGGACTTCTTTCGTGGCCTCTCACCACCTTCGGGCTGTCCCACTTTATGCCGGGCTTACCGAGCGTCAACGTCTAGGTTAATCCCTACTCTCTACTCTATAATAGTACCATGCTATAGCTGAGTAGTCAAGAGTTTCTTTAATGTTTTTTTATTTATGCTCTCGAATAAAAATCTAGTTGTGATACGTGGTTGGTGTTGTGTGAGGGTTAAGTACGATGTCTATTGTCTGCAAGGCCATGGCAAACGATACGGACTTGCCTTCGGGCTCTCCGTCCTCGGCTAGCAAATAGCCTGTACCGAATGGTAACAGGCTCAAAAGGGTTTCGTTGCTCATCGATAAGCCGCTGATTAATTTCATCTTCATAATTCTATCTCCACCTAGCGAAAGTTAAATTAAGTAGCTGGAATCATTGAGGTTTAAAAAAGCCTCTTTTTCCTGCTCTCACTAATAACTAGCACATCAAGTAGCGTTTGTCAAGTATTTTTTATTGCTCTCGCAACTTTTTCGGGTTGGCATACTTCTTGCTATAGCACACACCGTGCCAAATAAAAGGGTTGACAAAACGGGGGGTCCGTGATAATGTACTAATTCCGCACACCTTAGCACCCCCCGCCTGTTTCTATCTAATATTAATACTTCATTGTGTCCTTTGTTCTTCGTTCAATCACTACCAAACTCCAAAGTGTGAAAAATATTCACATTTGTGGCAAAAATTACACAGTCCTACTGCGCCAGTGACGCGCAAACTGTAATAAAAGCAAACCCTGCGATTGCTGCTACCATGTTTTTCCTTTTCATTAAAAATTAATACAAGAACTGGCCTAAAATGTGAGCAAACAAAAAGCAGGCAACGACAAACAGAATTGATTTCGCTAGCTGCTCCTTGGTGCTCTGTGACATTACGGCAAACAAGCCTCCACAAATCGTTTGGTATCAAAACGCGGGTTAGTCTTTTGCAGCTCGTTAGCAAACGTCAGAGCAATGTCTTTTATGACGCAGCGATTCATTGGAGAAGTGCTGCTAGCTTTGAGAACATCTGCGATTAATTGGAAGTCTTTTCTGGTCATGTTTAATTGGCTCCTTTTGCCATTGTTTCTATATACATTATCTCATAGAATGCTGAGAAAGTCAAGAACTATTTTATTCTTTATTGCTCTCGCTCGGATTTTGTTATGAGTTCGCAGTTCGTGATATGTTTGCATGTATTTCTATAGCCAAAGCCAACACATTCACAACTCCAAGAACCATTTGCAGCCTGTTTGACGGTGTATTCTAAGCCTTTTGAGCCCTCTACCTTAAAAACTTGCTTTGGTACGTCTACGGGGGCTTTCTCGGGCTTATAGAGTGGAATCCACTTGACATCATCAAGGGTTGTTTCGGGCGGGACTTCCATCCACGGTTGATCACCGGCAATAATGAAAGTTTTGCCTGTCACCGGGCTTTTGAATATGCCCGGATTCAATGCGCTTTTAATCTCATACATTTCTAAATTACTGCCAAGCAAATAGTGAATATATAAAGCAGCGATACGACGATTGCTGCCTTGCTGATGTCCTTTGCAAATTCGCTCATCGCTCGCATGTTGGAGCGTGTGACCAATTATTGTATTGCCAGTCGGAAATAACTTCGTCTTTGCAAAGAGAGTCGGTCCAATTGTTCCAAGCTTCGCTACGGGCTGGAATGTCTTTGATGCCATCTTGTTCAAACTCTTCTTGAACTTGCGGAAGAATAAACTCATTGAATTGTTCGACTGCTTCGTTCCAAGTCAGTACGTTGCGGAGATTGTTTGCCATAGAATTTGTGTCCTTTCTCGACTGTTTCTATATATATTATCTCATATATTTATGAATTTGTCAATAAGTTTTTGTACTTTTTTATTCTTTTTCTCGCACTTTTTAGTACCAGGGGGTGGAATTGAACCACCGACCTCCGCTTCGTCATAGTTCCACCTTGCATAAGCGTTTCCACCTCTAACCCCTTCGCCACTAATTCCGGCAGGGGCGAATTTCCCTGTTTGCTCCGGTGTGTGGATTTTCGGCTTCCTACTAGCGGCGCTCTTTACCCATTGAGCTACCCTGGTATAATGTTAGTTTAGCGTTTCAAATACGTCAACGCTTTTGATAGTCTTTTCGGATACTTCATCCCAAACGTCGGCACTGTGGAGAACATGGTCCTCGACGTAAAGAAATTCGGTTTCTCCTGTCAATTCGGGCCATGCTTCGATGAGAGCATCATCGTCGAAGGTTGGATGCTCTTGGTCCCAATCCAACGAAGAATACTGTTTGCCGTCGATATGCCATTCTTCAAGCGTTTCGCGTGCCCAT
>Ga0209434_1000568_pt1 | contig 17554 bp, 17 predicted proteins | sample ETNvirnome_2_300_FD_184068 | JGI IMG/M metagenome (GOLD analysis project Ga0209434, IMG submission 184068) | Marine viral communities from the Pacific Ocean - ETNP_2_300 (SPAdes) (version 2) | ecosystem: Environmental > Aquatic > Marine > Oceanic | place: Pacific Ocean | collected 2013-06-22
CAACGCGATTCTTGGCGCCAACAATTTCAAGCTTTAAATCAAATATTATATACTCGCTAGTGGGCGTTAAGGGGCGCTTACTGGTGGTATCAGCTTTTACGATAGTGACCCCATCAATCCCTCGTATTTGAGTTTCCACCTCCATCTGATCACCGGCAACAGAACCAACAATAGAACACCCCACTTGCATCGAGTAGATCCGCAAATCAATGGGCGATTCTTTTTCATTAAGCATGTTGTTTATCCTTTCAATTTGTTCTTCGATGCTCTCCGCCATTCTTTCTCCGCGCGCGTTTCTAACGACTGGCCCTCCTGCGGCCGCTTCTGGCCGGTCGGGGGGCTCGGGATTCTCATCCCAAACTTCGTAACGCGCTGAATCTGGAGATGCGAAGCTCTGATAAATTCTGCCGTAGTTTGGGCCGGCCCATTCGTATGCGTGCGTGGTACTCCAGGGCGCGCCGAGGGCGACAAGCTCTTCTTTAACGTGGTCATCAAAAAATCTTGGAGCTGATCCGGCCGGTAACACCAATGACAATGAGCCGTTCTGAACTGGCCGGAGGAATTGATTGATAAGAACCCTCCTTTCAACAGTCATCATCTTGTCCCAAGAATCTTTATACCAGATCATCAATGCTTTTGCTGCTGTCGCTCTCGGGTTAAATCGAGGATCATCTTCTGGAACATCTAGGAAATTCATTGAATAAGTATCTAACGCATTGACGATCTGTTCGGCTGTGCCTTTTGATACTGATGCGGCGTCTGCTTTTCTTTTCTTCTCGATCCATTCTTCGATAGCTTCGGTGTAAATCTTCTCAAATACATTCTTTACCTTAATGAGATTGTTGTCGATATATTCAACAAATCTAAGGGCGCCTTCAATTTCTTTATCAGTGTTAACAGATTTTATAATGATTCTCATTCCGAAACCCAAATATCTACTGCCGTCATCTGGAAGCTTTAGAACCATAGATGTTGGCAGCGCTTCATTATTAACAAGGTGCGTGCTTAGTTCAATATTGGATGCAAAATCAACACCGAAAGCATCCTCTGATCTGTCATATTTAGGATCACCAAAATCAAAGTCCATTTGTCTTGCGACTGCAGCGTTTGCTTCCTGTTCAACTTTTTGAAGTTCTTTGTCTAGCATTGCTTTTGCTGCGCCGGTGTGAACAACATATGTACGAGCACCAGCAAGTCGGATACCGTCGAGTTTGCCGCCTATTATTTTTATGACGTCAAGGGCCGTCACACTGCGGCTGGTACTGGCCGTGGCCCGGGTGGCCGATTGTCCCGGCTTTCGAAAAGGACCAAATGGCATGATAACATTTGTTGGTATGTAGCTCTCTGTGCCTTTGTCGTTCTTAAGAGTGAACCACATTTCGCCGTCTTTATCAGGAGCTATGTAAGAAAAATTATGAAGTTTTTCTGCCCATTCGGCATGTTCTTCGCTCGCGGCCTTCTTATCAAAATAATTTGGATCTATATACTCTTCTGTAACAAGTTTAAGGCGGATCTTTTCAACAATCTCGTTATATTTTTTATCATAGTCATCTCTAATATAATCAAAAAAGTCCTCCACATCACTAGATTCATTCAGATCCTCGGCAGAAATTTCATATGAAATTTCAAGTTTAACGGTACCGTCCTTTTTTATAACGCTCCAATGAGTCTCATCACTTCCCATTTCAAGGTCTAAGAGCCCTTCAAAGTCGCGCACGGCTTGATAATCCCCAGTCGGCGAGTACTGAGTTGGAATTCCGTAACCATCGGGGCGCTCCCATTTATCATCTACCTTTTCTGTTCTCCAATAATACCCGCTTTCATCTTTTTCAAATCCCTCCCAACCCGTAAGGACAATATTAATAAGCATCGATGCCGAGGCCCAGAAGATGAGGCGGGCGCCTTCCTCGGATGCATCCACCGCCGCGCTAGCGCCAGTGTGTTTTAATGAGTTGTTTGCTTGCTGGACAAATTCTTCTACTTCGTGCGTTGCTTGGGTGAGGCGTTCATCGGTCTCATCTTCAAGTTCATGATCAACATTGGCGCTATCGTTATACTTATCATCAGCGGTCGCTTCTCCAAAAAACAAATTAAGAAGATAGCCATCCTTATTATCTTCCCAAGAGCCGCCTGTTCTCACGAGATCATATTCCTCCGGCGGCATAACCTCACCTTCATCTGAATCAAATTGATCTTTTTGTTCGTTGAATACCCATTTTCGCACTGCGGCAACAAATCCTGGTACATTTTCACCAAACACCCGCTGCTCTGGTACTGCAAATTCAACATCTGTTGCTGTATCCACAAATCTACGAAGAATCACGCGACCGATAACGCCGATGCCTCTGACTTTTCTTTCTGGGTTAGTATCACTAAAGATCTCCTGGTCATCAAAATCGGAGATATCGGTGATTTTTCCTTTGTCTTCTGGCTCTTTTTCTACAGAAACTGCAGCTTCTGGTCTGACTAATGTCCACTCGCCAAGGGTGCCGTCTTTTGCTGCATATGCTGCATCAATAAACGCCTGATCTGGTAGCTCACCTCTAACGCGCGTTGGAAGCTTCCTAAAACCAAAACCATGAAAATCCTGAGCAGCATCAATAATCTTTTCAAGATGCTCATTATCGCCACCTCGATGAGCGTCAACAATACTTGCCCACACTGTGCCTGTGTCAAAAATCTTTCGCAACCATTGAGTTGCCTCTATCTTATTGGTGCGATCAGGATCTGGACGTTTAAGTGTGCTATATGCTTCCTCCGGATCGTCAGCAGTTTCATATTCTGTATACATGCCGCTCATCAGATCGTCATAATCTTTCTGTGTTACAAGATAAGCAATAAAGCCATGGCCTTTTGCTTCTGCGTAGGCGCACTGGTCATGGCTATGGCCTTCGCTATGGCACGATTGGATGCCGCTAATATCACTTCTCCGCAGCACATCAATAGGATCGCGCGATAGGATTACCATCATTGGTTCTATCTCATTCGGATCTTTCAACGCTTCTTCAACTTGCTTCCATTGATTATCTTTAGCGTAAAGTGTTTGTTTTCGCTGCCACCATTCTTTTAGTTCTGGAGAGATCTCTTTATTCTTGGCAATCAATTTGCCCATAGACATCTTCTCTTCTCTTCTTATCGTTTCGCCGGCGCGCGGGCCTTTCGGGATTGTGATGGTTTTTGTGCGCACAAGCTCAAAATCTGCAACTTTCTCATCAACAAGATATTTTTCAGTTGGACGCGGATCGGGATTGGTTTCTGGATGAGGGGTGCCAAAACCCGGCGGTAGCTCGCCAACTCTGCGCTCTTTCTTTTGTTTAACCATCTTCGTTGGGAACCGGCGCTTGTTATAAGCAGCATCTTCTGGATCTTCTGGAAGTTCCCAGTTTTCTTTGAAGAGGATTTGAGCAATCGCATATAGGTTCTTTTGATCTTCAGATTGAAGAGAGATAGCTTTGCGAAGCTTACCATCGAAAAGATCATTAAATGAAAGCCTGCTATAATCTCCCCCAAACCAGTCCTTAATCGTTTTCGCGCCTTCTGCGCTCCATTCTCTGAGTAGTTCTGTTGTGTTACATTTCTTTAGCTTATTAGTTTCATTAAGCAACTTATCTATTCGTAAAATTTGTTCTTCAATATCAAGACGCTCTACGGGCGGGCTAGCTGCGGGAATATCAATATAGCCGGCGGCAGCAAGTGTGCCGAGGACGTTTTCCGTGTGTGAGCGATATACTTGTTCAAAATCTCGTTGTAATTCGCCGGCGAATTCATTAAACTCTAATATAGAGGTACGAGCTTCGTCTATCAGGTCGACCGTCTCGTTTTCCAGCACAAAATCTACAATCAAGTGTGCTGTGTCGGGGGGATCGGGATCGCCGAGTTCCCAATTTGGATCGAAGCCCTCTATGCTCGTAATTTCATATTTTATTTTCTTATGATCTCCAGGGAGCTTTTCTAATATTTTATCAAGGCCGGCCATTTTTTGAAAATAATCAATCTTATGTTGTCCAGAGTCAGTTTCAGGTACGGGGATTTTTTTCAAACCCGGAATAGGCTCCCCGTTGTCATCAGTGGCAACCCAATTACCTTCTTCTTTACCATAGTTTTCCCAACCTAGGTTAATCTGAAGACTACAAGTAGCACCATAGCTTATCTGGATCTTTTCCAATTGAACGCCGACAACCTCTGTTTTAAAGTCGTGAACCTCTTCCATGAAGCGCCAATCGTCTGCAGCCTCGGCCAGTTGTCCTCTTAGTCTTTCAATTTGTTGTTCTATTTCTTCGATGCCAGTAAAATCGATTTCTGGATTGCGACTTTTTAACCAGCCAAGCATTGTGTCAAACTCGTGAGGATTCAAAGAGCCGCCGCCATCTTCATCAACTCTTTCTACGTTCATGTTTTTAAGAAACTGGTCAATTTTTGGCCAATGATTGGGTAAATCGTTACCATCTTTATCAAAGGAATCGGGACCAGAAGGTGCTCGATTAAACCTGCCTTTAATTTGAAATGCAACTAAATCGCCATCAAACTGGTCCTCACCTATTCCCAATTCTATAGTAACGTATGATTTTGATTTGCCTCGCTTGCCTTCTCCTGGGGCACGGAGAGAAAACAGATTGCCACCCCTCACCGAAACGCCGCAGTGCCCCATTCGTATAGCCTCTATAGAGCAGGCTGATTTGCCAATATTGTACCAATACGAACCATCGTCAAAAGTTTGAATAATGTTGGCGGGGTCTTCCCGCTCTGCGAGTTCTTTTTCGACAATTTGGTGCGCAGGGATAATTCCAAAGCCCTTAATAACCTCAAAATTATCTGGGTGTAAGTTTAAGAACTCAAAAACGGGCCGATGCCATTCAAGAAATTTGTTTGTCACATCCACAATCAGATCATTTAGGATATTTGATATTTTCTCAAGGCGTTTTGGATCTACGCCATCGACCTTCAATCTCTTGAGGCCCTTTTTGAAAGATTTGTTCCAGCGGTGAAGAGTTCTATCCAACATGGTTGTCTTTAGGTTTTCTAATACCTCGGAGATCCTTGCCACATTTTTGCGGGGCTCTGCTTCTTCCTCTTCTTCGTTAAGGGCGCCCTCAAACTGAACTTCTGGGTGGGGGTTTTTAAACTGAACGTCTCCGATATAGGGTTCAAGCTCATCTTTAATAGCTGTCCAGTATGGTTCGACAAATTCACTCGTAGCTCTGCGGTTGTCCAGGAGCTTGTGAATATGCGAAGCTCGCCACTGTTCTGCCATCCAAGTTTTAGCGGCATCACCAGCAGGGTCAAGCTTGCGATCGAAGTAATTAACAACAAACTCGGGCATTGCTTGTACCTGCGGTTTCTTTCGATATACTTCGTCTAATCTAATGTTCTTGTTTATATAGCTAAACCAGTTTCGTGTAGCAAAATCCATGAATAAACCTCAATACTATAAATAGTTGGCTATTTTGTATTATCTATCATAATCATCTTCCAGGCGAATCACATCGTCAATCTCGGGAGTGGATACCTCAATAAGTGTACAGCCCTCTGATGGCGCACAAAAGCGATGGACTACTTGGGGCTGGATTCTCCAGGTGGCGCCGCGCTTTAAAATCAACTTTTCAAGATGGGGCTCTTGGTGTAATTCTAGTATGAGTGTTCCCTCCAGCACATAAATGCTCTCATCTTTAACTTGATGATACTGGCGTGACAATCGTTGTCCCGGCTCGATATGGATAATCTTGCCCAGATACTTCTCTGTAATCGCCCAGCGGATTTCGTGGCCCCAGGGTTTTTCTACTCTTTTCATTTTACCTCCAAAATAGTTGAACGCTCATAATGAGCATTGATAAGAATACGCAAATCATAGTTTTCGTGGTGAACATACTCTCATTAAGAAAATACCACGTTAAGATAGGGAATGTCAAGTATGACATGCTAAAAATTAAAAATCGTGGTCCCCACACTTGCCCCATTTCTGCATATGCAAGTTTAACTCCATATAAGAAACATAAACCAGTGGGAAGGCCATATACCAACACCGCTATAATGGGGCGGTCCCTCCACCACTCCCACACAAACTGGCTATTGATCTGAAACCACGCTAAGGACTGGCCGAGCGCAAACAAACAACAGGCAGCGATAAGATTATTAGAAATTTGTAACAATTATTTCCTCGCAGCCTTTTTCATCATCTGTTTGGTGGCCGTATTTATCAACCATCGTCAAGCAATATTCTTTATAAAAATCAAACAAGCCAGGATGCTTATTGTAAATCATAATTATTTTTCTATCTTTTTGGGTATTCAAGAGTGTCCTTAGTTTTTTGCTGTTAAAAATATAATTATCGTAGCTGTTGGTCGTTCCGATATCTGTAAGGTTATAACTAAAGTTTAATGAAGGGAATAAAATATAATTAACATCTTCTATCTTTTCATGATTATTTTGATAATAGAAAATATCGAATAGCTCGGGCTTTTCAAAAGTTTTCAAATAATTAAGAGCCATCGGATTATAATCATCAGGCTTAAATTCTCCGCAAGAGACTTGGCCTGTAGTTGAACACCGATTAAGCATAAAAAACAAACTTGAACGATAATATGCATCTTTATAGCGTGTCAAGCCTTCTTGTAGTAAATTATACTCGGCAATTCCCCGAAACTTAAAAGAACTATCGGTCAAGATATTATAAAGACGGGTGTTATTCTCAAACAAACAATACCAAAATTGATATATCACCGGTTTATTAGTAAAAGCATTAATTTTTATATCAGATAAACTAAGAGAGATTTCAACATTTCCAGAAAATAATCCATAGGTATTTACTATCGAATCTTTTTCTATTAAGTCTTTTAGTAGAGAGAGGGAAAGGTTTTTAAATCTCAAATCCTTAATCGGGGACTTTGTGCTCATTTTTCTCAATACCAAATTTTTTTGTCAATTCATCTATCTTATCATAAACTGATTCCACGTCTGTGAACTGGGGAGGGCTTTCCTCCGAAATATAGCGAAGATAAGATTTTATGATGCCTTCGACATCAGCGATTCGATAATTAAAATCCTTAACAAAACTCTTCATCTCTTCTATCTCTTTTAGTGTTTCGACAGAAAGAATTTCAGCTGGTGCGGTATATCGATCGGCGGCAGTTGCAATCTCTTCTAATAGCGCCGAAAACAAACGATTAGCTTCACCTGATAAGGCTTCTAACTTAATCGAATAATTAATATTAATTCTTTGCGACACATTATCCTCTTAATAGCTGCATAGTATTATTTAGGGTATTTTCGATCACTTCCGGAGAGCCTACTACAACAATTTCTGTCCCCGCATGTCCTCGATTAATTGTTAGTTTAGAAAACTGATGTGCTGCATCAAGATCGGTGGCCACCTTTCCTCTTTCATTGAGTTCTCTCATCCTTTTCTCTTCGCGAATCATTATTACATGTTCAGGATTAACAAAAATCTCTCTCAAGGAATATATTTGATTAGTAGTTACGGCGCCGTTGTTGCACACTTCTGTAAGTTTAACTAACATTATAGATTCTCCACATAGTAAGTGCTCTCTTTATTTACTGTCCACACGTTTCCGCGCATGAACACATCATAGCTTTTGTCTTTTTCATCCCACACCACAGCGGTTGTAGGCTCGTCTGTGATTAAATATCTAAAATTCTCTTCGTCGCTCTTATACCAATGTAATCTAACGCTCTGAGGAATCCAAACTAAGTCGCCCTTCTTCATATTCTCGGTCATATTTTACTCCGTTTGTATGATCCCATAATTAGTGGTAATTAAAGTTCCAGCGCAACTAGCTGCGTTTTGTAGAGCAGTTCGAGTAACTTTAACGGGATCTATAATACCATTATTAAATAGATTGACCAATTCTCCTGTCCTAAAATTCCAGCCATAATTTTTACGTGAGGTCAAAATTTTATCGATTATTATATCGGGAGATTCATTAGCATTAAGCGCCATCTGGCGTACAGGCTCTCGGCATGCCTCTCTAATTACGGATGCTCCGTATGCCTGATCAGTTTGTTCAGATGTGATCGCAATAGAGTTACCTGCATGAAGCAAAGCTACACCTCCTCCACAAACAATTCCCTCCTGTTGGGCAGATCTTACAGCCTCCAATGCATCTTCAACACGATGTTTCTTTTCGGTCATTTCAACTTCGGTGGCTCCCCCAACACGAATAACCGCAACGCCAGATGAGAGGCGCACAATGCGCTCTTGAATTCTCTTACATTGATCTAATGATTTGGTGTCTTTGATTAACTGCTTCAACGATCCTATTCTTTCCTCGATCGTTTCATAATCGCACTGGCCGCCAACAATTGTTGTGGTATATTTATTGCTCTCAATAAAGTTTGCTGTTCCGAGATCGCTCATTTGCACATCAGCTACTTTTGCTCCACTTTCACGAGTGATAAATTGAGCGCCAACCGAGATGGCCAAATCACTAAGAATATTCCGTCGTTCTTCTCCATACATGGGCGCTTTAATGCCGGCTACCTTGAGTGTGCCGCGCATTGCGTTCATAATCATAGCCGCTAAGGCTTGCCCTTCAATATCTTCAGCAACGATAACCAAGGGGCGATTCTCTCGGGCAATCATTTCTAACACAGGTAAAATCGATTCTACATTTGAAATCTTATGATCGGTCACAAGAAACAACGGCTCATCATGATGCATTACACCGCGACGATCATCGGTTATGAAAGCGCCACCGCAAAAACCAGAGTCAAATCTAAATCCTTCGGTAATATCAAGAGAAGTTTCGAGAGAACGCGACTCTTCAATTGTGATGGATCCGTCCTGCCCCACTTTGTCAACAGCCGTGGCAATAAGTTTACCTATAACATTGTCGTTATTGGCGGATATAGCAGCCACATGTTCAACATCGGCGACGGTCTTAACCGGTTGTGCCGCTTCATTTAAATTCTTTACCACTTCCCTCACAGCAAGATCAATACCTCGTTGCAACTCAATAGGGGAGACACCAGATGCGATGAACCTTTGTGATTCTCGGAGTATGGCGCGCGCCAATATTGTAGACGTGGTGGTTCCATCGCCGGCTTCACTGTTTGTTTCTATTGCCGCTTGACGTAAGATTTGAGCGCCTGCATTTTCAAATGGATCCTCCAGTGCCACAAAATGAGCAACCGTCACGCCATCTTTTGTAATGAACGGTTGCTGTCCTTTTTCCTTTAGCAGAACATTGCGGCCGCGCGGCCCAAGCGTTGACGCTACATTGTCTGCTAAAACGTTGGCGCCCCTTATAATTTTCTGTTGTAGAGTTTGATTGTCATCATAAGCTCTGCTCATTGATCCCTCTTAGGTTGTATATATAGTATAATCTCTCGCGAGCATTTTGTCAAGGTTATTTAGACTTTTTTCCTTCAAAAAGCGATAATTGTTCGGCATTTTCTGGATCGGTTTTCGTCTGTAGAATATTCTTTTTGCTGATGCTCTTAGCATTGGTAACCGCATTGTCAGCATAGCCTGCCACATTTCCATCTAAACCGGCAAAAAACGCATTTAAGCTATCAGACAGATCCCTAAGAGCTTGAAAGATCTGGCCCACTTCTTTGTTTAACAAATCGGCGGCGCCGTTAAGCACTTCTGCCACTTTCTTTCGGCCAATCTCGATTGAACCTAGATCTTCAAATTTAGCATCGGCGCCTAATGCGAGCACCTGCGTTTGAGAAATGTGAAATTTAAATGTCCTGAGATAGCCTAAACTATTCAATAGGCACATTCTCTGCTGTTCTGTTCCTAGCATATTGTATTGTTCTGCAGAAACCTCGGGGCTCAAGAATTCCTCGCTGGCTATCATTCTATTTATTTCTGCTTTGCGCTTATCTTTCTGCTTGGTGGCGCCCACTGAGGCGATGACAGCCGTATTGCCGGCGCCAATGGCCCATCCAAGGTTTTGCCCTGCTTTTCGGCCATTTTCCTTTTTAAGCTCATACGGCCACTTTAACAGCTTAAAAATTCTCTCCACTTCTTTTGCACTTATCTTAGATAAGCCGCGAACGGGCGGGTGGGGGCCTGGAGATTTTCCAAAATATTCTGCGGGAGCCGGCAAAAACAAGTCATCGTTTTTAGCAAAGTCGAGGGCCTTTAGCAGTTCTGCAATCTGTTCTTCGCTTATAACTACCTTATCATCTATAAGGCGCTTTTTCAGGCCTGATAATTTTTTATCCCCCTTAATGCCGTTTATAAATACTGTCTCTAACTCTTGTGCAGAAGGCAAATTAGTTTGTGAGGGAAGGATATCGTTCATATAATTCTCCATTCCTCTCGTAACACCTTTCTTGACTGCACTCACAATTTCTGCAGGCAACCTAATGCATTTGCGCGACTTATCGCCAGAATTAATAAGAATGTTCATAACATTTTTAAGAGTGAAATCAAATTGATAAAAGTGAATGTTACCTTCCTGTTCTAGATCGGTGCCTTCCAAAGTTTTAGTGCAAACTACATATCTCATCGCATACGGGAAAGAGGCGCCCCACCTTTTAGTCGCATCGCCTTCCATCGTTAAATCATTCACCAAATCTTTCCAACTACCACCAACCTCAAGACCGCCTTCGCGATATAACTTGAGGCTTACGGGAATCGTTTTTTCCTCAGAGTTATCAATGTAATCAGCAATTGTGCCGGTGTTGGCTGGAATTTGATAACCATCGCAAAGAACTGCGAGAAACGATTCAAAACTAAATCCAGCAGATGATGCATTAAAATTTGTGATAACTTTTGTAAGCGTCTTATAAAATACAAGATAAGAAATTGCCTGGACAATTGTTTTGGTTCGATCGGAGCCGGCCTCCGTTTCTATTAATCCAATGCCATCAGAATAAAACGATGATACTTTTTTAATCTTTTCTTTAAGACTGCCACCTTTTACATTGGAGAGATAGCCCTCCAATAGCCGTCTTTGGGGGCCTTTATCAATAATCTCGCCCGTATCAGTTGTCGTGACATCTGACCATCCAAGCTCGGAAACGGCAATGTCGGGAATTAAGTTTAACAGCATTTGTAATTGCTGGCTTTCTTTCTTCTTTTCTAAATCAATTTTCGGTGCTTCTTCCTCTTTAATTGTTTTAACTGGAGAGTCTAACACATCCTCGATCATTTCCAGCAGCGTTCTCAGATTAAGATTCTGCATCTCCTTGATATACTCTTCTCTCAATATTTCTCTTAATTCAGACATTTGTTTCCTCACACAATAATATCAGCAATTCCAAGTTTAACTGCTTCTTCTGCAGATAAATAGACATTAACGTTACGATTAAGCATTTCTTTTATATCGCTCTCGGTCATGTTTGTTTCAGACACCAAGCAATTTGTATACATTTTTTGTAGATCTGAAATGGCCTCTAATTCATTCGTTAAATCTTGTAGATTCCCGTGATTGCCTGCGGCTACTGAGTGAATCATTATGCGGCAGTTCTTCGCAATTCGGCGCATGCCCTTAGTTCCGGCGGCTAATAGCAAAACTCCCGCCGACATTACTTTTCCCAAACCCAATGTGTGTATTTCGCTTTCCTGCCTAATGGTACGCATAATATCATACAGCGCAAACATATCGTCTGCGCTTCCGCCGTATGTCGATAAATAAAATTCTATGGGGCGCCGGTCTTCCTCCTTCGCCATTCTATTCATCTCATTTAAATAAAGCATCGCATGGATAACTTCGGCCACCTTTTCTTCATGCACATCACAAAACATTCCGATAACGCGCAGATCTGGTTCTGGTTTGACGGCGCCGAGCACAGCGGGATCTAAAAGAACTAGTTTTGATTCTTCTTGGCTCGTTAGTTTATCAAGAATTTTCTTTATCATCTTTACCCTGATTTAAAAGCTGCAACACATAGTGATTGTTCTCTTCTAAATATTTCATGGCTGACTTCCAATTATCGAAATCAATAATCGGATCATAAAACTTTGGATGTAGATTTAAAATCTCTTTAATAGAATTTTCTTTATAGTTTACGATTTCCATATTAAAAGAACGCCTCGCGTCTCTAATGATTTTTTCTTCCTCTCTGTGTTCCTTCATGTGACGAAGGCGCGCTGTGTGAGAGTAATAAAAATTCTCCATAGACTTAGCCAGCACCGCTAAACTAACTAGTTGGGAGACTCGTATTAGCCCAATGCTAATCTTCAACGAACGAAAGAAATAAAACGTTTTATGAGTCAGATACCCAAACACAAAAACAATAATATATAACCACCATGGGCCCATCTAATCACCTCAAAAAATTAACCACTGAGTTTCCCCAGTGGTTAATGTATCACAAAATTATGATTTTGTCAAGCTACTTTGTAAGTCTCTTCATAATGCGTTCGGCCAACTGATCGGCCACCTTCTCTTTCTTATTTTCGCGCTGGAGTCGGCGTGCAACACGCTTGGCGACTTCTGCAACGATCTTCTCTTGGGACGGAGGCGGGGCGCCAGAGAGCTTTCTGTTGCTCTTCTTCTTTTCTCTAAGTCTGCGAACGATCTCGGAAACAAGCTCGTCTTCGGCGGTGAATTCTTCCATCTCTCCGCCTTCGGGGCCGGTGCCCATCACATCAACATCAGCCACCTCAAGCTCTTCTGGTGCGCCAACGTCGCCTTCGACATCAACATCGACCTGATCACCAATTCCAAGAGCATCAGCGACAGCCATAACCACATTGGAGAGCATCTCCTGCTTCTCAGGATCGACGGGTGCGTCATCCATAGCCGCTAGCTCGTCATCAGCCACGTCAAGCTCTGCGCCCTCTTCGTCGGCAAAGCGATCTTCATCGCCAAGCTCACGCTCAAGCTCCTCGTCCTCGTCGCGATCGCCGGGGCCGGCCGAATATTCGCGAAGGCGGCCCTGAGCAATAGGTCGCAAGTTAGCGAGCTTCATAAATTGGCGAATTTCGCCTTCTGATAGTAATTTCTTACGAGCCATCTTAAAATCTCCTTGTTCAATGACATAAACTTCAAAAATAAATAGTAATGAGTTTTGATAATAGCCTTAAAAACGAAAACAACTTATTAAATTTAGAGACTTAAGTTTTTTTAAAGCTTTTGTTTCTATTTGTTTTACTCTCGCGAAAGAAATGCCATGGCGTTCGGCAACTTCGCGCAAAGTCATGGGGCCGTTCTCATATACAGAGACTAAAGTACAATTATATTCATCGGGAAAATCAATCCATAGTCTACATTCTTTCTCTTTACAACCTTTTTTCTTTTTCATGCATCTCCGCGAACATTCGCGTAGTCCGTCGACATTTTTCATAGCTCGGGGTACTCCTCTTCGATGAGGTCGAATATATTCTCTATCTCTCCGTCGTTCAATCCAAAATCTTCCATCTTCTGCTTTCCTTTGTCTCTCAACTGTTTTGATTTTGCTTTCTTCTTCTTATTCTGTGGTTTTATCTCGTCGATATAACTTTGTATGCGCTCGTCATCATCTATATAGCCGGCGATCATTGCACGGAAAAACTTTGATTGAGTTACTCCGTCGTGTCGCAACTTTAAGATAAGCTTGGCATGCTGGTGGGTGTTCTCAACAAACGCAACCTTCTTATCTAAAAATGGATTGGCCACATCCTGCGACACTACCAGTCCCTAGTGGCGATGTGGGCGCGGCTTTCGGATAAGCCTGATGCAGTTTGCGTTACAAATTTAGCTTTGTTGTGTAGTGCGCGCAAATCTCGGGCGCCTGTGTATGAAAAACCAGAGCGTATTCCTCTTTCAAGATCTTCAAGGATTGCCGCGGCAGGCCCTCGGTGTGGAACGCGGCTGACAACGCCTTCAAAAGATGAGTATCTACCCTTCCAATCGATTTGTGCCTCCTTAGAAGCCATTCCTCGATAAGTTTTCCAGCGCTTACCTTCCACATTCATATGAATTTCTCCAGGCGTCTCCGTCGTTCCTGCGAGCAAAGAGCCCACCATCACGGCGTCTGCGCCGGCAGCCAAAGCTTTGACCATATCGCCAGAGTTCTTGATGCCTCCATCGGCGATAATTTTAACATCTCTGTCTGTCTTCGCGCACTCGATAATCGTTTGCAGTCCCGGTAATCCGTGTCCTGTTTGTATGCGCGTGGAGCAAATAGATCCACCACCAATATTACAGCGAACGCTGTCCGCTCCCCAATCAGCAAGATCGTTGATGCCCTCAAGCGTTGCGACGTTGCCAGCCATAATATGGTAGTCATCTCCAAATATCAAACGCAACTCCCAAAGCGCCTCCTTCATCATTATGTGGTGGCCATGGGCGACGTCTATACACAGAAAGGTGGCGCCGGCGTCTACTAATGCGTGTGCTCTCTCGATATAATTTCCGGACACTCCAATGGCACCACCAACAACTGCCGGCTGGGATACCTGATTTATATGTTTAACTTGATCTTCGATATTGTTGTAACGGTGAATAATGGCCGTTGCGCCGGCTTTTGCCATTGCAGCGCCCATTGCGCTTTCAGAGATAGTATCCATAGGAGACGCAACAATAGGCAATTGCAACTCAACGCCTGCTCCCAAATCAGTTGATATATCAATCTCTGAACGTGAGCGAACGTCGGAATATTGAGGGACAAGCAACACATCATCATAGGAATATGTTTTATTCATTTAAATTATCCTCCACAAAATTCATTATATCTTCTGGATCATACCACGTCTTCGCGTTGGGCTTTTTCGGATCTTTCAAAATAGAGATGCGAGGATTCTTTCTCACATCAATAAATGCGATAGTAGGTACCCCGTTAATTTTAATCACATCATCTAATTCAGGATGTTCGGCCGTGTTAAAAGCAAAAAAATGAATCTCATTCTCAAATGCTTCTGCAATTTTCTGATAATCCTTCTTTAGATTATGACAGAACTCACATTGATTTGAGTAAAATTTAATAATACATTTAAATTGATTTTCTGTTTTTCCTTCCACAACTTTTTTAAGTGCGTTTTTTGATAATCGTACAATATTCATTTAATTAATCCTCAATAGTTTTGCTAGTTTTATATTCTTCTACTACTCTGCGAGCAGTGCTCCAGCATTCTGGGCAATACAAGCGAACAGCATCAGCCGCGGCTACTACATTCCACGTTGCCGCCATCTTCTTGCTTTTCTTATCAAACGGTTTTAGGCATGCCGAGCATTCCTCCGGAAGATTCTCAAACTGGAAAATCTTATCGGTAAGTTTTTGCGAATTATCTTTCCCCATCTTCTTCTCCGCGGCGCGCCGGTCCTTACGATTCATCGATTCATCGTTCCAAATATCTGTTGCTTGTTTATGCCGTCGAATACTATAACTGCTGACGGGAATGGTGCGCTGTTAACGCTGTCTCCAAACTTTAACCGACCTTTGAGAAAATATACCTCTGAAGCCTTCATCACATAATTATGCCAATACTTTGTATCGGTTCGTGATGGGATAAGCATCACCACTCGGGTTTCTCCATCTCTTGACATATCATAACCCTTCTTGATCCACTTGTCAATACCTTTTCCATATGGAGGATTAACAAACACAGTGTGTCCCGTCCAATCTTTTGATAGCCCATCTTCTACTTCTGTATAGAAGTTTGCGCACTTTGTGTTATGTGGATTAGCGCACGGATCCAAATCAAATGGGCCGAATCGCCAGCTAAGTTTATCAAAGAATTCTTGAGGAGTTGCCCACTCGCCTGTCTTTGAGCTAAACATTGTTTTTTGTGTGCTTTTATTCATTGTTTTAGTGTTCCCTCTGGTGATCAAAATGTGGTTGGTTGGAAGAGGGGCCTTTTTGTCGATTCTCGTGGATTGTCATCAGCTCTCCATTCTCGATTGTTGTTTCACCACCATCTTTAACTGAAACCACGTGATCTGCCTCCAGGGTACCCGTATACAGATCAATAAGTGATATTTTCTTTCCGGTCCTTAAAAGGCCCTCCTGGCGTCGAAAAAGCTCCAGCTTTTGATCGGCGCTAAAGTAATCCTTATTTGTTCGAAGTCTTGATATCACGCCGGCATCAATAAAATCATTAAAATTTTGTAAAAATGCATCTTTAAACAAGAGATTTGTTTTTGTAAAGCATGTAATTTGCATGTGGACGGTAAGCCAATAAATATAAGATTTTTCGTTCTTTTCATCCTCTTGAATTTTATTCGAAATTGCCTTAAAGCCCAAATCTTGCTCCAAAAACCAATTGAAAAACTCGGGGGGGTTAGAAATTTTAATATCTTTGTGTTCCTTGCAAATATACCCCACTAAATCGAAAAGAGCTTGAATCAGGCCCGGTGTCAAACTAAATTTCTTAATCAACTTAAGATTTTTGGCCATTGCGGCGATTAATCGCATAACCTTCTCGGCATGCCTCTCAATCGCTGTGGGTAGCTCTGATGCATTTTCATAAAACGCATCTAAATTGCTAGCTTGCGCATCTCTTGCGTATTGTGTTTCTACTTTATATACGAACCTAGCAAAAGCCTCTTCGTGTTTGCGCTTATCTAAATCAGCGCTGGAGAGTGCCATCAAATTGGTGAAAATCTTTCTATTATCTGATGTATTTGCCTCCTCTCTAATAAACTTTGCCATTGAAGACCAGCTGGCCTGACGATATTCTTGCTTATTCAGGTGAGTAGATGTGTTTTCGCGACGGAAAAGCTCACACATCTCAGCAATTCCAATGCGCCTAAATGTATAAAGAGTCAGCTTTTCTGTGTATTGCAAATCAGCTTGCTCCGCTTCTGATAGATCTTTAAAATATTTCTTTGGATATCCCTTGCCTCGCTTGCTTTTGCATTCATCGGTATATACTGAAAACTTATTATCTAAATAACAGGATATTGTACTTGATGTGTTGTTACCATCGATGCTAACATATTTGCGGCCTTGATCCTGTAAAGCTTGGAAATAGTCTTCGGACTCTTGATCTTGTTCGTCTTTCGCATGTCGAAGGCATGAATCAACAGCGGCCAACATTACTTTGTTGAAAACAGAGCCCATGAAAAGTGACGACATATATCCTTCTGATTCTTTTGTGGACCAGCCAGAGCCATTTTCCATTCCACCCAATCGCTGGAAAGAAGGATCCAGCTCTGTCTCACCATATAGTTTACGAATCATATATAGAGACTCCTTGGTCTCCTTTACATCGTATTTATCATTTCCTCTCATTTGTACTCCCTAGGGCTCCTGTGCCCCTGTTGCTAATGGTAATGGGATAATTATAGAGATCCCCATCTCTGTTCTCACGTGGATTGAAGGGTACAACCGGCACCATCACAAGTTGCGCGATCTTATCGCCGTCTTGAATGACGCGCGTTTCGCGGCCGATGTTGTGAAGATTAACGAAGACTTCGCCATCATAACCAGAATCAATCACGCAGGCGCCCACAATCAAGCTAAGCTTTGAGGCGATACTTGAGCGATTCTTCACCTCAAGCATGTAGCCGTGAGGCGTTCCAAACCGCAAGCCTGTTGGAATCAGCCGGCTGGTGCCGGGGTGAATCGCGACAATCTCTTGCGGCTCCGTCGCAGAGTAAAACACATCAAGCCCGGCGTCCGATGGATTCGCACGCTGTGGGCTGTGTGCCGTATCTCG
>Ga0209434_1000569_pt1 | contig 17554 bp, 22 predicted proteins | sample ETNvirnome_2_300_FD_184068 | JGI IMG/M metagenome (GOLD analysis project Ga0209434, IMG submission 184068) | Marine viral communities from the Pacific Ocean - ETNP_2_300 (SPAdes) (version 2) | ecosystem: Environmental > Aquatic > Marine > Oceanic | place: Pacific Ocean | collected 2013-06-22
GTATTTCTGGTAGAAGCCGTTAGTGCCGAATGTCAGACCAGATGCGTCTATGGGTTTCCATTGGTTAGTAGCGGCATCTGTTTCACCAAAGGATGATGCGTCTAGGGCTGTGCCGTCTATGAAGTAGACTTCTGCGAGGTACATCGACATATAAGCTGAACTATTTGCTATTTTACACCCCAAACTATGATTAACTGTATTGTTAATACCGTAATCTGTGTCCCGAACAGGCCAGACAGTTGTTACAAAGGATGTTATTTGTTCTCCATTTACCCAAATCTTAAACCTATCTGTATCAGTGCTTTGAGTGGTATCCAACACAAAAACAAAATGATACCAACTGGAATTATCACGAAATACTTGAGCGGTATAACCGCTACCACCAAAATAAAAAGTAATTACATCCTGATTATCAATCCAAATGCCATTTGAAATCGTACTTGTGCCAGTCCATGCAGTCCAGAGAGCCTGCCAAGATGTATTTGCATTATCAACTTTTTTGACCCAACCACTCCACGTCCAAGTCTTGCGATTACCTGCGACAGTTGGAGTACGACTCAGATAAGTACTATCGCCTTTCTCAAACCGCAACGACTGATCTATCGTGTAGGCTGCATCCGCAGACTTGGCTAGTCCTGTTTGGAGTACGGGCATTAACTTAGGGCTTCACTTGCTGAAACATAAACTGAGGTTCCATCACTGTAGTAGGAAACAAGGTAGGTTCCCGCAGTGGATACATCCCAAGATGCGCCTTTCTTAACTTCACTCCCAAGGGAGATCGTGTAAGCGGAGGGATTTATCAAGGTGATGAACCCTGCCTGTCCAGCGGTTTCGTTGGAGAATTCAAGAGTGTCAGCGGCTCCCGGTGTGTATTGGAAGTTGTTGGCAGTATCTAAATCAAGAGTGCCATCCGTAACAACAGAAGGAGTACCACGCTGAGTGCCCGCCCATGATTGGTCTACATCAGTTTTGGCTGTGTCTGCGTCGAAAGCCTGGACATCAGAACCTATTGCTACACCCATTGTTGTACGTTGGGCGGAGGCGTCTGCGTCGTCTAACAACGCTTTACCTGCGGTTGTTAGGTCATATACTGCGGCTGCACCTGAGCCTGTAAATTGAATACCTTTATCAGCGGCTGAAGTTAGACCTGCGATTGCAGCCAACTCTGCGTCATATGCCTGTACATCTGAACCAATTTCAACGCCGAGTGCTGTTCGTGCAGCGGAATCAGTGCTAGAGCCTGTTCCACCGTTGGCGACTGCAATGGATGTACCCGCCCAACTACCCGCTGTCACAGCACCGGCATCACTGATAACAAAAGACGCGCCAGTGTCTTGCAAGAGTTTGCCTGTCGTGGAATCAAATCGCGCCACGCTGTTATCGGTTGAACTGGCAGGGCCAGAGGCATCACCGCTGCCAGAACTGACCGTCGCCCAGGAGCCATCGCCATCGGCATCAGACTGAAGATACTTCCCTGCGCCCGGTGAGCCGCCCGTGATCTTGATGGTGCCGACTTCAAACGCTTCGCCGGAAGTCTGCCGTGCCAGGGGGAACCCGCCCGCTTGTGAAGCGTCGTGAACAACTACCGTGTTTTTGTCTGTGTCAACGGTAAGTTCACCCGCTGCACCGGTAAAAGATGAGTGCGCCGAGGTCGTTCCCCTGCGTCTTTGAATTGCAGTTGGCATTAGGTCAATGCTCCATAATCAGTAGGTGATCCCGCCGTAGTCAAATCGCCCCAATCGGCATAAAAGCCGAGGCTGGACAAAGTGGATGCGTGGGAGGCCGCACTCGTTGCCGAGTTCGCGGCGCTGGTCGCGTGGGTGCTTGCCGCGCCAACAGGGTCGTACCATGCGCTTGAGTTGTAAACCTTGAGTTTGTCGTTGGTGCTATCCCACCACAGGTCGCCCTCGTCCAAACTAGCTGCTGGTGCGCTTGCGTCAATACGATAAATATTACTGAACGCATTTACGTTAGCAATGTTGGTCGCCGTAGTGTTCACATTCGCAATGTTAGTCGCCACTGTGTCCATCGCGGTCACGTTTGCAGTTGTTCCTAACGTATTCATATCAGAAACAATGTCAGCCGTGGCAAGGGTATTCATGTCGGATATGACATCTGCGACAGCGAGAGTATTCATATCCGACACCACATCAGCGGTTCCCAGCGTATTCATGTCGGAAACGATGTCGGCAGTAGCCAATGTGTTCATGTCTGCGATGACATCAGCAGTGGCAAGGGTATTCATGTCGGAAACAGCATCCGCTGTACCCAGCAGATTCATGTTCGACACAATCGTGGCAGTCCCCAGCGTATTCATGTCTGCAACGACATCTGCGGTGGCGAGGGTATTCAAATCTGCAACGGCGTCTGCCGTTCCCAGGCGACCGATCTCTGTCGCTTTCGCGGCGACTGCACCTATGTCTGTCGCGTCAGCGGCTACCGCATTGATGTTGGCAATGTTGGTCGCGTTGGCCGCCATGTTCGTGACATTCGCTGCCGTACCCAAGGCACCCATCGCGGTCACGTTGGCACTGGTTCCAAGTAAATCCATATCGGTTATGACACCCGCTACTGCGAGAAGATTCATATCCGATATGACACCCGCATCACCGAGTAACGCCATATCTGCCACAGCATCGGTTGTTCCGAGTAACGCCATATCAGCGATGACAGCAGCGTCACCAAGTAAGGCTATGTCTGCTACCGCAGCTGATGTTCCAAGTAAACCCATCGCAGTCACGTTGGCGGGCGTAGCGAGAATATCCATGTCAGTTACGATGGCTGATGATGCAAGAGTATTCATATCAGCAACAACATCGGTTGTCGCAAGGATTGCCATGTCTGCTACAACAGCCGCTTCCCCAAGCAGAGCCATATCCGCTACAACAGCAGCGTTACCAAGTAAATCCATATCGGCGATGACAGCAGCGTCACCGAGTAACGCCATATCAGCGATCACCGCAGCGTCGCCAAGAAGTGCCATATCTGCCACAGCATCGGTCGTGCCAAGCAACGCCATATCTGCAATAACTGCGGCATCACCAAGCAGGGCTATATCCGCTATTGCCGCTGACGTACCGAGAAGACCCATCGCTGTTACGTTAGCGGTCGTGCCAAGCAAGTCCATGTCCGTGACGATTGCGGCTGTGCCAAGTGTGTTCATGTCGGCAATTACACCGGCATCGCCTAACAATCCCATCGCCGTAACATTTCCAGCTGTACCGAGTAAATCCATATCGGTAACGATTGCAGCCGTCCCTAGAGTGTTCATATCAGCGATGACATCAGTATCAGCGAGAAGCGCCATGTCTGCAACTACGGCGCTCGTACCCAGGGTCGCCATATCGGCAACAGCCGCTGACGTTCCAAGTAAACCCATTGATACCACGTTAGCGGAGGTCGCTAACAAGTCCATATCCGTGACAATTGCAGCTGTGCCAAGAATCGCCATATCCGCAACGGCGGCTGATGTACCGAGTAATCCTATCTCAGTGGCTTTGCCAGCGACTGCGTTGATGTTCGTAATGTTTGTAGCAACAGTACCGACATTGGCTTGGGTCGCCCAGTATTTTGCGGAGTAGGATGACCCTGTGACAGGCCCAGATGTTTTCTCAGCCCACTCGGATGCCAGAGTAGTTGCTGTGCTTAGTGCTGTGCCATCAAGGATGGTCGCAAAGTTTGTGCCGGAAGGTGCCGCCGCTGAAGAAGTGTGTGCGGTTATGCAGACGTATGTACCGTTGTCGTAGGTAACAACGTCTAATTGTTCGTAGGCTGTTGCGTTAGCGTGCGCGCCCCTCTGTCGAAAGATAAACCCCTCATCTACATCAGTCCATGAAACCGATGGAGAAGCGAAGGTTCCCATTCGCGTTTGTAACTGACGCGTAGCAGAAACTATCCTAACCTGAAATTTATCTGAATCTACAAGGCCTGTTGAGGTATCCCATATATCGGCCATAAGGTCGTATATTTCTCTATCATTGAATTCACAGGCTTCAAGGTAAGTGTCGAGTACGTGTGTTCCTGTTTTAGAGGAGGTGAAACTAATCTGTTCGCCAATTGGTCTTGTAATAGCCATTATTTATACCAACCTTTAGCTTTCATGAATTTAACGAGATGAGACATTGTGAGGACAATTTCATCATCATCCGGGTATCTCTCCTCTAGTTTGTCTAGTTTTTCCCTTAAATCCCCAAGCAATCCCCTGACTTCTCCCACTTCGAGAACGAGACCTTTCGCTATATCTACAACCTCCTGCGGGGGAGAACTAACCTTCATTGCCTCATCTATTTGTAGTTTTATGTCACCAGCGATTTGCTGGCGTAACTGACCAATGAATTCTTCTAATTCGTCAAATCTCTTAATCAAAGAGTCTAAGTGTGGGTCTAGCATTATGCGCGCCCCATTGGTTGTAGATTACCGTTTTGAACTTGCTTTCCTACCCGTTCATTAGATTGAACTGAAGCTCCACGCATCTTCTCCATCATCGCCATTTCCTGACTTGGCGACATACCCTGTTGCTGTAGCTGTTCCTGGCTTATACGAAACTGATCTAGATCAGAAATACCCATAGCACGTATAGCCTCTTCTGCGATCTTGCCTGCGTTGTATTCCATATTCAGGCCTGTCTGGTGCATGATTTGAAGTATCGACATCCATGTATCAGCACTGCGTGATGGTTCTAATGGAAGGGTTCCATCTACAACCAAGTAATCTATATCTCCTTGTAGATCAGAGCTTGAAGTAAAGTCGATGTAATCATCCTGAACCATGGTAGATAACTGATTGGGCATATTGTATGGGTCTACTCTTATAGAACCAGAGAACGGTAGTGCATCTTGTATATTCGAAACCATCATGCGTACCATAGGACGCATGGTGGTTGCTGACATTATGCGCGCCATCACACCAAGTCTTTGAGAGCCTAACTGAGTTAAGCGCTGTATTTCTGTTGCTGTTCGTACATCGGGAGTGGGAACGCCCTGCTGTGCATCAGAAGCGGCTGATGTTCTGTTTTTAAGTTCTGACAGTGCCGCGATATCTTGCCAGTGCCCTTTAGTAACGTCAGGCACTTGCGCGATGAACACACCATCGCCAGGAGTTGTTCCCGGCATAGCACGCACAACACCCCACGGGTTCCTATCAATTAGGTCTGGTATAGATACTTGTGTTGGGTCAGCAAAAATAAGATTGTTTAGTGCGGCTTGCACGTTATCTATACGAGATCGTAATAACCAAGTAGCAACATCATGAAGAGGTAGTAGTATGTCGTATAAGGATTGACCATACGTTTTATGGTTGTCGTAGTAGATTCCACCAATTACTACTGGGAACTGTTGTCCATATGGATTGAGCTGGCAACGGATGATGTACTTCTCATCCAGAACTGTGATTAAAAGCCAAATCGATTCAACTCCCGGCATACCCAATTCATAACCTGCGAGGTTTACCCAGAGTTCATCTACGGTATTGGCGTTTGAGAGTTTGAACGAATTGTGTCTTTCGTTAGCTTGGCTTGGGTCTATATTCCAGCCGCGCCCTTCTTCATGTGCATATGAATGCGCGTCCCATCCATTTGATGAAACATCAAGTCGATTACGTATTGCTGGATACTTTTTTAGTTTCGGGTAAAGCCCTGATCTAAGAAGATTGTTATAAGTAACAAAATCTGTAAAGGCTATAAACCCCATTGATTCCCAATCACCCCACGATACACGAGGGTCTGGGAATGTGCGTCTGGGATCAAAGTTAATAATGTTGTTGTGGTTTGATGTTGAGTCCCAGGCTATTTTGGTTGGAGCGAATCCGTAACGGATAGAGTCCTGCATCATTTGCGCTATACGGGCTTCTCCCGCTGTGCGCCTCATGTGTTGATGTAGTACACGCTCCAGAATCATTGAAACTTTACGTGAATCCCTGTTTAAGCCTTCAAGCTGAAACATGGGATTACGACCAGCAAGCGCCGCCATCAGGTATGTCATCACAGTATCTGCAATAGCCCGCGTATCTGTGATAACAGCTTTTTCCCTGAACTCGGTTGCTGTGTCGGGAACATACACATCGTGCGCCCGATCTGCCTCTTTCCAATGAGCGTATCTTTTGGATATGCGTGAATGAGACATATCCAAACAAGCGCGCACGAAATCAACTAGCTTTGTTTCCTCTTCATCAGAGAGGAGTGGGGCTATGTCCTGATATTCTTCTAGTGCACGCGTATATTGGGACAGGTCGACGATGGTATGGTCTTCTGTCCCGCGGATATCACGGTAGTCTGACATGGGCTCGATTATCTTGGTTTGAGGTTAATTTGTCGTCCCTAAATACCCCAACCTCTCCATTGCGGATGATTGGCTTGTCTAGAAAACGAGTCTTTGTATTTTGTAAATTTAGTGTTAAGAGAGTCCCCTATGTTTACTTGAACATCAAAATTAACTCCCATATGCATTCTGGATATAGCATCCAAGAGAATAGATAGAGCATCTACATCATCATCATGAGTTGCTGAGGGGAATGAAACTGTTGCATCCATAAAGTCATCTACCCATTTGGCAGCCTGCGGAAGCCAAACTCGGCCACCTTCTATCAGTGGGGTTATAGCGTGTACGCGTGTAACCTTATCCGCGCTCACCTTATATGGGATAACGGCTACACCGGTCTCATTCTTCAGCTCCTGTATCAGGGATTGGCCGGAGGCTTTGTCTTCAATGTAGAGGCCGCGAAGTCCTTTGCCCCGGTATTTGGTATTCAATTGTATCGCTTTTTGCTTTAATTCGGGAAAATCATACCTCCCCTTCACCCTGTCTATTATGTAAATATCCCCATCTGTAGCTAGCCCGCCAACAAGGAAAACAGAATAATCCGCTGTTTCTGTCTTCTTGAATGCAGTGTCAGCAGAAATAATCATGGCTTGGAAGTTAGTGGGGTTGATTACTTCCGGGTCATAGAACTTCCACCATGAAGACTTAATGATATTACCGCCCTCTATATAGGGGGATTGCTGGTATAGAGCGGCGAATTCTCTTGGATTAAGCCTTTCCATCCTATCAAGCGTTTCTAATGGAAATCTATCTGGCCATAGCGCTTCTACCTTTGTTGGTGTGTAGTGGCGTTTACTAGGAGCTACTTTAGAAATTTCCCCCTGTTTTATATATCTAGGATCATCTTTAGGTAGTTCTGATACAGAACGCATAACACCTGCTTCCTTCTCTAGCTTTGCAGGAAAATTGATGTGTAACCATCTATTTTCCTGCCAATCCTCAGTAGCTTGTATGCGCCCGCCCGGATCATCTGGATGCCAGCGGGTAAGAATCATTATCTGTATGGGGGGAGACCCATCAGCTTCTGGCTGTAATCTGGTCACCAATGCTGAGATATAGTAGTTCCAGGCATTATTTCGGGTAGTTACTGATTCGGCTTCCTGTCTGTTCTTAATGGGGTCATCTATGATGAGCAGGTTAGCCGGTCTGCCAGATGTCGTGCCTCCCATGCCTATGCCGAAGTAAGCTCCATTCATGCTTGTTCGCCACACATCTGCCGCACGAGATGAAGAATCAAATTCAAATGTAGGGAATATCTGGGGGAATATGTCCTCATTAGCTATTCCTCGAACACTTCTGCCAAAGTCGATTGCGAGCTGGCTGTTGTATGAGGTGGACATTACATAGCGTGATGGGTTTTTACCTATGTAGTAGGCAGGGAAAAGTTGTGTAGCAAAGGTAGATTTCGCGTGTCTAGGGGGCATATTTATGAGTACGTTATATACAGGGTCTCCCTTTAGGTTCTCCTTTTTTAGATTTCCCTTGCTGTCAAACGTCCCTTTGAACCCGGAAGTAAGCTTTCTCTTCTCCAGTAGGTCTAGTGCGTGCATTAGAACTACTTGGAATTCTGGGAATTCCCAAGTTGGGTTAATCGCTTTTACAAAATCTACATAAGAGTCTTCCGCTCTTCGAATAGATAGAAGATATTTAGCCGCATCTTGCTGACTCAGGCTCATTCCTTTACCTCATCCACTGGAACAGACTCTATTACAGGACTAGAGCCGGAATATTGGCGGATAGTATTAATTCTCTGGGTTGCAAGCTCTGTGGCTATGGTTCTGTCATGAATTGAATCAATCATCAGGTTCATGAGGTGGTCATATATGGCCTGTTGCCTCTTCAATGGGTCTTCTATTGTATGGAACTTCTTATCTTTCATAGAGGTTGCAAGGTCTTTAAGCGTAGTAGAGCTAGTGTATTGCTGTGTTTTGGCTATATCCATTGTATCTCCTTTGTTACACCTTTCGATTTTTACTAAAACTGCTCGTGACTAGGGGCTACCAATTCGACTCGGCGACGCGAAGGCGGCGGCGGGGGTGACCCCCCCGTGCGCACGTTTACGACGCGTGTTATGCGTAAATCGCGTTCGCGCACGCGCCTCTGCTCAGCAAAGCTGAGCAGGTCTATTGATGAGCGAGTCCAATGGCTCAAATCGCCGGAGATATTTCCGGTTCCACATGAGGAAACGTGATGAACACGATGAACGTGTTGACAACGAAGCCGAAGGTTATCGCGATTAACGGCCCAAAGGGCCGAATGGAGTTGTCTGGTCACCCGATCAGGATCGTGAAGCGGGGTCGCAAGGTTGTGTACGGTGTCGCGATTCAGGGCAACCTTCACGAGGTGAAGGCACAGGCTCCGATGGTCGTGATTGCTGACCTGTCGGCAAAGCCGATTCTTGAGGGTCGTGACGCGTATCGCGAGGGGAGCAAAGCGGCAACCAAGGCCGATCTTGCGAAGGTTCCTGCCGTGAAGCAGGAGAGTGCTCCTTCGGAGCCTGCAACCACCTTCACGAGTAAGCCTTCTGGGAAGGCTCCAGATGCGATGGAGAAGCGTCTCGCGAAGTTGGAGAAGGCTCTTGAGGCAATCGTGAGCAAACTCAGCTAATCGCGAGTTGCTGAGACAGGGGAGAGTCCTTTGGACTCTCCCCTTTTTTTTGTTCGCGCGTGTATGCGGATACTTCACGAAGACCGATGATGACGAAATCACGTTTTGGCGGAACCCTTCGTGTGGTCACGAACGATGGTATCGTGAGAAGGGGGTTCAATCATTTCAACGTCTTCGGGAGAAGCGAGAACGCCCTTTTGGGGCGTTTCTTCAACGTCTTTTTCGTGAAATCCAGACGCAATGGCCTCCAATTCATCTCGCGAGAGTTTGTTTACGTCAAGGTGACGATGTTCGACAGTCGTATGAGATTGCGAAAGATCAGGAACGATCTTCGACATCAAGGTGCGAAACAACGCGACTTGCTGTGGTGTCCACTTGATCTCACCTTCGACAGCGCGAATAGCGAGAGGAAGGATGGTCTGCACTTCATCACGAATGTATCCACGCAATTTCGCAACGTCACGCATCGTGAGAGGTGCTCTTTCGTACATTTTCGCGAGGTTGGAAACGGTGACTCGCTTCACCTTCTTGCGATCTTGGTTTATTTCTTGAGGAACTATTTTCATGATACCAATTTTCCTATTCGTGATACAGGGTGTCGTCCTCACGAACACCTATGTACACGCGTCTGCTTGGCAAAGCCAAGCAGTTCTGTTGATGTCCGAGCCGGTTTGCCACTCCGGTTCACCTTCCTTTCAACCAGTGGCGGGAGACATATCGTGAACAAGACGGAAATTAAGCGTTTACTTCCCGAATTGAGCGAGGAAATCGTTGATGTGATATTCGAGAATGGCATGACAGTCCATGATCTCACGGAGCAGGACTCGATTGGATTCGCGTTTATGGGCGACCCACTTGACCCAGATTCGCGCATAGACACCGATCTCGAAGTCATGATGGATGGAAACTGGGTCTGTTTATCAGACCCACGACTTTCCGAGGAGCAGTTGGATTCACTTCGTGAACATTGCAAGGATGTTGTTGCCTCTCTCGAAGCGGAAAACTGGTTGTAATCGTAACATGGCACTCCCTTTAGGGGGAGTGCCTTTTCGAGGAATATGCGATGGATACACCTATTTGTGTGAGTTGGCACTCGAATACTGGCAGTCGTACGGCCATTATCGTAAAACGAGGGCATAAGTTCCTGAGTCTTGTGTTTATGGACAAAGGTGTGCGAGTAAAGCGTGTGCATCTTCGCGAGGAGAGATACATGAAACCGCTTACCTATAAAGGTGGGCCTTACCCCATATTGCGAGCCAAGAGACATTATGAGCGTCATGGTCGTATGTGTGGGATCACGATGAGTGCAAAACGTGCTCTAGGAGAAATATGACATGAAAGTGCGCGTAAAGTTGCCGAGTAAGGTAGTTCACGATTCGTCTATCACTGAACTCGTGAATTTCAAGCCTTACGTGATTTTGGCTGTGCAAAAGAACCATGTTCTTATCGAAATCGAAATCACGTTGTTCACGAGTCATGACTGGCATCTAGTTGGCCCGTTAATTGCGAGATACGCGACTGACGAAGATTTGTGAAGGGCTGAAACCATTAGGGTGTTCACCCCTCTACTTGTAGAGGGGATGAACCCCTTAACCTGCCGAGGAATCGGCCAACCAACCGGAGTTTGAATATGAAATGTATTCGTATATTGAAAACGAAGAAGGTTCTCCGCATGAATGACAAAGCGGCCCGCGTATTGGTCAGCTATGGCAAAGCGGAGTGGGTTGCTAAACACGTATGGCGTGAGGAAGGGAGAAAGTACAAATGAGCGAAGACACGGCTGAATAGAAATTTCCCGTAAACGAGATTGGCCTGTTAAAAAAAGGCAGCGCCATCAGTATAAAGACAACTCGCTATTGGAAGAAGCGAGGAGCCGGTCATGCGCGAGGTGGCGTCCACCGATCACTGGCTCTAAGGGATTAGTCCTGGGTAGGGAATCAACCACATCGGACTATAAACTGCCCGTAACTCATTTAACACGAGGAGACGCAATATGGAACTGAGTTTTGTTCGTTTCGAGAATAGGATTCTCGATCTATCATCTGGAAAGGTGACGGAGTTCCCTTCCATCAACCTTGCGAAGAAGGAAAGTCGTAATTTGCAAGGTCGTGTGTTGGGTAATGGTGTGCTTCGTGTGGCAAGCACGAAGACAATCTTTAACCGGCACGTTAAGAGTGCCAAGGAGGCTAATCACGAAGGATGAAAAACTCCTTACCTAATTCACCCCCTCTATCTCTGATAGAGGGGGATGAATTAGTTAGAACCCTCTCCGCTGTATTCCTTTCAATCCCTGCTATCATGAAACGGAGGAATTAAACATGAAGGCAATCATTTTTTCCAACAACAATGCTCCTCGGGAGATTGTTGACACCGGTGCCAGTACGGTATCGGAGTTCCTGAGTGGTCAGGAAGTCGACCAAAACGGTATCGGTATCGTATTAAACGGTACTGTGGTCGATAGTGGCGCAACGCTTAACGACGGTGACCGTCTCACCGTCTCGCGTTCCTCGAAGGGAGCCTAACGGTTCCCGATGTGGCAGGTGGGGTGGCCCGAAAGGGTCACCCCTTTTTTAATGTGATTCGGAGGATTATTACATGACAACTGCTTTTTTAGACACGATATTCAAACCGTCTCCCGAAGACGTCAAGAATATTTACGACCCGCGGCCTGCTCGTATCTTGGAGATTAACAGCCATATCGCGAGTTCGATGGAGCGTTATCACGGAATGATGGAAGATGTTTCTACCGTTTTAAGCAGGATCAACGCGTATAAGATGGATCGAGATTTGGTGTCAAAGGCCGAGCCACTCAATTTCACTGATCTTTGCGAAAAGATCACGACAACATTCAACACTGTCGAGAAGACAGCGTTTCATCATGATGGCGCAGGCACAGTGGCTGGTGAGACCTGCTTCTGTCCTAATGGCTCACTGTGCGTTCTTACGACCGACCTTATCGCGAAAGACAGCGGTGGTGATGGCAAGCCAATCAAGATTGAGCCTCACCTTATCGTTCTTAGTATTGCGATTAGTGAATCAAAGTTTATCCCAGTTGGCGATAGCCTTTACGAAGGTTACGGTCATGCGATGATAGCCCATCCACATTGCATTGGGGCAAACAATCTAACGGCCTGTCTTGGCACGTTTAGCGGTGTCCTGCTTGAGCATATCGCCAATGATGATTACGTCTCAGCTATCGAAACGTGTCTCTCGTTTTTGCAATCTTACAACAGTGAAGATGCCGCCGGTGCTTTGTGGCATAGGTGGCCTTTGGTAGACCCAGTATGAGGTTACATCGAAAGACCTTCATTAGCCGTATAAACGTCAATAACACTGGAGAATTAAATGTCTGACTTAGAGAAAGATGAAACGGAAGAACAGTTGGATCAAATTCTAGAAAGGATACAACTTTGGCTAGAGTCCTCAGATAATGAGGACACTAAAATCCCAATGTCTTGGTTAAATAACTTGTTATCTTCTTGCCCAGAATTAGTAGCACTGGTAGATGAAGAAGGAAAACCCAAGTCATGATGCTCGACATAGGAGTGACAGCATGAGTTCACAAGTAACAGCATATGTGTCTTGCGTGCAATGGTTTTGTGATCGTTGCGGTGAGCAGTTCGATGAATACGATGGTTGTGACTATTCTATGGAAGAAGGAGATCGTGTCCCGTGTGCGGGTGATATGGAGTGCTATACCGAGAACGGACATTATCATGACGGGCGCGAAATTTGCAACGATTGTTACGATATTGTTGAGAATCCTGACGATGAAGACGATTTAAGTCCTGATCGCTTGATAGCAATGAAGAAGAAACAACGTGAAGTAATCAACAGGCATTTGGAAAACCTTGTGAAAATTGCGGAGGTGCAACATGGATAGAAGTAGATCGGAACCGCTGTATAACCCTGCATCGTGGCGTCAGAACAGCGTTGGCTTGATTGGTGCAGGAGCTGTCGGGAGTAAGGTAGCCATAGAGTTGGCTTGTCTTGGTGTGGAGCACGTAACTGTATACGATATGGATTTCATTGAGCCACACAATCTCTCGAATCAGGCTTATCATGAACTCCAAGTTGGTATGGGGAAGTCGTCTGCTCTCGAAGAACTCATTGGTCACAAAGTTGGGCATGAACAATGGCTGAAATGGCAGTTCAAGTCCAAAGAATTCACGAAAATGATTCCGCACTCACATAAAGTGCTTATCTCGGCATTGGATACGAGGAGTGGAAGACAGGAAGTGATGTGGAGTGGCATGACCAACAGTTCTACTCTCGTGATGGACTGTCGCATGGACGCAATGCAGGGCGCAGTTCATATGTACAATCCTGGAGACCCGAAAGAGCGAAAGGTCTACACAGAAAACCTACCTTCCGAAGATTACGAAGGGGAGAAAAGTGCCTGTGGATTGCCAATCAACTGTGGCACAACGTCTGGATTTGTAGCGAGCACGGCAGTAGCGATGCTCATAAATTGGTGGAACTGTGGTATTCGGGAGAACATCCACTTTAACTTGCGAGCCATGGAAACATGGCGAACTCCTGTGGAGGGAACAACATGAGGCAGATAGATTCAACGGAACCTATGGTCACGATTGACGCTGAAACGTGGGGGCAGATCATGTTCGCCACTCAGGCTGTCGATACGGAGATCACGGGATGGCTTAATGTGAAACGTGATGAAGATCATTTTCATATACATGGCGATCTCGTGATTCCCAAGCAAGAAGTAGGCTCGGCCAGTATTGATGTGAGCGCGCCAGAAATGGCATTGATGTTAGATCAGCACGATAACGTGCGTTGTTGGTGGCATAGTCATGTAAACATGACTCCGAACCCATCCACGACAGACGTTACGCAAATGGATGGGTATGCAGAAAATCTACCCTTCTACCTGATGCTAATCACGAATAAGAGCGGTAACTATGGTCTCGAAGTTTGGGATATGGAAAGCAATCTGATTTGGGAAGGCATCGAGTTAAGTTCTATTCCGACTCGTGATGTAGAGAAATTGGCAGACATCATTAAGGATAACGTGAAGAAGAAAACCTTTCCGATATACCATTGGGGGAATCAGTATTCTGGAAATCAGAATACGCGTCTAAAGAATGGTTTTTACTGGCCGGAGAGTACGCCAACTTATGATAATGGCAATGGAAGCGGGAACACGCACCCGAATGATCTTACCTGGGAAGGCGATAGGGTAAGTGCTGTGCATGGTTGGCGTTATCCTACGCAAATGGAACTCGAAGACCTGATGTTGAAGGAAGGTATAGAAGAAGACGAAGCCTTAGCATGGTTTGAGCAAGGATTAGCATAAGTTGTGATCCTCCTGATTGCCCCTCTCACGAGGGGCATTTTTTCCCTAGTTGTTTTTAACAGTCCCTCTCCGTAGGAGAGGACTGTAAAAACTAACTACTTACCTTCAAAGGGAGTGCCAATGAAGCCTGACACAACGAGAAACCTGTCGCTTCGAATGATCGAAGCCTTTAGTGATGAATATTCCGCGAGTAGACGATTAAAATTGAGGACACTTGTTTGGGATATGTGGACTCAAATACACGATGACGATTGGGGAAAAGCCTTTCTGAATGCGTACAATGAAAGCCCAATCATAAATGGAACCGGTGCTGACCAGATAAAGATACGACCAAGCTTTGCCGCGTTAAGGGATTGCTTGAGTGACGCTACTTGCACTGTGTTTGTAGCCTGGGTTCATGAATTGAGTTACAAAAACAACTTAGAACACCCCAGAGCGCTAGAACAAGCAACTAAGCAAACATTCCAAATGTTACTTGACGCTATAGAGAAGCCCGCTCATTACGGCGTAGATAACCCGAAATCAAAAACAAATTACGAACTTGGCTTTAACATAGGATGGATTGAGCCGCCCAATAGTCCAAAACAATTAGCACGCACAGTTCGGGAAGAATTCATTAACACTTGGAACAACACCGATGAGCCAATGGAGAAGGGGGAGCAAGCAGAGTCGTTATCTCAGGCTATAGATATTGTAGATGCGATAGAGAAACGTCATCGAGAAAACGGCCCATACGAAACAGACTACACCCTGTCTGTAACGCAAGCAGGAGACGCTGAGGGTTGGGATATAAAGACACGCAAGATAGTAGCGTCAGCTATTGCGGGAAGGGAACACGAAAGCCCACGTAATCTGGATGAATACGAGCCAAGTGAGGAGATCGATCAGATCGTAGCGCGTGTGTTTTCTGATGCCGGTACTGTGAAAGAGGCTGAAGACAAAGCGATGCCGACATTCGATATTGAAGGGCCGTTGAAAGCTTCTCTCGAAGGCTTACTCACAGCCGCGACCGATGGGGTCATCACCGATGTTGGCCTACTCCAGAGACTATTAACGGAAGGTGCCGAAGCCAAGTCGAAAGCCAAGGAACTTGAGAGTGCTGTAGCGAGGACAGCCAGACCTGCTGTTCGTAATATTGAATCATCCGAAGACAAGGAGTTGCCGAAGGGCGATGTCAAATATGCGAAAGCATACGACGCTATGGGTATGAGAAAGAGATCAGCCCTTGATTTCGATGTGCCAATGTTTGAATGGGAGCATCCTCACCCGATGGTTCCAGAGTTAGACTCTGCTTATATCTTCCGCCCCGAATCAACGCTAAAGGCGTTGATTGGGCTGACCAAAGGCGTAAACACCTATGCGGTAGGACATACTGGTTCCGGCAAGACAACGCTATTCTTGCAAATAGCATCCCGATTAAACTGGCCTGTGATACGAGTGAACTTTGATAGTGAGATCACTCGTCTGGATTTGGTTGGCCGTGATGTGCTGAAGGTATGTCCTACCAGTGGCGTAACTGTTAGTGAGTTTGTTGAAGGTGTACTGCCGACTGCCATAGCAGGGCCATTCATACTGCTGTGCGATGAGGTAGATCGAGTGAGGCCAGAAGTTTCGTATGTATTCCAGAGAGCGTTAGAAGATCAGGGAATACTACTGAACGAAGATGGTGGCCGACTTGTAAGCCCGCACGATTGGCATCGAATCGTGGCTACTGCCAATACGGTAGGGCAGGGTGATGAGTATGGGTTGTACCAAGGTGCAAGGCACCAGAGTCAGGCATTTCTTGATAGGTTTACGAATTGGATTGAGATCGACTACTTGAGTAGGAAGGATGAAATGCGATTGCTTAAAGAGAAAGCGCCGGGAATTGGTGATAACGTAGCAAACACCATCATGTCTTATGTTCATGAGCATAGGGCCGCGTTTGTGAATGCAGAGATACTTCAACCGATCAGTGCTCGTGCTATTGAGCAGTTAGGTGTGCAGTTTATTACGTATAAGAGCCTGCTAGATAACGAGGACAAGGCGTTGAAGATGGCATTCGATAGTGTGGTATTAGTGAGAGGCAATGCTCAGGACAGGGCAGTGATGACAGGATTATTTGACCGAGTATCAAGGGGAACATCATGACAATGAAAGAGTTGCAGGATTTAACAGATGACGAGTTTGAAAAGCTAACCGTGAAAGAAATAGAGGCTTATCTCGTTGATGGCGGCATAGATGTGGATGGTTTGTTAGAGAGAGTCGAGAAACTATTAAAGAACAGGAGGTCAGTATATGAGCACACCGCTAAAAACTTATGAGGTGAAATGGTCTAGGTTCTATGTCGAGAGTGGCGTTGAAGAAATAGAGGCTCCCAATATAGACGGCGCTATTGATGGAGTGTTTTACAATATCGTTAACCTTAGGTCTAAGAACATTCACAGTGTGCCCGATAAGAATCTCGCAGAGTGTTGGGATACACATGAAGGAGAAATGTTTAGGTCTTATCGGGATAACACTATACCAAGACACAAGCCACCCAAGACTGAAAAGGATATACGCTATGAAGTTTGACGAGTTTAGAGACGAGGCCGAGGGTACGAGTAGGACGCTTGGCAGGAACTTCAAGGTTAGCCTGACGTTCGAAGGTGATGGTGCGTTTACGGATAGGACTAGGGTGAACTTGCCAATGTTACCTGATGAGTTGGAGTTGAGTGACAAGACTGTGCGTGTCACGAGGGGTTACATAGATCACGAAGCCAGTGGACACCAGAGGCATACCGATCTCGATTCGATGGATGCTATACACGATTGGGCAACTAGGGAAAACAAACACGCTGTTCCCAAGATAGCCAATGCTATGGAAGACATCCGCATCGAGCCAAGGGTGATTCGTGAGTACCCAGGCTCGAAGAAGAATCTTGAGGCGACCACCGATGCTGTGTGTCAGTTGTTTCTGGCTGATTACGCAACGGAAGGTGGAGAGAATTACGATCCCGAGATTTGGGAATCTAAACTGCCGATGCTACCGTTGGTGATGACATGGATTGGCCGAAAGATTGCAGGGTACGAGAGTAAGGCGCTCGATGAGTGTCTGAGTAAGATCGACCCTGACATACGGCGTGAAGCTGAGAAGTGGGCGACTGAGGCAATGGCTTGCGAAGATACGTGGAGCATATTCTCGTTAGCCAAGCGTTGCTTTGCGGAAAATTATGAAGAGGAGAAAGAAGAAGAGGAGCAGTCCGGTACAGAACCCACTGATAAAAAGGGTGGTGGTGGAGAAGGTAAAGGTGATAATGAAGGTGAAGAAGGTAACCAACCTAACGTGGGGGAG
>Ga0209434_1000570_pt1 | contig 17536 bp, 22 predicted proteins | sample ETNvirnome_2_300_FD_184068 | JGI IMG/M metagenome (GOLD analysis project Ga0209434, IMG submission 184068) | Marine viral communities from the Pacific Ocean - ETNP_2_300 (SPAdes) (version 2) | ecosystem: Environmental > Aquatic > Marine > Oceanic | place: Pacific Ocean | collected 2013-06-22
AGCAGAGGCGAGAGTTGGGAAAAAATGCCCGCCAACATGTAGAAAAGAATTATAATTTCAAAGATTTTATTGATAGTTGGGATAAAACACTCACACAACTTCACAATGAAGAAGGGTCGTGGGACACAAGAAAAAGAAAACAAAACTGGGCATTGAAGAAAATAGCATGAAAAAGAAAATTTTAGTAAGGGCGCCGGCCTTATCACAAACTGGCTATGGCGAACAGTGTAGGTTCGCTTTACGAGCTTTGCGCTCCCGAGAGGATTTGTTTGATATTTATCTAATGAACATCCCATGGGGTGGCAGCAATTGGATTTTTGAAGACAATAACGAGCGCAAATGGATTGATTCCTTAATTAGCAAGGCTCAACCATTGTTGGCTCAACAACAGGCCAATCCGAAGGTTGCCCTCTTTGATATTTCTCTTCAAGTTACAATTCCAAATGAACTACAAAAAATGGCCTCACAAAACATCCTTTATACGGCAGGTATCGAAACCGACAAGGCTTGCGCTGCGTGGGTGGGTAAATGTCATGAATTTGCTGACAAGATTTTAGTTATCTCTGAACACGCCAAAGCTGGCTTGCAGGTTCCTGTACGAGCTAAAGATCAGACCGGCAATGAGATCTTGTTCACTCTGGAAAAGCCAATTGAAGTAGTACATTATCCGGTTAAGAAGGTGGAAGCGGTTAATTTGCCTTTGGACTTAGAAACAGATTTCAATTTTTTAGCAATGTCACAATTTGGACCTCGCAAGAATTTTAAAAATACAATTACATGGTTTGTAGAAGAATTTCACGATGACCCCAACGTGGGATTGGTTGTAAAACTATTTGGAAAAGGGAATAGTAAAATTGACAGAGAGTGGAGTGAAAACCAGCTTAAGGCATTTTTAGAGAACACTCCAGATAGGAAATGTAAGATTTATTTATTACATGGATATTTAAACGAAAAAGAATTACACTCTCTTTATGTTCATCCCAAAATAAAAGCGCTTATTAATTTTGGCCATGGCGAAGGTTTTGGTTTGCCGCTCTTTGAGGCAGCTTATTCTGGATTGCCTGTAATTACTCATGATTTTGGAGGACAAAAAGATTTTCTTTATGCCCCAAAGAAAGATAAAAAGACAAAAAAGAAGAAAATGCGTGCTCATTTTAGTAAAATTCTTTATGATTTAAAGCCCGTTCAACAAGAGGCTGTTTGGCAAGGAGTAATAGAGCCGGATATGAACTGGGCATGGCCCAATCCAACTTCTTGCAAGTTGGCCATGAGAGAAGCTGTAAAGAACTATGGAATGCTTCAAGGCGAGGCAAAACGTCTTAAAGAGTGGCTTGAAGAAGAGTTTGAAGAGGACAAAAAGTATGAATCGTTTGTCAATAAACTACTTGGGATTGTAAAGATCGAGCCAAAACCAATCAACGGTATTTCGTTTTGTATTCCAACAAATGGAAAGAGAGTAGAAAAGACTTTGCTTACAATTGAATCAATAAAGAGACAGCAAGGTGTTCCAACCGAGATTATTCTTTGTGGTGATGTTGATCCGTTTAAAGAAGTACAAGATGTTATTTTAGTCGATAGAAAAGAGGAAGCTCACAATAGAAAGGTTGCCTTATTAAGAAATAAGGCTGCGGAAAAAGCAAAACATGATGTAATAGCTTGGTGTGATGATGATATATTATTAGATGAAGGGTGGCTAGAAAAAACACTAAAGCACACTGAAAAAGAAGGTTGGGAAATATTAGGGAATAAACTATTAAATCCTGATGGAACTAGGTGTTGGGATAGAGCTACAGTCAATCCACACAAGCTGGTTGATTATGATGAGCCAGCAGGTACTCCAAATCTCTATCAAACTTCAGGGTTTTTCTTGGTTAGAAAAGAAGTTTGGGATAGGGTAAAATGGAATGAGGAACTGCTTGTCCATGATGATAAAAACGGTCAAATACCAGAAGATATAGGTTATTCACTGTCTTTGATCAAGAACTCTTTCTCATTTCATTTTAACAAAACTGCAATAGTTTGGCATAATGATAACTCATATACAGAGTGGACAGAGAAAACTTTATTAAAAGAAAAAATAGTCGAGGAAACAGGATTTAATGCATTTTTAGAGAATGATAAGAAATTTTTACAATGTTTAGGGAAAATTGGTGAAAAAAAATAAAAAAACAAGTATAATATTAGCAACATGTAATAGAAAAAATTTAGCTATTCAATGTGTAAGAAGTTTATATTTAACAACAAGGCATTTGCCAATAGAATTAATATTGGTGGTCGACGGCGATAAAGAAACTGTTGAAATTATAGAAAATTTTTTAGAGGATAAAATAACCGATGAGTGGAACTATAAAGTTGATTATAGTTCAACTAGAAGAGGTGCAAAAGATTCTTGGAATATTGGACTTTCTATTTCAACTGGAGAAATAATAGTTCCAACTGGAGACGATCAACTGTTTTATCCCAACTGGCTAGATTTTGCACTAAAAACACATGAAAGTGAGCTAGGTGGATATGGTATGGTCGCATTAAATGATAAAATACACAATGGCACAGTGCTTGGAACAACAGTTTTGTATGATAGAAAATTTTGTATAGAACATCTTGGAGGAGTTAGTATATTTCCTGAATACAACCATTTTTATGTTGATAATGAAATGAATGAAAGGGCAAAATTAGCGAACAGTTATGCATGGTGCAAAGAATCAATAGTAGAACACATCCATCCAGATGTTGGGAAAAGACAGAGGGATAATATTGATTATGAAAGAATCGTTAACAAGTGGATGAGTATGGATCATAAAATTTTTATAAAACGAAAAGCAATGGGCTTCCCAAATGATTTTAAACCTATGATTAAATGAGGCAAAAGAAAAAATGAACAATAGAAAATATCTTCCCACACTATCTGAATTAATTGATAGATTATCCATTGTACAACTTAAAGAAGTTTTCATACCAGAAAACAAAAAAGAATATGCAAAAGAAATTAATTTAATTTGTCACGATATTGATCTTCTTTTGAATTCAAAAACTATTGATTCTAATTTTATTAGGTCAATAATTGTATTATCGCAAATGAATTTACATATTTGGCACAATGAATCAAATTATCGGAAAGGAATAAAAGATGGAAATAATCTTGAACTAACCCATGGACTAAATGGAATTAGAAATACCGCAAAAAATAAAATACAAGAAAAGTTTGGTGGTAGAAAAGATTATAAAATTGATTGTTTAGCGGCAGATTTTAAAGATTGGGAAATAAGTTGGGAAAAAGATGAATAAAAAATTTAAAACAGATGTTGTTATAGTTGCAACAGCTATTAGAACTCGTTTCTGGCAGGAAATTTATGATAACCTGACAAAAAATAAAAGTAGTTTTCACTTAGTATTTGTTGGACATACAAGACCGACATTTTTATTACCGGAAAATTTTACATACATATATTCTGAGTTAAAACCAGCGGCATGTGTGGAAATAGCATATCGCTATGCTCATAAAAATATTGATGCAAGATTTATAATGCACACAGCAGACGATTTTATTATGCAACCGTATTACTTGGATAGGATGATAAGCGGATATGATAGACTAAAAAAGCAATATAATGATGAAATGTTGATGATAACACAAATAAGCATACAAGTTGACGGCTCTTATGATTTTATGGCTTTAGAGCAAAAAGGTCCAGTGACTGGCATAGGTCCATTTACCACTATGGAAAATAGTAAAAAAATAGGAACATTGGACAAGAGATTTAGTAGTGTTTGCTGGGACATGGATAGGGTGTATAGATTTTATGCCATGGGTGGAATAATGAGACCCTTACAGGAAAATGAAGTGCCGCCAGTAAGAGAAAGACCAGACGGACAAAACACTCAATGGACCACATATAGCAAAGTTGATTTTTCTCTTTTTCAAAGTTTTTGGAATAAAATTAAAAAAGGGTATGGCCGTGTTGCTACTTGTGAAATGATAAATGGTAAAAATTATTTTGATGAAGGACTTTTTTATTATGAAAGAAACTGTCCTGTCGAAAAATACACTGATGAGGAATTAAAATAGTATGCAAAAGATATTAGTTCTCGGCTGTACAGGGTTTATGGGTAGAAACATAGTTGAGCATTTTTTACCTTTGGACAAGTATGAGGTATTTGGTGTCGCCTTAAAAAGACAATCTGTTGAACTAGACCAAGATCACTTTTTTAAAGTTGATTTAACTTCTAAGAATGAAGTGGACAAATTTTTTAAAAAGCACAAGTTTGATATTGTTGTACAAGCAGCCGCTAATACTTCTGGATCAAAGGATATTGTCGAAAGACCTTATTTACATGTGACCGATAATGCAGTTATGAATTCAATTATTTTACAAGCATGTTACGATCACAATGTTGAGCATTTTTTGTTTTTAAGTTGTGGAGTAATGTACAATCCAGATCGATCACCAGTTACTGAACAAGACTTTTTTCTTGATGAGGGAATTCACAAAAGATATTTTGGTGTTGGATGGACTAAAGTGTATGTAGAAAAAATGTGTAATTTTTTTGCTAGCTTGGGCAGAACAAAACACACCGTGATTCGACACAGTAATACTTATGGACCTCATGATAAATACGATTTAGAAAAATCTCACATGTTTGGCGCCACAATTACAAAAGTAATGAATGCAAAAGACGGTGATGAAATAGTGGTCTGGGGAGACGGCTCTACCGAACGCGATCTACTTTATGTTAGTGATGTTGTGGACTTTATTCAAAAGGCAATCGAGGGACAATCTTCCGCATATGAGCTTTATAACGTGGGTTATGGAAAATCATTTTCAGTTAAAGAAATTGTAAAAAAGATAATAAAAATTTCTGGAAAGGACATTTCTATTAAACATGACTTAACAAAACCCAGTATTAATACTAAACTATCATTACAGAGTAAAAAAGCTTGGAAAGAGCTTGGTTGGAAATATGAGACTACTTTGGACGAAGGAATAGCAAAAACACTAGAATGGTACAAAAATAATTATCAAGGATAAAATGAATTTATATAACTTATATGTTCCAGAAAAATTTAAAAATAAAGAGGTCAATGAGGTTAAATTAACCGCTGACGATTTGATTAACTTCGAACTGCGCGTCAAAGAAGAATATGAAAAGGGCACCATTAGCGGTCCAGTTCATATGTCAAAGGGGAATGAAAGACAACTTATTGAAGTTTTTAAGTTTGTCCACCCAGAGGATTGGGTCTTCTCTTCTTGGCGTAACCACTATCACGCGCTTTTACATGGCGTCCCAGAAGAACACCTGTGGGAGTTAATTACCGCAGGTAAGAGTATGAGTGTATACAGTAAAACGCCCAAACTTTTCACATCTTCTATTGTCGGCGGCGTTCTTCCCATCGCCCTCGGCGCTGCAAAAGCCCAACAACTAAAGGGAACCGGACGTAAAGTGTGGGTCTTCGCTGGAGATATGACATCAGAAACTGGTGTTTTTCATGAAGTTTATAAATATTCTCGCCGCCATCAACTTCCCTTGGAATTTGTTATCGAAGATAATAATATGAGTACGAACACTCCTACGGATGAAACTTGGAATGGAGTTAAAACACAACCACCTCAAGATGTTTTCTATTATTTTTATGAGAGGGGCTATCCTCACCATGGCACTGGTCAGTGGATTTTATTTTAGGAGGAAAAGATGAAATATGTAGATCATTTAATTAAGTCGATGGAGTATCTTGCAGAAGATCCTCGCACCATATTTATTGGACAGTCTGTTGCATATAGCGGCAATTCCATTTATAACACTTTAAAAACAATTGATGACTCAAGAAAAATTGAAACTCCGGTATTTGAAGAAACTCAAATGGGACTATCAATTGGTATGGGAATGGACGGCTATATACCCGTTACTTGTTATCCACGATTTGATTTTTTGCTTTGTGCAGTTAATCAACTAGTAAATCATTTGGACAAAATTGAAGAAATGACTCGTGGAACTTATAAACCTCGTGTAATTGTTAGAACGTCTGTCGGGGCAAAAGTTCCACTTAATGGCGGCGTCCAACACACACAGGACCACACTGAGGCGTTTCGCCACTTGTTAACAAATATTGACGTGGTGTTATTAGAAAATAAAGAAGACATATTTCCAGCTTATCAAAAAGCTTTAACAAGACCAGATTCCAAGCCCACTCTTTTAGTAGAGTTTGGGGAATATTATAATCAATAAGGAGAAAAGATTGTGGCAGCAGATGATAAAAGAAAGGTAACAGTTTTAAAACTGAGAAGACAAAAAAGACAAGGCAAGAAGACCGTCCTCGTGACAGCTTATGATTACCCACAAGCCCGTATTTCTGACGGGGCCGGCGTGGACGCGATTTTGGTGGGCGATTCATTAGGTATGACCACTTTGGGGCACAAGACAACCATTCCTGTTACAATGGATCAGATGATTAGTGCTTGTGAGGCAGTATCGCGAGGCGCTAAAAGTGCATTTTTGATTGGAGATATGCCATATATGTCATATCAGATTTCCAATGAGGAAGCTGTAATAAACGCCGGTAGGTTTGTCCGCGCAGGTATGGATTGTGTAAAGGTCGAAGGCGCGATGACGGAAAGAATTAAGGCGATTTGTGATTCTGGAATTATGGTGATGAGCCATCTGGGCTTAACGCCACATACCCGTGCCAAGCTCGGCGGTTATAGAGTCCAAGGGAAAACAGCCAAACAGGCTGAAATTATTTTAAAGCAGGCATTGGATTTGCAAGAAGCTGGATGTTCTTTCCTATTGTTGGAAGGGATGCCACGGGAATCAGCGGAAATGATTTCTTCGAAGTTAAGAATCCCTGTTTATGGAATTGGCGCAGGCGATCTCGTTGATGGACAGTTGGTTATTTTTCATGATTTGATGGGATTGTTTTGGGAATTTAAATCCAAGTTTGTTAAGCGCTATTGTGAGGCTGGACAAATTATGCTTGAATCTCTTAAACAATATGTGAGCGAAGTACGTCAGGGAGAATTCCCCGCCGAAGAAAACTTTTATGCAATCAAAGAAGAAGAACTAGAAAAACTCCTTGGAGGGGGCAATTGGAAGCATGATAAGATAGTCTACGAAACCGATCAGGGTTTTCCTACTAACCACTCTGCAACCCCCAACACTACACAAGTTGGTGAGCTAGCAGGCGTGGGACATTAATATTATGGAGCCGCTGTATTATGACCGTCGCAGAATTTATAGCAGATTTTTTATATGATTTAGAAGTTAGAAATATCTTTTTATTGTCGGGCACCGGCTCAGTTGTTTTGGATGACGCTCTCGTTAAAAAGCCGGGAATGAAATATGTTTGCGCCCGACACGAAGCTACTGCGGTGGTAATGGCTGCAGCCGTTGCTAAATTAAAAAATAAAATAGGCGTAGCCGTGGTAACCACAGGACCGGGAGGCACGAATGCAATTCCCGGTGTTGTCGAGGCTTGGGTAGATACCACTCCAGTTTTAGTAATTTCTGGTCAGGTTAATAGTAAACAACTTATTGATGATAGGGCTTTTGGGCTTCAAGGGTTTAAAATCGTAGAAAACGTTGAAAAATTTACCAAATATGCGGCGCTGATCACTGAACCAAATACAATCAGATATCATTTAGAGAGGGCTGTATATGAAGCAACCTCCGGCCGCGCCGGCCCAGTTTGGTTAGATATCCCAATGGACTTACAAGCAGCAGAGATTGATATAGAAAATATGGAGGGCTATACTCCTCCTAAATCAGAAAAATCTTGTGAAATAGAAGAAATCATCACAGCATTAAAGAGTGCCAAGAGACCCTTGGTCGCTTTTGGTCGCGGCGTTAAAATTTCTGAGACACAATCAGAATTGTTGCACATGTTGAAAGAACTAAAAATCCCCGCAATCTCAGCCCGTATGGCAAATGATGTTATTCCGTTTAGGCATACAAATTATTTTGGTATGGGGGGTATCCGTGGGAGAAGGTGTGCCACCCGTATAATGAAAGAAGCCGATCTACTTTTAACCTTGGGGACTAGTGTCGGTCTTCCCCTTATTGGACAAGACGCATCGTGTTTAAATTCTGATTGTAAATTGGCAGTTGTTAATGTAGACGATAAGATATTCCAAAGAAAGGATTTAAATATTGATATTGCAATACAAGCAGATTTAAGAGATTTCTTTGAAAAGCTTTTTTTACATTGGGATGAGCTAAAAAATAAAAAAGATTATAAAAACTGGCTCAAGCGCTGCACAGACATTAAAGAGCGCCACCCAATGGTCACTGAAGAAATAACAGGTAATCCGATCAACTCTTACCATCTAATTCAGTGCTTATCAAGTTTGACAGATTCTCGACACATTTTTACTAATGATGCTGGGAGTTCCAATTATATATCTTCTCAGGCAATGAATCTAAATAATGGTCAACGAGAATTAACTTCTGGTGCGTTTTATACGATGGGACTCACTCTTCCGCTTGCCATCGGAGCAGCATCTCTTGAACCAGAATCTCAGATTATTGCTGTTACTGGAGATGGCTCTATTGAGTTAAATATTCAAGAGCTGCAGACAATCAACCTTCACACATTTAATATTAAGATATTTGTGATCAATAATGGGGGGTATGCCTCTATTCGCGCTTCGCAGGATGCAATGTGTGGAGGAAGATACACTGATGACGAACAAATACTCAATTTTCAAAAAATTGCTGACGCATTTGAATTAGATTTTGAAATTATTGAAGACGCTGCGGATTTAGAGTCTAAAATCAAAAAAGTGTTATCGCACGATAAGCCGACGCTTGTTGAGGTGGTTTGCGATTCAAATCAATATATGGTTCAACCCACAAAAGAGTTTTAGGATACTTAAAATATGATGAATATAAAGCGACTAAAGAAAAAGGCAGCAAGCAATCGCTTGCAGGTTTTAAAAACGGTGATGAAAACAAAAAAAGGTCATTTGGGTGGAACTTACTCTTGTATCGATTTATTAACTGCGCTTTATTATAATCAAATGCGATATGATGTTGGGCATCCCAATGATTCAAATCGAGATAGGCTTATAATCGGAAAGGGACACGCTTGTCTAGGTGTTTATAATATTTTGATTGATTTGGGATTTATCGATGCCAAGCTTTTAGACGAATATGGCAGTAACGGCAGTTATTTGGGCGCACAGCTTGATATGAAAATACCGGGAGTGGAAACAAATACGGGTTCTTTGGGTCATGCTATTGGTATTGCTTGCGGGTTGGCAATTGCTGCCAAATTAGACAAGCTAGATTATAAGACCTATGCTTTGGTTGGCGATGGCGAGTGTGACGAGGGTTCCATATGGGAATCTGTGATGTTCGCTGGGCAAAACCAAATACAAAATTTAATCGTTCTCATTGACAGAAATTGGCAATCAGTGACGGAAATCATTAATAAAGAGAACGAAATTTCCTCTCTAGAGTCGCGCTTCGAAGCGTCAGGTTGGAACGTCATCACTATTGACGGGCATAATTTTGATGATATACTTTCTGCGCTCAACACACAGGCAGATGGTCCTTTGGTTATTGTTGCTGATACTGTTAAGGGAAAGGGTGTTTCATTTATGGAGTCGGGGGTTAAGTGGCACCACTCTATTCCCTCCGAGGAAGAATACAACCAAGCTTTGAAAGAATTAACGGAGGCATCAAACTATGCATAATAAAGATGTGAGAGATGCGTTTTTTGACGAGGTATACGAACTAGCATCTAAAGACAAAAACGTTATTTTCATCTCAGCCGACGCCGACGCATTCAGCCTACGAAGATATAAAAAAGAACTACCGGACCAATTCATTAATGTTGGAGTGGCAGAGCAAAACATGGTACTTTTGGCAACAGGATTAGCTCTATCCGGAAAAAAGGTATTTATTTACTCTATAACTCCGTTTATAACAATGCGCTGCTTTGAACAATTAAAAGTAAATGTTTGCAGTATGAAATTGAATGTTTCAATTGTGGGTGTTGGCTGTGGGTTTTCTTTTTCTTATGATGGTCCAACCCATCATGCAACCCAAGATATTGCTATAATGAGGACATTGCCTGAAGTTGCAATTTTAAATCCATGCGATGAGCAAACGGCACAACAAGCCGCAACAATATGTTATGAGCAAAATTCGCCAACGTTTGTACGAATCGATAAAGGTACATACAACAAACTTTATAATAAAAAAGAATGTAATGATGGATTAAAAGAGATCTCGAATAAATCCAAAATAAAAATTATAAGCTCAGGATATATGACACACAAATCACTAGAAATTACCAAAGACCTAAGAGAATTTGGATTAATGGTAGATGTCGTTGATTTATATAGACTAAAGCCACTGAATGAGTCTGCACTTATTGATATAATTAAAAAATCTGATCTCATATTCACAGTAGAGGAAAACACTTTGATAGGCGGTATTGGGTCTATGATTTGCGAAATTATAGCTGATAATAGCTTGAATGTAAAATTGAAAAGGCTAGCACTCAATGACGAGCAGGTTTTGGATTTTGGTGATCGTGATTGGCTGATCGAAAAGAGTGGCCTCGGAAAGAAAAAAATTCTAAACATAATACGGGCAAAGATAAAATAATGAAAAAAATAGGATTAGGAACAGACTTTCATTATGGTAATGAGAAAGATAATATCAGAATAATAAAAACAGCAATTGATTTAGGAGTCAGCTTTATAGACACAGCCGAGGCATACTCAAATGGAGAATCAGAAAGAGTTGTAGGAAAGGCGGTTGTTAATACCAGAGATAAAGTTTTTATAAGCACCAAATTTTCTCCAATTAATTCTTCTTACAATAAAATAATTAGAAGTTGTGAAAATTCACTACAGAGGCTCAAGACAGATAGGATTGACTTGTTTCAAGTTCATTGGCCATATCCAAATTCAAATCATGAAATAGCAAAAGCCTTTTACTTTCTTAAAAAGAGTGGAAAAATTATAAATTATGGTGTTTCGAATTATGGAAAAAGCGACTTGTTTGAGCTTACAACTCTGGTTGATGGCTTGTTTTCTAATCAAGTCGAATACAATTTGTTCGACAAGTATATAGAAAATCAAATTTTGAATTTTTGTAATGACAAATCTATTAAGATTATTGCATATAGTCCGCTCAACAAAGGTAGGGAAATCTTAAATAATAAAACAGTCCGGATGCTTAGTAGGAAATATGATAGATTTCCGTCCGAGATCCTATTAAATTGGTTGATAAATAAGAAAGATATCATTGTGATTCCAAAAACTAATAAAATTAAGAATTTAATTTTGAATTGCAAGTCAGACAATTTTATAATGGACCCTCATGACTATACTGTTTTAGATAAGGATAGAAAAAAAACCCATAATGTTGAACCAATTAAAATTATTGTTAGCCATGAGGGTGAAAATAATAGAAAAGTTTATACTAAAATCGAACAAGCCAAAGAGAATAAATTAAATTTGTGCCCAAGCCCAATAGAGCTTTCTCATACTATTGACAGTAGTATAAAGCCGGTAAGACTTCTAAAGAATAAGGATAAGTTTTTTTTAGTTGAGGGGCGTGTTCGTTATTGGGCTTGGGTCCTTAAATATGGTTTTCATAAACCAATCCCATCATTAATTTACAAGGAGTTTAAAAAATGAAAGATATAGGAACAAAAAATTACCAAAATAACCACGAAGAAAAAACTAGAAATAAGTTGGTGGATTTGATGAAAAATAGTCCCATTCCGGACAATCAAAAATTAGAAAACTTAGGCTTGTTTTTAAATTCAAAAAACCTTTCTAGATTACTTTTTATGGATTTTTTGTATAGAAAGCAAATTGAAAATCAAGGAGTTATATTTGATTTTGGAACAAGATGGGGCAACAATGCTTCTATCTTCGCAGCATGCAGGGGAATCTATGAGCCCTTCAATAGACATAAAAAAATTGTCGCATTTGATACATTCTCAGGATTTCCGAGTGTGCATGAAAAAGACGGAAACTCAGATATGATGAGGGAAGGGTGTGTAACAGTAACAGATAACTACGAAAATTATTTAGATCAAATTTTAGAATGTCAAGAGCAAGATGCACCATTGAATCATATTAAAAAATATGAAATAGTGAAAGGCGATGCTGTTGAGAAGATAGAAAAATATTTACAAAACAACCCTGAGACTATAATTTCACTAGCATATTTTGATTTTGACATTTATGAGCCTACAAAAAAATGCTTGGAATTGATTAAGCCTAGACTAGTAAAGGGCTCAATAATTGGATTTGATGAACTAAATGATCATGATTCTCCCGGCGAAACCTTGGCACTACTTGAAGTTTTTGGCCTAAACAATATTAAACTTCGGAGACATCGACACACATCCAGAGTTTCTTATTTTGAGGTTGAATAAAATGTCAAAGTTTGGGACAAAATGACTTGACAGGGGGCAAAAATTGTGTTATTTTAAAATAAAAAGAGGATTTAATGATTAATAATTTAGAAAATAAAAAAGTACTAGTAACGGGTGGAACCGGTATGATTGGCAGATACTTGGTTGACAAACTTTTAGCTAAAAACTGTGATGTTACTGTTGTCTCTCTCGACAGCCCAGAGGGTCTTCCATCGCAAGTCAAATTCATGAAATTGGATTTGACTATTTTGGATAATTGTATAAAAGCGTGCAAAGGTCAGGATTATGTTTTCAATTTGATAGGAATTAAAGGCTCGCCAAAAATGTCAAGAGAACGACCAGCTAGCTTTATGGTGCCCATGTTGATGTTCAATACAGCGATGATGGAGGCTGCCATGAGATGTAACGTCAAGTGGTACCTGTACACCAGTTCAGTCGGAGTATATCACCCAGCAGAAGTTTTTAAAGAAGACGACGTGTGGCAAACTTTCCCATCAGACAACGATAAACATCCCGGTTGGGCAAAGCGTATTGGAGAGCTTCAAGCTGACGCATATAGAATTCAATATGGTCGAGATAATATTTCGATTGTCAGGCCGGCAAATGTTTATGGCAAATGGGACAATTTCGACCCGGCCAACGCCATGGTTATTCCCTCTTTAATTAATCGCATAGTGTCGGGCGAGTCGCCACTGGTGGTGTGGGGGAATGGGACTGCTATTCGTGATTTTATTTATGCAGACGACGTAGCGCAGGGGATGATACACATGGTAGAGGGCGCCATAACGGAGCCTGTTAATCTTGGCAGCGGCTCTGGCATCACCATTAAGGACTTGGCCGAAACCATTCGCGATGCCCACGATAAGGACGTGGAAATAGTTTGGGATACTACCAAACCAAATGGCGACCATCGGCGCCTTATGAGTACAGAAAGAGCAGAAAAACATGGATTTAGGTGCTCTACCAGCTTAAAAAAAGGCGTTAAAGAAACACTAGAATGGTATTATAATAATAGACAACAGTATCTATCAAGAAACAATTATTTTACCGGGGACACTAAGTAATGTCGTTAAAAGTGGAAAATACAAAAATCGAAGGGGTTAAAGTTATAACCCCTCTCCATAAGTTTGAAGACCATCGCGGAACATATTTGGAAATCTTTGATCAAAAAAGGTTTTTTGAAGCAACCGGTCAGGAAATAAAATTTGTTCAAGACGATGTTTCCATTTCAAGGAAAAACGTCTTAAGGGGCCTTCACGGTGATTGGAAAACTACCAAACTAGTTACCGTTTTAAAAGGGGCCGGCTATGCCGTCTTGGTGGACAACCGCCCAGAATCTCCCACTTATAGAAAGTGGCAGGCATTTTTGTTAAATGACGAAACAAATAAACAGCTTTTAATTCCCCCCGGCATCGGCAATTCGGTTTTAGCGCTGGAAGATAAAATAGTTTATTTTTATAAGCAAGACACTCATTTTGAAGATGGCCATCAGTTTACTTTGAGGTGGGATGATCCGGAATTAAATATTTGGTGGTGCATTAAAAATCCCATATTGTCTGAAAGGGACGCGGCAGGACGCTATGTCAAATAGATGTTTTATAACTGGCATAACTGGGATGGTGGGTTCTCACTTGGCCGACCATTTGTTGGCCCACACAGATTGGGAAGTTGTAGGCTTCGCTAGGTGGAACGATGACATGTCTAATTTAGCCCATCTGTCATCTCGCATAAACGAAAAAGATAGAATAGAACTGGTCTATGGCGATTTAAACGACTTTTCCGCACTCGCAAACGCCCTTAAAGAAAGCCGGCCATCTTACGTTTTTCACTTGGCCGCTCAAAGCTACCCCAAGACGAGTTTTAATGCTCCGCTGGAAACTTTGGAAACTAATATACTTGGCACAGCAAAGCTCTTAGAGGCGATTAAAATAAATGAAATGAACCCAGTTATCCACATATGTGCGTCATCTGAAGTCTTCGGCCGAGTTCCAAAAAAGTATTTACCAATCCACGAAGAGGTTCCTTTTCATCCCGCTTCGCCTTATGCTATTTCTAAGGTGGGAACAGATTTGGTGGGTCGTTTTTATGCCGAAGCTTACGGGATGAAAGTCATGACTACGAGGATGTTCACACACACTGGTCCTCGGCGCGGCGATGTTTTTGCCGAGTCTACGTTTGCCAAACAAATCGCCATGATTGAGGCGGGCTTAATCCCACCTATAATTAAAGTAGGCAATTTAGATTCATTGCGAACTTGGGCAGATGTGAGGGACGCCGTGCGAGCCTATTACATGCTTGTCACAGTAGACCCCATTCCGGGCGAGTATTATAATATTGGGGGCACCTTTAGTTGTACTGTTGGAGAGATGTTAAATTATTTAATTGGTCTATCGACCACCCCCAACATCGCTGTGCGTGTCGATCCTGACAGGTTGCGCCCTATTGATGCAGACTTGCAAGTACCGGATACTAAAAAATTCAGGGAGCATACTGGCTGGGAACCTGAAATTACTTTTGAAAACACTATGATTGATCTACTAAACTATTGGAGAGATAAAATAAAATCAGGAAGAGGATTTTTGACAAGATGAAAATTTTAATTATGGGAGAGAGTTGTAGAGATATATTTCATTACGGTGAAAGTCTGCGGCTGTGTCCTGATGCCCCGGTTCCAGTTTTTAAATCTATAAAAATAATAGAAAATGGTGGAATGGCAAAGAATGTTGAAAATAATATAAATTCTTTAGGGCTAGAAACTCTTTTAATAACCAACGAAAACTACTCCAATATTACTAAAACACGACTTGTTGATTACCGGGCCAATCACATGTTTATTCGTATTGATCAAAATGATGAAAATTATGGCAAGCTAAGTGAAGAGGAGGTTTCCCATATAGACTTTGAAGAATTTGACGCCGTGATCGTTTCAGATTATAATAAGGGATTTTTTACGGACACACTTTTGAAAACAATTTCTTTGTGTCACAATACCACTTTTATTGATACTAAAAGAGTTTTAGGAGAGTGGGCCGATAGCTATTCTTTTATTAAACTGAATTCAACTGAATTTGCTCAGACGGAGCCCACCCTCACAGCCGCCTTGAAAGAGAAGCTGATTATAACGCGTGGCGCCATGGGAAGCGAGTATGGTGGCACCACCTATGTTGTTCCTTCGGTCGAGGTCAAGGATACGTCGGGCGCCGGCGATACTTTTATTGCAGCCCTGTGTTGTGAATATCTTAAAAGTCGCGACATTGCCCGGGCGATTTGTTTTGCGAATGAGTGTGCAACCCGCGCCGTTCAAAAACAAGGAGTTAGCATTATATGAAAAAGGTTTTTACCAATGGGTGTTTTGATATCATACACAAGGGCCATGTTGAACTTTTAAAATTTTGTAAAAGCTTGGGAAGTGTTGTTGTGGTTGGGATTAATAGTGATAAAAGCGTGAAGAGGCTTAAGGGAGACACGCGACCAATTAATGTTCAAGAAGACAGAAGAGACATTTTAAAGGCAATAAAGTATGTTGATTGTGTTTTTGTTTTTGAGGAAGATACCCCTTACAACTTAATAAAAAAAATACAGCCTGACATAATAGTTAAGGGAGGCGATTATAATAAAGAGGATGTCGTAGGCTCAGATCTCTGTGAAGTTATAATCTTTGATTATTTGGATGGATATTCAACCACTAAAACTCTGGGTAGCATAAAATGAAATATGTTTTTGATATTGATGGAACAATTTGTTCAATAACTGATGGTGATTATGAAAACGCAAAGCCTCTTGAAAGGCGCATTAAAAAAATAAATGAATTGTACGAAAGGGGAAATACAATTTTCTTTCATACTGCTCGCGGCATGGGTCGGAGTGGAAACTCTAGAGAAGGCGCCCATAAAGCACTTTATGGGCTTACCAGAGATCAGTTAACTCAGTGGGGAGTAAAATATGACGCCCTCTTTATGGGTAAACCGTCAGGCGATGTGTATATAGACGACAAGGGGGTTAAGGATGACGACTTCTTTGCCGATTAAGTTTGTTCCCAAGGGCTGGGGATTCGAAAAGTGGATTGTAAACTGCGATGAATATTGCGGAAAATTATTATATTTTGTGAAGGGAAGGAAGTGTTCTTGGCACTATCACAAATTAAAGGACGAAGTATTTTATATTCAGTCTGGGAGAATATTAGTTAAATATTCAGAACAAGATGACATAAAATTTGCAAAATCAAAAATCCTTACCAAAGGAGACAATTTTCATGTTTATACAGGTCTGAAACATCAGATGGTTGCACTAGAAGACACGGAATTGTTTGAATTTTCGACACAACATTTTGATGAAGACAGTTATAGAATTTTAAAAGGAGATTAAAATGAAATTATCAGATCAAGCACTAGGAGCCGTAATGATGGCTCTACAAAAATCATTATTGGAACAGTCAGATATTGTTCCAGTCTTAAAGGGGCTTAATTTTGTCTGTGCAGACGAGGAAGAGTTGGTGGTCAAGAATCCACCACTTGTTAAAATTGACACAGATGGGCACATGATTTTAAATGATGGCGATGAAGAAAATAGTTGAAAAACCTTGGGGCTATGAGGAAATCATAGTTCATGCTGACAAATACGTCATGAAAAAAATCTTCATTAAAGCCGGCCATCGGCTTTCTAAGCAGTTCCATATAAAAAAAGATGAGACTGTTTATGTTGATGCGGGTGTTTTACACTTAGATTTTTCTAGAGAGTCGGGAGAATCAAATGTTCGAAAATTGTATAAAGGGGAATCGTGGCGCATTCAACCTAAAACTATTCATCGTTTTTGCGCTCCCGCAGATACAAACGTAATCCTCATAGAGGTGTCTACATCCGAATTAGATGATGTTGTAAGGCTTCATGATGATTATGGGAGGCACAATCGTGCCTAAATACCGTCTTGCGTGTGAACAATGTGATAGGGAGTGGTGGCAGTGGCTCGGAATGAAAGATCCGCTGCCTGAAAGCTGTCCTCATTGCGATGATGGGAAGCCCTTTAAATTAATGTCTAAATTTGTTACAATAAGAAAACAAAAACAAGAAAAAAAGACTTCAAAACAAAATGTGATTGACCACATAGAGGACAATCGCGAAATTTTAAAACAGATGAAAGAAAAG
>Ga0209434_1000571_pt1 | contig 17529 bp, 10 predicted proteins | sample ETNvirnome_2_300_FD_184068 | JGI IMG/M metagenome (GOLD analysis project Ga0209434, IMG submission 184068) | Marine viral communities from the Pacific Ocean - ETNP_2_300 (SPAdes) (version 2) | ecosystem: Environmental > Aquatic > Marine > Oceanic | place: Pacific Ocean | collected 2013-06-22
ACGGCTACAACTCAATGTTCCAGATAACGGGAATAGCAATATTCACCGGCGGTACTATGTCACTTCATGTCGGTACTACAAATGAGAACTCCGTTAACGACAAGCTGACTACTGGCACGCTGGCTATTGGTCAATTTTCAGTAACAGTCTCAATTGAAAAGATAGCATAATGATAATTTTGCTTTATAATAGTTATGATAGGCGGAGATATTAATGGCTGGAATTCTAGATAGCAAGTCACGAGTAATAGATGCAATTGTAACTCAAATTGGTCGAAGCCAGATAGCAACTGGCGGACTAAAGATAGAATTTGCATCTCTAACTGACGCTACGACTTATTACCAGGCAGATGAGGTTAATGCCACAGATGACGCGAATATGCGAATCTATTTTGAAACGCCCGGAGCAAAGAAGCAGGACTTTATAACATTTGAGACAGATGATTCAGGAGCACTTCTTGGATATCCTACATCTCCAGACATGACAATCGTTGGTGATGAGTTGTTTAAGGAGGACTCAGAGTCATCTGATGTTAATACTTTAACATTTGTCTCTGGTTCAAGCGACTTTGCCAGCCTATCAGAGGGCCTTATAACAGGATCAATTAATAACTTCAAGGAAAATTATATACTTGGGTCAACAAGTAACGGACTATCGGATAGAAGAGAGCTAAAGATTAGTCCCAGCTCACATTCATTCCTTGTCTCTAATACATTTCCATTTGATTCATCTCCTGAAGATGCAGTGATAAATATAGATTCTGTTGAGTGCCTATTCTTAGACAAACGTCTTTCACATTTTCCTAATTTCAAATTTATGCCCCCTATGGTTGTAGAGCCCAGCACAGAAACTTTTGATCTAACAGCTGAGAAGGAAAGGGAAGCTGCCGGCGAGGAAGTATTCCTTGGATCATATACTCCCTTGAATGAGTCTCAACAAGAGATGACGCTCGAAGAGATAATGAATCATCTTAATGGACCCGGATGTGAAGGTATTGATCCTGATGCGTGGCAATCAGTTCCAACTACTAGCCTGCCCTGGACAAAGGGAGGAATATCATCAGATATTGGAGGCTCAGCGGGAATATCTGACAGTACATCAGATTTATCTGTAACATCGATAGAGGTTGATAGAGAGAGATCTGTTATGACATTTCTTGATACGTCTGAGACGAACAATATTATGATGCAAATTTTCGAGGTAGATGATAATAAGCTCAAATTTAAGAAGCTTGACGTTATTGATTACGGTGAATTTTTTGATGAGAGTGATGAGCTCAGGCCAAACAAGCACGTATTTTTTGTTGGAAAAATCTTTTTAAATAGCTACAGTATTCCAACATTTGTTAACATTTTTACGATTATATTAGACTGATGAAGATTAAAAAATTAAAAAAGTTTTCTGTATTATCAAAGCCATTATTTGATGAGTCAATGATAGACAGAATTTATCCTGTAGACGAATCTATTATCGATCCACAGACCCAAGAGCCCAAGATTATAAGTGAAGACTATATAGACTACAGATTTTATTTCATGGCAGATCTAAGAAAAGCAATTAATAATGATCTGGGAAGAGTTAGATTTAGCATAAGAAAAGACCTTAAGCAGACAAGATATCCATTCTTTAATGATTTAGATAATAAGAATTCAAAAGGCATCGTTGCTGCCTTGTTTGCAAAAAATCGAGATATAGAAGCGCAGATGTTTACGTCAGATAAGGAAGGTCTTCTCTATAGGAAGAATATTGATCTATTTAAAAACTTTAATAACTTTAAGATAAGAAATGCAAAAAGGTTAAATGATAGAGAATTATTTGGAACGATTCTTACAAATAAGATAGTAAATACGAAAAAAATGAGAAAGCTAGGAAGTAATCAACAGCTTTCTCAAAAAACCCTAACTTCAATTAATAGTGAACTTCTAAACGCTAGATCATTTAGAGGAAATTATGAAAAAGCAGTAAGCCTTGGATTTGATCCCCCTTCACTCCTTTTTCCAACAGACGATGAAACACCTGCAGATCCCAGAAAAAGCGGAACGTTTTATAGAAAGTCAATAACCACCGGTACTCACTTTAAAGATTCGTGCCTGTCAACATTGAGATATCAAGCCATAGGAACATCAACTAGTGATAATGCCTCTACTGATAAGCAGTCAGTTGCACAGCTTCCCAAAGGATCGTCAGTTGCAGTTACAACAATGCAACCAAATAGAGTAAGAATAATTCCAGTAAATGTTACCATGAAGAAGTCTGATTTTGCAGGAAGGAAAAACTTTTTCGTTGTGCTTGATGTGATTGATAGCAAAGGGTTAATTGCGCAAACGCTGGTTATAAAAATAGATCATGAAAAAAATGTCGACGATTACTATGCACCGATATCTGGTGTAGAGTCAAATATAACATTTTCGTTTGATTCTAATAAGAAGTCTGCTAGAATATGTCTCAAAAAAGAAGATCCAAATATAGCCGGCTGTGACATCTACATTAGGGAAGTTAGTGAAACATTTCCCATGCAATCTTCACAGTTCAAAAAGATGAAGAGAGTTCAGTTTCGTCAAGGAGGTACGACATACAGTGATTCAATCAGATATCCAGTTACAGAAACATTTACCCTGCCCTACGTTGAAGATAAGATGACAATTATGAGAGTCGTGCCAATATCTAAGACAGGCAAAGTTTTTGGAAATTTTTCTTCATCAGTTAAGAAAAATGGTCCTTTTGTTCCATACAGAGCAGCACTATCAACTTATTGCAATGATGAAGGAATAGTGATAAAGCTCGAGAATGCTTCTTCAAATACGACTGGAGTTGTATTTGAGAGAAGAGATCTCACAATCAAGGAGAGAAATTTTTCTAAAGTTCTTGGACCTCTCGAAGTTGACGAAAACAATCTATCAATACAAAACGTAGGAGTCGGTGCTGCATCTTTGAAGTCCAAAGGTGGACGCGGAATTTTTCGAACACTAGACAGATCTGTAAAAGAGGGACACTTATATGAATATCGCGCTAGGCTATATTTAAGAGAAGGTGTGACTCGTACATCTATCATGTCAAGATTTGAAACTTTTATTACTCCTATGGAATTTGTTAGTACAGTATTAGGAGATATAAAAGTTACACCAGTACAGTCTCCTCCATTAAGAACAGAGGTATCTGGATTGAATTCCGCGATAAATATTTCATTTTCAATTGATTTCAATGTAGCTCCAACAGATGCAGATAAAATAATGGAAGCATTGAGTACTGCTGGGTTATCTAGTTTATACACAGATGAAATAAACGAGGTCAAATCTAGTTTACAAAATCTCATATTTTTTAATATTGAAAGATTTAATACAGAAACAGGAGAGACATTTTACTTGGGTTCATTTCCACCAGGGAAGACAATAGTAGATGATGGAATTACAACAGATGCTCTATGTCCCATAATGGGACAAAGATACATGTATAGAGTCACACCATGCCTAGTTCAACCAGATGTTGCTGTTCAGTCAATATCAAGGACAGCAACTAGCAGAACAGAGCCGTCACCAGTACTGGGAAGCACAACTTTTCTTAGAAATCCTTCTACGTATGCAAAATTACGCACTGATTATAATCTAGCAGCTCTACAAGCAGTTGCAGACAAGGCACAGCTTCAGCTAGATTATATTAATATAAAGACTTCTAAGAATTTTTCACGAGAATCATTTGAAAGAGGGACAGTTCCTACATCTAATTCTCTAGTTTCACTAGCTGATTTTTCAACTGGAGACTATATTGACAAGTTTGTCTCTACTGGGTATGAGACAATCAAAGTTAAAAATGTTAGTGTCTCTATGGGAAAAAGGGCGGGCCCAATAGTTAGATGGAGATCAGCAGGGTCAGCTACTTCAAGAAATTTTGTTGATTTTTTTATTGTCCTAGTTAAAAAGCAAGGTGAAAAATATATTGCTGGCACATGTCATCGAGTAGTTTCTGATAGTTTTAGATTTGTTGATTTTAGTAATAAAGACTATGTAGGAGTAATTGAATATTCAATAAAGCCTGTCTTCCTGGGCGGGAAGACGGGAGAAGAGATATCAGTTGGAACAACGATGATGCTTGATAGAAATACGAGCTTTAGAAGGGGAAATTAGATGCCAGTAAATAGCAATTCATCGCAAGGCAATAATTCAATGTATATTCAGCCTAGCTCAGAGACAGGTCAGTCACCCGCTGGAACTCCGCCCGGACTTAGTAAAATAAGCACAAATATAACGCCGCAAAATACATCAGATTCAATTAAGATATCTGCTGGTGATGATTTTTATTCAATTTATACTGACCAGACTTTAGAATCTGTTCTCGTCTCCAGAGGATTTTCACAACTACGGCCAGAAGTACTAGGATCTTTTGAATTTGTACCTCCCCTTTCTTCTGATTCGATTGAGTCTTCTCAGGATGATGGCCAAGTAGTATATAATTCTAGCGGAGCAGGAGAGCTTATAGACATGCAGAATCAGCTAAAACAGCTGAGATATGCTGAGACTATGTACTTTCTCAGAGTAAAGTGTGGACTTTTATACACTGATCATTCGACTGACGGGTACCCTGGTGAGTTTTTACAGACGAATACACTGGGACAGACTTATACATTCTGTAATTCTTCTGCAGATGTTAGTGATTCAAATTATACCTGCGCAACTCCAGAAACTCCTCTAACTGAACTATACCCGAATGACCATGATGCAACCAACTATTCAGGTGTCGCAGTACTTGGAACCATGTGGGGAAATTCTAGTGCTGTTCTGCTTGAGTCATTTTATGATGACATGGCAAAGGCATCGTCAGTATTGGAATTTTTAGCAGCAGCATTATCAGTCTATGAGCTTAAATCTGCAGTTGACATAAAGATCAATAATTACGTGGATAAAAACTCTGCTGATTCATCAACAACTGCAGGATCAATTGCAGATAGATTAGATTTATATGATGATGATTTTGTATCTAATAAAGCGCCCGGAAATATATCCCTAGAGTCATATTTAAAGGATTTTATGGGAATGCCTGAAGCTTATTGGGACAATGCTTCTTCTACAGCATTGGTTATGCAGCTTGTGGCAGACATTGTTGGAAGAACAGGATACCCCCAAGATACTTTGTCGGGATTCTCACCCAAAGAGTCTAATGTGTTTGGAGCTGGTGAAATCCTTGGAGTTAATAAAAATGAATATTCGGGCGGATATGATGTTTTAAAGCAGCTAGGAAAAATAGACACGTCAGAGCTTGAAAATTATAGTAAAAAATATAACTATGACGCTTGGGTAGCCGGAGCTTCAACGCTGCGTCGTGGCGAAACCGGAACACCGAAAATGGACGACGACAGTTCTGGATCAGATATATTTACTAAAGGTGATTTTTTCGATCTCTGGGATCGACTTGTTGATCAGCAGGATCCAAAATTATTTTATGTAGTAGCTAGAGACTTTATAAATCATTGCCAGATGAAAAGTAGTAAATCTCCAGCGACGGAAGGCAGCGATATTGAAGATAGGTTAGAAAATTTAATAGGATGGAATCCTTTTGAACAAATAAAAAATCTTGCAGAAATTCACGTAGATTCAGGGAATATGCTTGGAATAGAAGCCCTAAGGCCAAGAAAATCAACGTTTGACGTAGCAACATTTAATAAGGGTAACGGTGACACACCAGGCGGCGGCGGACAGATAAAGCCCGGAATGGAATATTACCTAAGTGAGTTTCTAGCAGGTGGCTCAATTTCAGATAGTTTAGAAAAAATGACTGAATTTTCTGAAAACCTTGACAAGCTAACAACAGACTTAACGTCATTTTTAGACGCGGCGCTAACACCAAATAAGGGGTCTGGCTCAGGAGCACCAGAAAATTCTCTTGCATATGGAACAGGAGCATCGATGAATCCTAATGCCGACAGTGGTAGCGGCCCGATCGCAATACCCATCACTCAGACCGGTAATTCCTCTCCGACAGTTCCCAGTCTATCACCTGTTGGCATAGGATCAGACTCTGGCTCGACAAGCAATTCAGCAGCCTTAGTTCAGAGAGTATTTGAGGAATTTACTAAAACACTCCATACGACGTACTTAGCAGACATGGAATGGTCCTCATGTAACTGCTTTGGAGAAGCTGGACAGTTGCTTTGGTTTGCAGCCGCGGCGAATGATCCGGCATGTGCGTGGGAGGGGCTAAAATATTTACTAGCAAGAGATAACACAATGAAGGGAGATCCTTTATTTCCAGCGAGTGATTCTGGAGATTTACGCACCATAGGTGAGGACTTACTCGCTCTTACGCAAGACTTCTTTCAGATGGCTCCGGGTAGTAGTGGAAAGTTAACAAAGTACGGATATGGATATGATGATGATGCATTTGCGTTTGAAGACTCTGACTCAACCTATTGGGAAGTTCCATCGGAGCCCACGGTATCAGAGAGCTTGCCGATTTGTCCAGGATTAGAACTCGGAACTGATTATGACGGTCCGTGGTTTGTGTGGGGGTGTGGCTTAAGCGATCTTGCACCAGCCCAAGCTGACGAAGACGGCAGTTTCACTCTGATACCTGCTCTGAGTGATTCAATAGGGAGAGCTCTGGAATACTGGGAGGTTGCAACTGCAGACGGCTTAGGCGTTGAGAGCGAGCTTTCTCAAAATTCTGCTTGGGAGGGATTGGTAACAAATGATCTCGGCATAGGGCGTCAAGGGAGGCTCGTAATGTGCTATTTGTTTGCCCTAGTAGTTATGCAGCAGACTCAAAAGTTTGCAATATGGGTTCCTGGTGAGCATGCTGCCAGTACATCATATGATACATGGTATCAAACTCAATGGTCATTAAGCAAGAGAGCTATCGCCGGCCTAAATGACGCAAATGACTTAAAAGACTTACCTGATTCTAGCGATTGGGGGCTAACAGGATTGGCATATAGTTCTAAAGATGATTTAAACTGGGATTACAATAGTGGAAGTGGGTATTCTGAATCAATTGAAGAATCAATAAATTTATTTTGGACGTATTACAGACCGCAGCTAGAGTATGATGTATTAGCATGGAATTCTCTTTATTTCTTAACTGAAATATCCGACAGGGTTAGGGAGATTATTGATGAAATTTTATCAACATTTTCTGGAGGTCTATCTGAGACATCAATAACTGAGCAGCTAAGTGATATTAACTCTGCTGGAAATTTATCTGAGATAGTTTCTGCTTCGCTGACAAGAGATCAGGTCACACTATCTAGATATCTAGAAGCATCAATTTCAAATGTAAGTTCCAAATATCCGTATTTGCCCACACTTAAATCTGTAGAGCCAAATCAGGCAATGTGTCTTGGAACTCTTTGCCAGATGAACTATTTAGTTGAATCTTCTATGTCTGGAAAAAAGAGAATTTTTGCTCTGGGACTCCCATCAGGTATGGTAGAGTTTTTAAGAAATTCTGCTGCAGATGAGATGAGTAACCCAAGATACAACGAATCAAATGTGATAAAGATAAGCCTGTGGAGGAGAAATCTTTTAAATGAGACAATATGTGAAACTCCTCAAGAATTCTTATTTGATGTATCGAAATATGTCTATCCTGATACTGGAGCAAGTGAGTTTTTCACAGGGCAGACTGTTGATGACCTACTTGAACACACTAGTATAACAAAATTTACCAAAGATGGACCAGGCATAACTACAGTCGGACAAGCGTACGAGGATGATGTAATATCAGGTTTTGATGCAGAATTTGCGGCAATAGAAAATCTTGTAGATGTCATGGGCAATGCACCAATAGATGGATCTTCTCCAACATCAAATGCACTGGTTCAAGTTTTCAATAATCATGTGCTTGATCATTATTTAAAGCTATATCTTCGATTAACAACTGGAATTGATGTGAGTGAGGAGTCTTTCTGCTTCCTAGAAGATGAGACAATTATCACATCACCTGATGCGGATAAGGTGGGCACCAGCAATGAGATGATCTCTCTGCTATCGAGTATGTATAATGCGAATGATTTAGCTGCTGGCATAACATTTCAAAGAGTTAGCGGAGAGTTAACTAGATCAATCATGCTAAGTCCAGAAAAATATAGAAATAAAATAATATATCCAAAAATATTTGATAGAGTGTTTTGCATAGTTGTAGATGATGCAGACTGGATAGCACCTCAGCCAGTAGAGGAATCGGTAGATACAACGGAATCAGGAAATTTAGCGTATGAGAATACTCAAAAAGAGTCAACATCAACGACAGTTCAAACAGATCCTACTTATTTTCAATACTTTATAACAGTGTCAATTATGACTGAAGTCGATCCCGAAGAGGGAGAGGTTTCAAGCTTAAGCTAGTAGCTGAATAATTAATATTACGGGAAACTAATATGGCAACACCAATATCAAATGACGGTCCGGGAGGAAATCCCAACTACACAGCAGTAGCGAAAACTGGATGGGCAGATGGATCAACTTATTCAGAAGATCAGGAGTGGTCATATTCTGCATCTTCGATGGAGACATATGAGGAATCTCTTGGAGAGTTTTCAGATAAATGGGGATATACATCATATCCTTGTTCTCCAACAACATGGGTAGAGATTCCAGAGGTAAAAAAAACCTCAGTTGAATTTATTTATAATTTCTATACAAAAAATGAGAGAACGGCGGGAGCAGGAACTTTTGATGTAATTGATATAAATAATATGACTCAAGAAGATGAAGCTATAGCAAGATCAGACCGATATCCAAGATTTAATCAAATATACATATCTCCGACTGTGTTTGACTCAAATGATGAATCTCTAAAAGCAGTTGCAGAAAAGTTGGGACCCAATCTTATTAGGGATAATTTCAACATGATTCAGTCAGAGGATACAATATCTACTGCTTATTTTTCTGCAGTTCGCATAAAAGATGATTTTATAGATAGAGAATTTTATGATTCATTAAAGTCATCCATATCATTTTTTGGCCTGCCTGAAGATACTAGCGGAAATACAGATGCATCAAATCTATGTGAAGTAGTAGACGATCAGTCTGCATTTAGCCCCGATGGACTTCAGATGAAAGATGCATTATCAAATATACAGGCGCAGGGAGTTGCATACGCTCCCAGCGATACTAGAAATGAAATAACAAACAATGCATTTACTAGTGTGACAAACTTAGACTTCTCATTCAATATAAACAATTTAGTTGTTAATAATCTAATCGTGTCAGCCCTAGAGGATAAGTCAAATATTTATGAAAATGAATTAAGATCATTGGTCGCTTCATCGAAAATAATTCAAGATAATTCTATAGCTAGTGTAGTCCCGGGAACAATAACATCTGATGAATATGAAGTTTCAATATCTGGAGCATTCCAGCAGACTGCGTATGACAGCGCGTCAGTAGATTCATTTATAAATGAGCACTCGATTCCTGTAGGGTATATTGTAGAAAAATCTGAGATCAAGCAGTCAGGAGATACATGGGAGAGGATAGAGCACGAGCCTTTAATAGTTGAACATTATGGTGTAATGAACCTGCTAGATCTTGATATAAGATATGGCGGAACTTACATCTACAATGTTAAAACAGTATGTCTTACTAGAATAGAAGCATTTAGGGTCGATAACGTGGATGATGTTGAAGATCAGGCGATTTTTGCTGTAATATTAGTTGCATCATCAGGCTTAGCAGTTAAAATTGACTGTAAAGAAAATATACCTCCAAATCCTCCTCAAAATCTTTCATTCTACTGGGATTACAAAGATGACGGATTAATATTATTTTGGGACGAAGAATTAAATCCCCAGAGAGATGTCGTGAGATACCAGATATTTAGAAGAAAATCTGTAAATGTCCCGTTTACTCTTATACAAGAACTAGATTTTGATGCTTCCACGTCTAGAGTTGTACCGCTAGAAGTCGCTCCGCCCGACCTAGTATCCAGTGTGTCTGGCCCGAGAAAGATGTTTAGAGATCTGAATTTCACAAAGAGTTCTGACTATATTTACACACTAGCTGCAACAGATGCAAGGGGATTCACATCCAATTACTCAGCACAGTTTAGAGTAACATTTGATTCTTCTAGAAATAAGCTGCATGTAGATTTAGTTTCACAATCTGGGACTCCTAAGCCGTATCCTAACATCTATTTAAATCAAGATCTATTTGTTGACACAATGAAAGATTCTGGGCACAGCAGGATGAGAATATTTTTTGATCCAGAATATTCAGATGTATTTATTTCAAAAAGCACAGAGACGTATGATGCTGCTACTAGTACAACAACAGTTGTTAAAAATGAAGAATTTTTAGATCTGTTGTCGGATAAGTATAAGTTACAAATTATTAATATTGATAATCAGATAAGCGAGATAGTAAACCTTTCAATTAATAATGAATCTGGCCCGCCCATGGCAGTTCCGCTGAGCAGAGCCAATACTTCATTTTTTGGATTTAATAATGTTTAAAATTCGTAATAGTGATTTACTAAGAATAGTTTTTATCGATATATTTAATGCCAGGAGAGTTTAAATGGGATTTCTTGATCATAGTACAAATAATATCATTCTTGATGCAGTTCTAACAGATCTGGGCAGAGAAGCGCTGTCTAGAAATGATGGGAGTTTTGAAATTTTTAAGTTTGCTTTTTCAGATGAAGAAGTTGATTATGGGCACATAGTTCATTTTGGAAGAACTGTAGGAAAGGAAAAGATTGAAAAAAATACACCAATCTTAGAGGCTGTAACGGAGGGAAACTTAGCGCAGAAGTTTAGATGTCGATCTATTAATAACGATGCACTAACACGTCTGCCAACAATAGCAATTGTTGAAAATTTAACTAATAATACTCTTTCACTATCAAGATCATCTGGAACATCTGATCCGACATCTAAGTTTATGCAGTTTAAGCAGTCAATGTCAAGCGGAACACTTGACCCTGATTTAACAGACTTTAGCTATAGGATTACAGTTGATTATCTCTTTGTTGGTATTACCAATAGAGTTCCAGACAGCGTAGATAAAAATAACCTCGCAGTGTATACAATTCCAGCAGACCCATCAATAGATAGCCAGAATCTTTCAACAGTCGGAATGACTTTTTATGCAAAGTCAGTTTCAAGCGATTTATTTGCGTCATATAGACAAAAAGGTTCAGAGATAGTTGAAAAAATCGTATCTATATCTGGAATTAACTCAGGCGCATCTAAGAATTTTAGAATAGCTATTTCGTAATTTTGGAGTAAAACAGTGGCCACATTTAAAGAGTTAACAAGCGCTGATAAGAAGACAGCCGCGTCCTTTCTTAACCAGCTAGTCGACGTTATTCAAGAAGACATATCAGGATCCAATACAAGAAAAACATATCAGGTTTTTGTTACGGGGGGAATTGGGCCGGGCGTAACATCGTCATTATTTCAAACAGTGTTTGATCAAGATTTCTCTCTTCAGACAGCAAATCCTGTATTCGACCTCACAGTTGGAATTTTTTCTGGCAGTGCTGAAGTAGGAGATTCTTTAACTGGTATTGATTCAACTGGAAAAGTCTTGTTTGCATCTAGCTCACTTATGATGAGAGAGAAGATAAGCAATTATAGACAGTTTGCACAATTACTTCTTGGAAATGCTGATTCACAATTCGCTGCTCCATTTTCAAACTTTACTGCAGAGTCTGATGCAATTGATAATGGAATGTTTGTATGCTTTAAGCGTCTTTTCTCAAGAGATATGATAAAGAGAGAATCTTTTGCAATGAGATTTTTTACGTCTGCATCACATACACCAGGCTCACCAGAGGGCGGAGCATCATGGGCATCAGTAGAATCTCAGCGTCCAAATCTAATTCAAACATCAGAATCAGGATCAATGATATTTACAGACGTAGGCGCGTCAAGCAATCAGGAAACAGCTTTTGGCGGTCAGGTAGGAAATATTGTTAACTCATCTAATACTGCTGATACAGTTGGCTTAATGTTTTATGAGCAAGGGATAGGAGTATTTGATTTAAAGAAGATAATGTCTGGATCACAACATGTATCTGGAGTGATTTCTGCAATGAATGATAAAAATCCTCAATCTATAGGGTTTGGCAGAACAGTAATTGGATCAGCTGCTGAGGGAAAATCTTCAAATGCTTTTGCAAAGTTTATTCCTGACTTAATGGTTTCTGCGTCAATGGATAATATAATTGACCACCTTGCATCGTGTAGGTTTAGCTCTGGATCAAACACTGCTATAACATTTCAAAATCTAACAAACATTAATTCAACACTAATATTTTGCAGAGCTACAGCAGATGAGTTTAATTACTCGTCTAATCCGACATACGTCGATGGTTCGACAAATAAAATTCGTGTAATTGAGGTCGGTCAAGAATCAACGCAGAAGGCATTTTGCTTTATAACAACAGTCGGGCTGTATGACGCTAATGATAACCTTCTAGCAGTTGCGAAACTGTCAAGACCAGTTGAAAAAAATAATGAGAAGGATATCACGATTAGGGTTCGACTTGACTTCTAACGGTGGTATAAATGTCTCTAATCAAGGTCTTACCAGAATATCTTGAAAAATTTAGCTTAACACTTCATCCCGAAATAAGGTATGTAAGCTCTTCACTGACTGGTCCTACTGCGCTCACAACTGGCTCAATGCCCCTGTCAATCCGTCCCAGCCGATGCTTTAAAAATCTAATAGATCCAGCTCAAACGGGGCAAAACTCTTATGATCCAGAGAGCCCAGGCGTTGTCGGATTTAACGAGGGAGATTTTTCAATATTAGAAGATTTAAAGTCAGCAAATGTAACAGTAAAAGCTGCAAATGCATCCGGAGATACAACTGATGTAAACGCGACTATTAGCAAGTACATGGAGCTTGTCAATTCATCTTCTGAAATATCCAGAAATTCTAAAAGATTTGAAATAGTAAGATTTGATCCACCGTTCACATTCAATATAAATACATCAGTAAAGAATTGCGTAAGAAATGTCTTAATGCCGTTTTATTCATCAAGATATGATTCTTGTCAATTCTCTTATACAAATTATAATACATTGAATTTTTTCTCTGGTTCCGGACTCCCAGGATCATCAGCAATCATATACAATAATTTTAAATTTCCAAATAAGCCAAGACCATATTCTCCAACTGGGTCATTTAGCTTTGATTTCTATATAAATCCAAGATATTCAAATGTAGCTGGAGAAGAATTTAAAGCTGGAACAATATTGCATCTTTCGTCAACATATGCTATATCACTTGTCTCTGGAAGCCAGCTGGATGAAAATGGACTGGTAAGCGGATACAGGATTATGCTACAGCTCAGCCACAGTGCCGATATCGAGCCATCATCAGTTGACTTAAGTATACCAAACAATCAAAGACCATACCCAAGAGATCTAATATTTGTTTCAGGTGACAATACTTTAAGGAAAAATACCTGGCATCATACAACAATTCGATGGGGCGGTCCAATGATTAACGATAGAACGGGCAGCATATTAATTGATCGAGGAAAAGATAACTTTTCAATACCATCAGCATCAATACTTCCGCCCAAGCATATTCAAGCATCAGCACTTGTCATGGGAAATTATTTTAGCGGTTGGGCAGATGAAGCAGGATTCTTTAATGAAACCGCGGGTGTTACTGAGGGTGTGTATCCATATGAGACAGGGCTAACTGAGCCCAACGAGGATCAATATGCATTTGATCATCCCCTCCAGGCAGAAATTCATGATATAAAACTGTATAATAAATTTATATGGGAAAATGTCATTCACGAAAATGAAAAATATGGACAATCATCTTTAAAAAACATCATGTTCTATGTGCCCCCATTTTTTACTAGGACTTCTCCCTCTAGAGAGAATCTAATAACCCCATTTCAGACAGAAACAAAGGAATCAACGCAGCCATTTAATCCCGTATTTTCATTTGGTGTGGGAGGATACATAATAAATCTTCCAAATTTTGTTAGAGAGTTTAAGCAAGGCTATTACCCAAGGCTATTTCATCTGACAGCTTCTACAATTGATACAACTGTCATTGACATAACAGCTAATGGTTATATCTACGCAAGCGGATCAACAAAGAAAAGAAATCTAACAGTACTTCCAAATGATAATGGAAGGTTCTATCCTGATTTTGATCTCTTGAAGACAAACTTGCCTCCGTCCGACCTCTCTGCCTTTGAGAGTGTCAACGGAGGTATAGATCTTAGTATCATTAATATTAATGATATGGTTCCTGCTTCATCTGCATATTCTGGGCTACCCACAGTGTCTACTAGAGATCTAGAAATGATAAATGAAAGCCTCGGGCTTCCTGATGATACATCACCAGATTCAATAGCTGCACAAGTTGCCGGTGTCACACCAGAGAACATGATACTAGCGGGCCAGGGACAGGGTCCGATTTTAACAATATATCAGAGAACTAGAGATCCAAGTTCAAATGAAATTACTATTTTTGATATTTCAAATCTATTTTATGGAAACACTATTCTTCCAAAGTCATTCCACTTAACAGATCCAAGCATCACAGGTTCATCTGGAAGGATAAAGATGACGCTAAGGGATAATAGTAGGGGAAGCCTCTATAGGGCTGATTGCGAGCTTCCTCACGCAACATGGTCAAATGTTGGAACTATTCTCTATAATGAAGGAGTTTCTGTTATCAAATCTCCTCATATAGCTTACTTTGGAGTAGACAAGTTTGAAGCTACCTTTAAGGGAGAACAGAACATTCACATGCTAACTGTTAATTTGCCAGCAGGCGTGGGCGAGTTTAACTCATCATCAAATCCGCAGTATAAAGTACTATCTGCTTCAAACAATGCCAATGATTTGAATTCAAGATTTGTTTACATATCCGGGCTTAACTTACACGATGATAATTTGAATATAATAATGAGAGCAAACCTCGCACAACCAGTTTTAAAGAGAGAGGAAGATGAAGTTCTCTTAAGATTCAAGATGGATTTTTAATGATACTAGGGCTTGATATCTCTACAAGTTGCACAGGCTGGTGCTTATTAGACGAGAAAGGTGTGCTATTAGATATGGGATACATTGATCTCAAAAACAAAAAGGGAATGTTTGAAAAAGCCCTTGTAGTCAAAAGAAAGCTGTCTGCACTTCATATACTAAACGACATACAGCGTGTTGTAATAGAGGAAAACCTGCAGTCATTTAGATCTGGATTTTCTTCAGCTCAGACACTATCAACGCTAGCAAGATTTAATGGTGTAGTTTCATATCAATGCTTTGAAGAATTTGGAGCTGAGCCAACATTTTTAAACGTCAATTCTTCAAGAAAGTCACTTGGTATTAAGGTCGTGAGAGAGAAAAAGTGTGGAATTTCAACAAAGCAGCAAGTTCTTGACTGGGTGATGTTAAGGTTGAATGGCTCATACACATGGCCGACAAAGGTACTAAGAAATGGACCACGACGAGGACAAACGATTCTTGAGGCCGGGTGCTATGATATGGCTGATGCATATGTTATAGCGGCAGCAGGATTGATGAACACTTGATCTAGCCTGCTGTATCCTTAAGTGTGGAAACATTTACTTCAAAAATAAGCTTCGTTAGAAGTGCGTTTGGTGAGATAACAGTGGCGCGAGATGGTGTCAATGTTGCAACAAAATGTCCCAAGTGTAAGTCTCCCGGAAAAAGAAAATTTTCTATAAATCTAGAGAACTGGAGCTGTCACTGCTGGGTTTGCGGAATAAAGGGAAAAACACCGTACAGAATTCTTTCTCAGCATGTTGGAGAAAGCACCGCTAGAGAATTTAGTGAAAGATTCCTTAATATAAAGATATCTGCTGACGTTGAAGAGATCAAAGAAAAGCCAGTAGAGCTTCCAGCTGGGTTCACACCTCTTTGTCTAGAATTAAATTCCAGGGATCCTGACATACGAGACTGTATATCCTATTTAAAAAGTCGCGGGCTATACGAAAGAGATCTATGGTATTTTAAGATAGGATCCTCTAAGATTGGAAAATTTAGAAGAAGGATTATAATTCCATCTTTTGATAGTGAGGGAGAACTTAATTATTTTTCTGCAAGAACAATAGATGATTCAAGATATAAATACATCAACTCCAGAGCAAAGAAAAGAGAAATAATCTTTAATGAAATCAATATAGACTGGAAAAAAGAAATTACCATAGTAGAGGGTCCATTTGATTTATTTAAGTGTAATTCAAATTCAACATGCTTACTAGGGTCAGTTTTAAGTAAGAGATCATATCTTTTTAAAAAAATAGTAGCCAATCAATCTCCTGTTCTGCTTGGCCTAGACTTAGACATGAAAGAAAAGACGTTAAAGATAGCTGATTTACTATCTGAATACGGATGCGAAGTAAGGATACTATCGATGGGAAAATTCAACGATGTTGGAGAAATGTCAAAGAATGATTTTAATGATTTAAAAGAAATATCATTAAAGTGGACAAGACAAAGATCGTTAATGGAGAAAATAGCTTCAATTAGAACAGGATCCTTATTCTAGATTCAAATAGTTATAGACGAGGGATCAAATAATATGAAATTGCTTAGAGATCTCATTAGAGAAGAAATTAAAAAATTAATGCAGGATGATGCTCTTTTTAGGCGATTACACCTGCCCGGCCTAGAGGGTGAAAGAGATATTCCTGGAATTGAATCAGGATTTGATGAACCCGGAGATGAATGTCCAGATTGTGAAAAAAGCTGGCCAGATCCATGCTCTGATCACCAAACATTGTGATCTGTTGAACCAGACATTTCATAGATTGTACAATTATAAAATTTGTGTAATTATTAAGATAGTATGAGTTTGAGAGTTTATGAAAATAATACATTTAGCTGATATTCATTGGCGCGGGCTATCTAGGCACGATGAATATCAAGAATCCTTTTCCATGTTTTTTGAGAAGGCCAGAGAGCTTAACCCTGATGTAATTTATGTCGGCGGTGACATAGTACACAACAAGACGCAGGGTATATCTCCAGAGCTTATAGATAGGCTCTGCTGGTGGTTTAACGGATTATCTGATATTGCACCCACACACATAATTCTAGGCAACCACGACGGCCTGGTGCTTAATAAAGATAGGCAAGATGCTATCTCACCAATAATTGATGCACTAAGGAATGACAATCTTTTTCTATATAAAGATTCGGGAACGTATCCCATAGACGGGCATGAAGAATTTAACTGGTGTGTATTTTCATGTTTTGACGAGAAGGGATGGAAATCAGTCATACCCGATAAAGATAAGATTAATATAGCGTTATTTCATGGAGCTGTATGGGGATCTAAAACTGATATTGACTGGAGTATTGACGGTGATGTAACAGATGATTTTTTCAATGACTTTGATTTTGCAATGCTGGGAGATATTCATAAGAGGCAGTTTTTAAATGACGCTAAGACGATGGCATATCCCGGCTCAACAATTCAGCAAAACTATGGTGAAACTACAGGAAAGGGATTTTTATTTTGGGATATTAGATCGCTAGATGATTTTGATGTAGAGTTTCATGAAATTCCACACCTGAAGCCCTTTGTGACT
>Ga0209434_1000572_pt1 | contig 17529 bp, 13 predicted proteins | sample ETNvirnome_2_300_FD_184068 | JGI IMG/M metagenome (GOLD analysis project Ga0209434, IMG submission 184068) | Marine viral communities from the Pacific Ocean - ETNP_2_300 (SPAdes) (version 2) | ecosystem: Environmental > Aquatic > Marine > Oceanic | place: Pacific Ocean | collected 2013-06-22
GGGCATGATATATGTTTTTTCTTTTGGTATATTCAATTGCAATCTAAATGCTTCTATTTCTCGTATATTCTCTTCAGTACCATCCCACACTGGTTTGAAGTGATAATCTGAATGGTATGATATCAGTTCTTCAATCATATCATAATTTAACCTAAATCTATTATGCAAGTCAACAAATTTCTGATCCACTATTTTGCCTTTTGGAGTTTCGGCTCCAATTTTAGGAACAGAATTGCTAAACTTGGGACTCAAACTGATTAAATCGATCGGTATATCAGTTTGTATCGCGTGAGAACCTTCCGTTTCCATTGTGACGAAAATACCACATTTGTGAGCAAACGTCATTATCTCATTAACTAATTCAGGATGCATGCTCGGCGAACCACCAGTTAACATCATTTCTTTAATGTGTGGATTCTGTTTGTATATATCGACAATATCTTGAAATGCATATCTACCTTTCTCTGGATGAATGCTCGTGTACCAAGAATCACACCACCCACCTTCACCGAAATAACATCGATGTGTGCAGCCTGTAGTTCTCACTGCTATAGTTGGTATTCCGAAGCGACTGCCTTCAGATTGAACGCATCTATAAAGTTCTAGTATTGGTAATGTTTTATTATAATTTTCTATTGTCATACTCCTCTATTCCCTTTTCTTCTGCATATTTCTGGATGAATTCATAATTCACTTCTTTAAAAGATTCTCTTTCAACCTCTAGAATAGAATCCGCATTACATACAGTATAACATTTTGGAGTCTCGTTAAGTTTTATTTCGTGGATCTTCAAATCATCATACACTTCAAATAAAATCTCCATTGCAAGAAATATCTCGCGTGCCAAATTTTCAACTGATGGGTTGCAATATTCCCACTCACCATTTAATGACATCAACCATACTTTACTACCTTCTTTCTTTGCGGCATCGATATAGGTCGTATCTTGAGGATTAGCTATAAATCCGTGATCCAGCAGATCGTCAATCCACTGACACGCCACCCTCTTAATCTCTTTAAAATCAATCGCATATCCAATCTCCTCCATCGTATTGAATGAAAAAGTCAACTCATAAAGATACGTATGACCGTGAAGATTAAAACATTTCATCCGCTCATCCATCACGCGGTGACCTGAATCAAACGTTCCCGATCTTGTTATATATTGCATATTATTCTCCGCTTTATATTAAAAAAATCTTTCTAATGATGTTTGGCTATCAACGGGGTCGCTCCATTTAAGTGCATCATAAAACATTTTAATTTTCTTTTGTAAACCCTGTTTAAATATTTTATTATAATCTATATACTCTTCTATAAAAGAAAGTATCTGATCGGGATTGCCGTAACCTTTAATCGCGATGCTATTTATGCCATAAGGATTTTGTCTTAAATACACCCACTTAATTTTATCATGACTTTTTATTAATTCATACTTATTTTGTAATTTAAAAGTTTTTAATAAATCATTATATCTAACTGCAGATTTAACATGAATTGGCGCGCCCTTTTTTAATCTAGTAAAAATACCATTTTTTTCTCGATATATAAATTTTTCTATCCCCTTAACTCCCGTAGGTGTTGCCAATTCACTAACAGAAAAAGTTTTCATTTCTTTTTTAAACTTTAAAATAATTTTATCAATCTCACTTTTATCTGTATCTGATAATATACCCTGCAATACATTAAACATTAATTTTTGAAATGCTGGTGAAAAAGAACTTTTTATTATATCTAAACCTTTTATATCAATTTTATTACATGGCTGCCCGCCGTCATTTATAATCCACTGGCCGTACCTCTTTTTAGTTACAAATAACACCCTTTTAGATATAACTTCCTGTTTAATATAAAATCGGTGGCCATCTTTAATATTTAAAAACCTTTCAGCAAAATAATTATAAGATTCATTTAAAAAATCTTGTATTTCTGATGCCACATTAAGTGTCTGTTTAATCATAAAGTCGTCGTCATTAAAATCTGCAGTTGGGTATCGGTGCTTAATTAATGGCATCGAGGATGAAAAACAAGAATCAGTGTCGATATATGCAACATAATCCTTTTCAGTATTTAATTCTTTATTATACTTATAATTAATTGTTTTTTGAGAAAACTTTATTAACTCTTGCCCCGTCAAAGTTGTAGCTTCTGAATTATCAATATCATAAAATCTAAAAATGGGCAATCCAAAAACTCCATAAACTGTATTCAGTAAAATCTTTTGGATATGCTGCCTTCGATAAAAATAATCAGCTTTTTCGAGATCACCCCCCCTTCTATATGAATCAAATAAGTTTTTAAATTCCTTTCGCTCATCAATCCATTTTTCTAAAATAGCGGGAATAAGTCCTTTTTTATCACTTTTATAAAGAACCCCATTTGTTGCAATCGAAATTTTATTATTTGCTAATATGTCACTCACTTCAGAAGAGGTTAACTTATCGGTATGCCCATCTTTATCAATAAATGTATAATTTTTATCTACTCCCTTTAACGCCGCCTTCACGTCCCAATCTATTATTTTTCCGACCTTAGTTTCGGGTGAAATATTTAATGATATGATTATAGAAGGGTACATAGAAGTTACATCTAAATCAAATACCCAATTGTGCTTGCCCACTTGAGGTGTTTTTACGTATGCCCCAGCATATTGATTTCGACGTTCATTAATTGCATAAAATATTTTATTAGGAGCTATCACATTTAACTCTTTCATATAGACTAACATAGCTCCCTCAATATACCTACTAGAATAAAAAACATCTTCATATGATATGTGGCCCAGATGTGCTATACCTCTTACTAAAGTTATGAGATCTAACTTTTTATCTAAATCAACTACTATTTTAACATCTTGTAGATTATATCGAACAAATTTTTCAATATCATTCAAATATAAATCATTTAAACTCCCATCATATTCTACTTTTTTACTTTCTATTTCTATTTGACCTATATAATCTAATCTATATGAAGGTTGTTGTTTAAATGTAAAGTTTTTATATAACGCCAAATAATCAAGTACAGAAACTCCCGCTATTTTATATTTCTTTTTATTCTTATTATACGTTACAATATTAATAGGAGATAATAACGTAGCTATATCATGCCCCAAAACAATAGTTGTTCTATTAAATAAATATGGAATATCAAACCCATCAACATGCCACCCTGTTATGATTGTGGGGGAAATTTTTAAATATTTTCGAAAAAAAGCTTGCAATAATTCTATTTCACTATCAAATCCCAAAACTGTAACATTATCATATTTATTAGATTTAATTTTATCTGATAAAACCAGAGCATAATATTGTTCATCGGTACTATCATAAAATGCAATTGAGATAATCTCACTTGTAGTTTTTTCTGGGCTGGGGAATCCGGATGAAGAATCTACTTCTATATCTATACACATAATTTTATGATTAGTAGATATTTCATTTGTCGTACCATATTTATCTATCAAAAATTTAGTATCTAACGGAATGTCACTTTCAAAAACTTTATTTTTTTCTAAATCTTCTTTAGTCCAAAAAGTTACCCTCTTCAACTTATCTCCATAAAGAGATCTATAAGTGCCTGAGGGATCCTTTATATAAGCATACCTTTTATATGTAAGTTTTTGATATCCCACTTTGTCATCCCACAAATGAATTGTAGAATACTTTGAATTCTTATTAAATTGACAATAAATATTTTGATACATAACTCTATAATTTAATATATTTTTTGCATAAAACCAACACTTATTTAAAAACTTCGAACTCTACGTCGCAAGTATCTCCATCGCAGAACTTATCTATAATTGCTTCATTACCTTTTACTTGTCTAAAACTCAGTCTCCCCAAACTATCAACCCGTTTTTTATATGTTTTTTCATCAATTTGCTCATACGGCATTTGTTTATAAGCCCCAACATCATGTCTCGGTAAAAAAGAAATATCTTTCAATTGATATTGAAAATAATTTAACGCATTAACTATATTATCACCTTCCGTTTTGGGATCAAATGTTACAGTACAGCTTACCGCATTATCTGCCCAATACTTTTGTAAAAACGCCGCAAGTGATAATTGTTCCCACATAGAAACCTCTTTTAATGTTCGTACCCCCTTTCCGACATCAACTGGAACTTCGACCACAACAGTAGAATCTTCGGAGCCAAATGTTGGTTCTATTTTATATCCTGCTCTTTCAAGAGGCTCAATAAGAGGAGAATATTTAGATAGTCTAATTCTTCTTATATAAAATCTACTTTCTGGATAATGAACTCCTGGAGTTGCGCCCGCTAAAAGTGAAACTGTTCCCGACGGTTTAATACTTGAAAGGCGAATACTTCTAGGAACTGCAAGCCAATCAGAATATACTTCATCCCATTTTCTTAATTCCTCATACCCATCATTGCACCAACGTCTTAACTCTTCTAACCCCCTATTAGCAATGACCTGCGCAATCCCGCTCATTGACGTTCCAATTCTACGATTTCTTAACATTACTCTATTAGTATCAGACCAATGAGTTTTACCCAAAGTTACCGTTTTTGCATACAAATATGCATATTTTAAAGTTCTCAGATAATCGTTTAACGTATCATGATTATTTGGAAACGTTTCAACAAGACAACAAAGTTCATAAGATTCGAGTACTTGCTCACCGCAGGGATTAAATCCCATAGCTCTATGATCTACGCCATCTCTGCCATTTACCATTCTACCATAATTTTTTGCATTTTCCATCCAAGCAAATCCCGGCTCGCCATTATCATTAATTCTTTTAGCTATATCTTCATAATCCATTCCAACTTCTGCAAAAACAGAATTATTTGAAGTCCAACCATAACTTTCTCGATGTTTGTTTATTTCATAATTTTTTAAGTTTATATACTCATCATCATTTGGATCACCAAATACAATTTCTGCCGTTCGTCTTACATTACCACTAACCACACACTTGCCGAGAATATTCATTATATCTACAATTGTTGTAACTGAAATTGGCTTACCAACATCTTGTTCTAAAGTCTGTCTTATACCCTCATGTGCATCTTCTAATGGTTCTGGGCCGCTTGAGATTCCCCCAAATGTTTTTATTGGCTCTCCCGCCAGTCTAATCTTAGAGTAATCAAATTTAATTTTTTGTGTTCCTAAAAAATAACTTTCTAAAAGTAATTTTATACTTTCAATCCACCCGTGTCTAGTATCTGGAATTATATATGTTTCAACTGTTCGATTTAAATTGGGACCTTTTACTTCCATTTGTCCCGCGCCCTTTGTATCAAAGCCGACACCCACTCCTAACATTGATGCATCCATTAAAAAACAGAATGGTTTTGACAAATCATCTTTAAGATTGGAAGTTGATACAAATGCACAATTATTAAGTGCTGCATATAATTTCTTATCTTCTGTAATTGTCGTACCCATAGCCCAGAGGCCGCGACCCGGAGGTAAAAATTTCATATTGAAAATTCTATTATACATTTCTTGTGCACTTCGTTGAGCTTGCCAGGGATTCCAGCCTAACTGGTGAGAATCTATCCAATTTTTCTGCATTGAATACGTTCCTTCTACAACCCTGCGAACTGTTTCCCACCATTGCTCATTCTTTCCATTCTCTTTTATACGAGAATAAGTTCTCATATAAACTAATTCACCTAAACCATTAAAACCAAAAGGTGGTTTTTTTCTTTTGTATTTATTAATAAAATTATCTGAAAGTTTAAAATTAGTATCACTCATTATGTATCTCCATCATTTATCAAATCATCATATTTTGATTGCAATAATTGTTTTGTTATTTTACTTCTATTGTCAATTTTTTCTTGTTGTTCCTTACCCCCAATAGAATCAGAATCGTAAATTTCAATATAACCTGTATTTGTATTAATTTTTGCAGGATAAGTCATCCCATCGGGCCCAAATCTATTTTTAATTATATGAAATCTCCCCGTGTTTGCTATCTTATCTTCTATTTTTCTAGATAAAGACATAACAAAATCAGCAGTCATAATCTTTATATAACTTTCAGAAATCTTCTGAGCTTCGATTACATCTTCATCTAAAGAGCTTCGATTTGCTTGGCTGGCAGTCCAAACCGGGATTTCTAACTCTCCAGCTAGCCCTCTTAAATCTTCATAAATATTTCCTAATTGATGTCTTATTTCTCTAGCCGTTTGAGCATCTCTCATTACATCTGCATAATCTACAATGACTAAATCTACGTGACCCTCTAACATTTTTGTTCTAACTAAATGGGATGCTAATGAATGAACAGACGCAGTTTTAGTTGGAAAATATTTAATAATTAATTTACCCGAAAGAGTAGTCATTTTCTTTTCTATATCCGCTTTATGATATTTCAAATTTTGTACCGGTATACCAGAAAAAATACTATCATACCTCAGCCCAACATATGCTTCATTTAATTCAAGAGTATAATGAACAACAGTTTTACCGCTTTTAACAGCTGCTGCTCCTATACTAGCTAAACTCCACGATTTTCCAACACCGCTCGGTGCAACAATTACACCTAACTCTCCCGCTGCTAGTCCGCCCTGGACAAGTTCATTTATAATATCCCACGAAGTAGAAACTGTATCGCGGGACATTTCTTGATATCTAATATCAACCATGTCTATATATTTATGTCCAATATTTCGCTCTACACCCGCTCTCATTGCATCATCAATTATCTGTTTAATTTTATCAAAGTCGCCGTCACTTTCTAAAACATCAACAGATTGAATAATTGCTTTTTTTAAAATTTGATTTTTGAAAAAATCTAAAGTTTTATCTTGAACAAAATCTAAATCTGGAGCTTCTAGATGTTGATAAACTTCTCTTAGGGATTCAATAACGGACGTCTTCAATACATCATTTTGAATATCACCCGTTTTTATTTTAAAAACATCTAAAGTAATTGGTTTGCTGTATTTAGAAAAATATCTCTTACATTGCCCCACTATCCACTTTAAAGCTTCACTATCATAATGATTTTCATCTAATATATCATAAACCTGTTCAATAAAATTGGAACGAGTTAAAAAACAAACTATACTCTTAATTTGAAAACTGTGGCCAAATTGAGCTAATTTATTTATTGCCATTCTGTAACCCTCTAAATCTATCTAATCGTATAAATTCAACAATCCAAGAGTCCATATCTGGAATATGACTCCATAATTTATCTTGAATAAACATAGTTAAAAATTTATATTTTACTAGTTGGGACATTTTCTTTTCGACCGCCTCTTGAATGTATAATTTTTTATGATTACTTATATCAACATTTTGAAGTTGCATTAATAAATAGTTTCGTTTTAGCAAAACAAAATTTTCTCTTATATGTTTTATTAACTTTATTTTACTTTTTGAACTATTAGCAAAAGCCAATAATTCTTTAATATCAAAAGATTCAGCAGTAGTTATAGGTTCAATAAATTTTTTAATTGTTTTTAATCCGGCGCCCCTTATACCCGGAATATTATCTGATTTATCACCCTCTAAAATTTTATAAGTTAAAAAATTATGTGGTGGAATCCCAAATTCTTCTAATACATTATTTACTTTATATTCTTTTTTCTTTGCGGGGCTCCAAACTGTTACTCTATCATCTATTAATTGATAAAAATCTCTATCTGAACTCGCTATTATAGTTTGAGAATTTACTAAATAGTTTGATACAATATATGCTATTATATCATCTGCTTCCAATCCGTCAATTGATATTAATGTTAAAGGTAATTGTTCAAGATAATTAACAAGACGACTTAGCTGCATTTTAATTGCTTTATCTTCTGTCTGCGCTGTAGTCGCTAGAGTAGCATTCCTATTAAACCGATGGCGAACTTTTCTTTTATTTTTATAATGGGGGTATATCTTTCTTCTATTTTTAGCACTACCCTTGCCGTCAAAAACAATAATACATCTGGTTGGTTTTATACTCGCAAGGGTAAACCTTAGAGATTTTAAAAAACCAATTATACCTCCGATGTGGATACCATCATCATTAACGGCAGGGCTAGCACTAAAAGCTCTAATAAAATAATTTAACCCATCAATAATTAAAACGCGACTATTAACATTTAATGTACTGGTCGCAGAACTTAAATCGTCCTGCTGTATTTGTTTTAAAATTGATAAATATTTTTCATTCTTTTCTTGGTCAGACATCATCTATAATTTCATCTGTTTCTATAACATCGTCTATACCCAAAGTATCAGTCTGATATTTAAGAATTGTTTTGCTACAGATGAGATCATAAACATGATTTCTCAAATCATCATCTTCTTTTAGTTTATCACCCCAAGTAGAAGATTGAAACTTTATTTCTTTTTCATTCTGATCAAGTAAGGTATACCACGCCCCACCTCGCTTTACTAATTTATATTCTGATAGTACTTTTAACCAACTACCATAATCATCAATTCCCCTATCAAAATACATTGAAAACTCAGCAATTCTCAATGGTGGTCCTAATCGATTTTTAGTAACTTGAGCTTTGATTTTAATACCGATAGTTTTACCTTTTGAATCTTTAATCTGACCTGCATTTTTTAAACGAATACGGGTCGATGAATGAAAACCAATAGCCTTTCCTCCAGATGTAGTATATGGATCTCCAAACATTACTCCCAATTTCATTCTTAACTGATTCGTAAAAATTAAAGCAACCCGTTGTCTCGCAATCATTTGAGTAAGCTTTCTCATTGCTTTAGAAATAATAATTGCCTTAGCAGTTGCCCAGCCATCTTTATCAAAATCAGCATCCATTTCAATTTTAGTAGATGCTGCCGCTACTGAATCAACTAAAATAGTAACTAATCGATCTCGATCAGATTCACGAATTTTAGTAACTATATTTTCTATCGCCTCAAAAATTTCTTCAACAGTTTCAAGTTGAACATAAATCATTTGAGAAATATCAATACCCAGAGCTTCTAAAAACTCACGGGAGACTGAAGATTCAGTATCAATATACACTGCAATCCCTCCCCGACGTTGAGTATTAGCTAATACATGAGCTCCTAAAAGACTCTTTCCGGTGCTTTCTAGACCAGTTATTTCAGAAATTTTACCCGCTGCAAATCCCCCATGCGATCTATTTGAAATCGCAATGTCTAGCACTGATGATCCAGTTGAAATCCAGTCAACAACATCTGTAGGTGAAGTTGCAGAGTCTCCTAAAAAATATGCTGTTTGCTGGTGCTTGAACTGTTTATTTAATTCATCGGCAATGATTTCAGTAAGTTCATCCCGTCCCATGACGTTCCTCCAATAGTAAATTTATTTTTTATATTTAAATTAAGACTCAAATAATTTATCAAAAGCATCTTCAATATCTGAAACTGAGTCTACTGGAGATTTGGGAGTTGGGGAATCAGAACTTGAATCAGCAGTGGCAGATTCATTACTAGATTCCGCATCGGGATATAAATAGCCCTTCAAAAGATCTTTTAATTCATCATAAGTGGGTTCAGAATAAAGCTCAACGATGTCCACCTGACTATTGAAAATATTCTCAAGAAGTTCCTTATCATCAGTAACTGGTGATTGATTGGGCTTAACACGAATAGCTGTTTTACCATACTGATTTCCAGCCTCTGCTGGAGTTTGACGTTCAACAACTATGTCTCGACCCGCTGTTGAATCTGTAATATCACCATAATCGGGATCAGCAATAAAACTTAACATCTCCTGATATACAGTCTTACCAAAGCCCCAAAACTTGACGCCCTCATACTCTTGACCTCGAACTACAACAGGAGCAAAGGTTCTCATTTTAGGTTCAAGTTTCTTACCCTGAATCCAATCGTCGCGATCGCCGGTTGACTTTAATTTACTTGCAAATTCATTAATCGGATCTGGTCGTCCAAATGAAACTGGGGAAATATATGTTCTATTATCCCCCAACGTATAATGAAAATATAACTCAATAAATGGATTATCCTTATTAAACTTATAAGGGACAATCCTAATTTGAGTTTTTCCTGGTTGTGGTTTCCAAAATGAATTTGCAGTTGATGATGTTTTCTGCAACTCGGTAAGTCGTTGCTTGACTTGTTCTATATCCATAACATTCTCCTTAGGTTTTAGATTTTAGATTTAACATTAATAATTAGTATTTATTATTACGTAACTTGTTTCAATAATATATATAAGATATAATATTCAAACCGTATATATTTTTTAATAAAAAAATAACTTTACTACCATTTATCAACGGGGCATTTACATTGTTGAAAATGCACTTTAACATTCATAAAACATCCACACTGAACACACCTCCCATCCCTTTTACCGGTATCTGGGTTAGTCTCATCATATAATAAAAAGGGACATTCTTTACAAATATCCCAACGCCGCAATGCTTCATCTGAAGTTGTTAAAACTTTATCCCCTCTTAAAAATGCTTTAAGAGAGCGCCAACTATCTTTAGCCAAATTTCTAGCTATTTGAACACTATTAGGAAGAGATTTTGTATCTTCAGTAGCTAACATTTTTTCTACTTTATCTATGTTATCTAGCTCTATCTGAGTGGGTTCTCTATCTATAGTTGGTTTAGGTTTTAACATTACTTAACGCCCAAATGCATCATTAATTTATCTATTTTTTTCTCTAAAATATCTATGCGAGTTTCTAAATTAATATCTTTAACATTTTGTTGAGTTTGTGCTTGACTTCTTTGAAATTGAAGTCTCTGTAATATTTGTTCTGGAGACCCCAAATTAGATAAATGGGAGTTTTCTTCCATCCAAGATTTATAATTCTTTTTCCACTCATCAACTTGTTCGGGTGGGGCATTTATAGTTGGGGGGGATGGTGCCATAGATTTCGGTCTGGGCATTGCAAGAAGCTCTTTAGCAGTTTTTAAATCTGGGAGATGGCTATTTTCATCAGACCACAATTCATATTCTTTTACCCACCCATCAATTTCCTTTTTTGGACTTTCATGAAATGGGGGTCGGGGCATTGGAGATTTGGGTCTAGGTGGGGGCGGTACAGGTTCTCCTTTAACCCACTTTAAAAGAATATCTTTTTCGCGATATCCGCATACGTGGTGTCCAGTATCCGCATTTATAAAAAATGGTGTTCCACATTTAATTTTATATTTACTTTTTAATTCATCTTGAATCTTTTTATTTACAGACTCCTCAAGATCCAATTTTAAAATATCATGCCCATCCTCATTTAACCCATCAATATGAGGTATTGCTCTCGTACACCAGCCGCACCCCACACTGTAAAAAAAATATAATTTGGATTCACTCATAACCGTTCTCCTATAACTTATTAGTCTATTCGTATGATTCGAAATATTCTGGTAGAAATTCTATTCAGCCCTTTATTATTTGTTACTAAAATTACGTTTTTAAAATTTTCCCAAGGTATTTTATAACTAGTATCTAATACCCCATTATTTAAATCTTTTATGGCCTCATTAAGACCGTTTATAGTATATAAAGTATTTGTATGTTTTTTTCTATGAAGTGAAATTGTATTAGGCACTAAATTATAATCAAGATCTTCATTAATTTCTACATTATAAGTACATATGAGATCAAGTGGTTGATCCTCATTTTGAAGAACATAAATTTTATTAAACGCAATAATATAATTTTCCTTAATACTCTCAATAGTATTTTCAAAATCATTTTTAGTTGTGAATGTGCAGAGAAGTTGTGTTTTCATATTACTTAAACACCTTGTTTAATATAAATTGTGTAAACCAATTCTTTTCCTCAGCAATACGTAATACTGCATCGTAGAGGCCTCTCTTTTGTATCTTAGCTCTTTTTGCAACTTCATCAGATATTTCTTGTAATGATTCCTTTGTTATATGAACTTCATTACTAATTATATAATCCCATACTCGCGATGCTATATTATCCCACTCTGCTTCGATTAATAATTGTTTTAGTTTTATCATATTACATTCCCACAGTTGCGCCTTCTATTGATTCCCAACCGGCCGATATATTATCTTCTAAAACTTTTATAGCTGCACCAGTTAACGATCCAAATTTTAATTTCTTAAAATGTTTACCTTGAATCATCATTTTTGGTCCCGGTCTAAAAATAATAAATTTTACTGAACTATAAGCTTTATTTATTTTACTAACAGCTTCGTGTATACCCTTCCACATACCATCTGGATTTCTTACATAATCCAAAGCGCGTAAATCATTCATAAACTTAATAATAACCTTGCCCTTCGCATCGTTAACAATTTCAACAGCCGCTTTCCCGCTATCGGGTACTTCCGAATCTGATATCATTTTAATCATATAATCTTTAGGCTTAACGTTAGGACCTTTTAAAGTCATCTGATTATACCCGTCTCCAACTTCTTCAACAAAAGTATTAGCAACAACATAAAAATTACGTAAATTTTTTAAATTCTTCTGTGAAACTTCACCGCTTTGTATTTTTGATATATCAAGTGCATTCATTGCTACAAATATATCTCCCGCAGCCTCCCCTAAAACAGCTGTTAATGCCGTTTTGTCTGCCCCAGTTATTAAAGTAATTGTTTTTTGTATTTGTCTCCAAAACGGAAACTGTGTTACTTTACCGTGCACTCCCAATCTAACAGTATCTTTTGCACCTGTCGAATAATCTTTAATTTCATACTTACTACTACCTATTGTTACATCAAACGTTTCACCCCCTCCCGAAATTTTTGCATTTTTTACTACCCACGCAATGTACAATTCAGCTCTTCCCAATCCTTCAGGTTTTAAATTAAACACATCTCGAGCAAACCCACTACTATAATCCCCATCTGATATTTTATTTATTGAATTATATTTACCTATATTATCAAAAAATTTTTGAGGATCTTTACTCACAATCTTATTAGCTGCTTTAGTAGCATCGCCAGTTGGCACTCTACTCAAAAAATTATCTAATGCTATATTATATAATTGTTTAGTATGTTTTGTTTTTTTATCTGAATTTTTTTCAAGAAAAGTTTCTAACTTAGTAGCTTCATTGATAATTTGTTTTTTTGGAAAATCTTGTAAATTATTAATTAACATATCAATAACATTTTCAGTAATTTTATATTCTCTTAATAATTCTCTAAGTTGGACCATATGCAAAGAATTTTTTATATCAGGCATTCCGTCATGAACTCGATATGACCATTCTTTTACAATTTGATTAATATTAAAACCCATAATTTTTACCCTTTTGAATTCTTACCATATATTTAGTTTGTTCTAAAATATCTTGAATATCATTCAACAGCTGATCTCCGTCTTCTTCACTATAATCGATTAAAAATGAATCATATACATATAATATCAATCTTGTTTTCTTCTTATATAAATATCTCTGAAGTTCAATTATTGTATTTATATTATGTTCGGTCTCAGTTGCTTGAATCATATAATTTAATAACTTATTTTTATTCATATTTTCAAAATTTGATGCTAAAATTTTTCTTTTATAAATGGGAGTTTCAATATATCCTTTAGCTTTATATTCATTCCATAAAATATTTATAAGATCCCGCACCTTCCCGAAAAATGGATGTAATTGATCGATTTCAATAGGTATTCTACCATACAAATATTTGAATGTTAAATTTTTACTTTCTTCATAACTTATATTTTTTCCATAAAATTGAGCTAAATAATCGTGCGCGGATTCTTTTGGTAAATCATAATCTATTAAATCTGCAAGTATTCTAACATGAAACGCATCGTAATCGTATTCTACTAACATATCATTTTCAGGAACAATTGCTTTTCTTTTATTTTCATCTAATGCTGCAAAATTAATTCCCCCGAAACTATTACTAGGTCTTCCAGTAGTTGTATATAAAAAATAATCAGAAAATAATTTATTATTAGATAAGTGTTGTTTTGTTCTATTACCTAAAATATCAAATACTTTATCAGCATTAACTGGTATTCCATTTCGCTCAATTGAATAAAAAGCTAAAGGAGCATCTTTGTTGTATTTTTCATATGATTCGAAATCTATTTTATTTCTCTCACTCCAAGTTTGTTCAATAAGAGAAGCTATCATATCACATTTTTCTTGATGTTTATAAACAGGAATTATTGTATTTATATCTTTTTTATTATAATATCGATTTGATAAAATATCAATTGCATTTACTCTAATATTTTCTAAATCAAGAGGTTTGTTATATAAATACCAATGAAGAAGATTGATATCATATATGGTTTTTGCTGGATAGATAGATAGGAGTTGTTTCTTGTTGGGTGTTAAAATAGTTTTGTCTTTGAGAACATCTAAATTATCAACGTCAATGGTATCATGATGATTAAACATTAACATTTGAGAATCCTTAGATAACTCTTTTATATAAAGTAGAGAAAGATGATTGTTGGAATGATTAAAGTGTTGCTGTTGATCTGTAAAAATTGGAATTGCTATAACTAAATTATTATTCATCTATATAACCTATTTGTTATAAATATTAATAAAAATACTTAAACATTACCTTTTCTGTTGGATTTGAAAACTAATTCTTTTCCAGAAGTAGATTGTATTGATATTTTTGATTTAGGGAGATACATTATTATGCTAGCATTTGTGGATAAGTTAATAAGTTAAATGGGGGGCGGGGTCTACATTCCCGCCGTAACGTTCGGTTTTCATTTCATAATGTAAATGGGGCCCTGTTGAATTTCCAGAAGTTATATCTCCATGAGCCATACTCCCATCAAATTGTGGACAAGCATAGCCGGCCCAGGGTCCGTCCGGATCATACTCCAATACTCCATTAGATTCACACATCTTACACCCACTGTTGAGTCTAGAGGGTACTCCATCTAAACCTCTCCATTCACATCCTCCTGAGTATCCAATTATATCCCCTTGCTCTACAGGATCGCCTGCTCTAGGACTGGAAAGTGATGATAAATGAAAATACCATACATATCTAATACCATCAGTCCCTACCAGGTCCCGATCTATCCTCAATAATACAGCTAGACCAGCACCATTAACTATACCAGGTGCGTTATATTCCTGTCCTGCTTTTTCTATAGTTCCTGCTTTTACTGCCTTTAATGCAGTACCTATATTCATTCTTAAATCTACCCCCAGATGACGAGCTCCAGTTGTCCAGATGCCATTTGCATCATAATAATCATCTCTTTTTGGGAAACCATCACCTAAACTAGTTATGGTAGCTGAAGGATTTATAAAGGGAAATGCGTCTTCCGTGTCTTGTATTTCTGGTTCATCTGCTACATCTGCTATCTGTTTATATTGTTTTACCTTTTCATTAAATATCTTTGCACCAACCCATCTTCTAGCCTGAGAAGCTCCGACCCATCCGAACAAGTCTTCTTTATCGGTCCGCTGGTCGAAGGATGTAATCACACCTGAGTCGCCAAATTTTCTATATTCTTGTAAAAGTTTATTAAAAAATGGTTCCGCGCCAAAGTCGGGATCAGAGCAAAATGCTGCATATAAACTTGGACTTGCTTGCCCTATTAAAGGAGGAGCTTTAGACGTAGTAATACTCCACTCGTCCGGACGATATGGAAATCCAACTGTCCAATATTTTTTAGAGCCATTATTACCGCCAACTAAAATGTATACTTCATTATTTTGCATATATTTAAATTTATTGTCGGACTCTTCTAGACTAATGTTTGGTTTTAAAAGTGCAATTGTACTTGTTACCTTATTTTTTCCATATAGTTTCCATGACTCTTGATCAAAATCTCCCTGTGCATGCTTATAATTAGAACTCTTATATGGGGTTACTGGAAAACTTTTTGGCATCCAATGAAGATTATACCACCCCCAATATATTTCCATCCAATGTAACCACATTTTTATACCCTTTTCTTCTCCAAAGTTATACGTATCCCTCAATTTTTTTACTCCGAAGAGGCCTGAAGGCATCCCCGGTGCTGGAAATCCTCGTCCCTCTTTAAATGGGTTACCGAGCCCCAAAAGGTTAAACAATTTCTCAACTTCTATTTTAGGTAATGTATCCTCAATAAGATAAAAATCCTTATGTTCTTTATCTTTATCTGGTCGATTTTGTGGGTACAATGTTGCACGAAATATTTGGTCGATGTTTCTAAAACGTGACCTCAAAGGTGTTATTTTACCAAACATATTTTTATATTTATCCCAGTGCTTCAAAGTCTTAAAATACCCTTTATTAACATATATAGATTTAGTCTTTAAATATGTTGGTTTAGGTTCAACTTGGCCTGCAATTGCTGCTGGTCTAATTCTATATTGAAGATCAAATGTTGTAGTCCAAGTATTAGATATACTATGAGTGATTTTCATTATTTGAAAATAAACTCGATCTCTGTATCGCTCGGGCATATAATCAACTCTAACACAATTACCAGGAATTAAAGATGAAATTCCATAAATAGAAAGAGTCAATGTAACAGGAAAAAGAGTGGATAACGAATTTTTAAAAAAATCCATCTTTGCTATTTTACCATAATAATCAATAAGATTATTAGCAGTAAGTATATCTTTATCAGGATCATTTATATTTTTTTGTTCTTCTGGAGACTCATCTTCAGATGGAATTTCATTTATAGTAGAAAAGAGTTTTTCTTTAGTTTCCTTCCATCGTAAGACATTTGCCGGCTGTATACCCTGAAATATAATTTTTTGTAAGCTGCCGACCCCCGGTTTTTCTTTTATTGTCTGATATGCCGCCAACGCATCTATATTCGTTACTGGTGGAAAGGTCGGCACAAATACTGCTTCAGTATTCTCAAGCTGCGACGCATTAAGATCGTTAATAGCTACTGCGCGATCAATTATATCATTAATAGGAAGAGTTCTTCGTCCGGGTGATGAAGTTGAAATTGCAATCATGCTTGAATATTCAGATGATGGAGTATCATAAGAAAGATTATATTCTTTAACAATTGTGTTCGGTGACATTGGTTTAAACATAAAAAGATTTTCAAAAAATGCGGGATCTTTTTTAATTTTATCCTCAATATGAAGCAAGTTTCTATCAATAACACTCAGCGTTGATGCATCACCAATTCCGTCATTTGTTCCAATTGTTAACGAAAATATATTATATGAGTTCTCATTAATCTGTTCTAAAAGATTACTTATTGCATCTTCAAGAGTAACACCGGCTCTAAAGGCACTCTTTATAGTTTCAACTTGTATAAATAACTCTCTCAAAGGAAGTTTTGCTTCGGTTTCTGATATCTTAAATGCGCTACCCACAGTGTGGATTTTCCCATCAGGAGTAGTCCACCCTCGAGGATATAAAAATGTTAACTGATCAGCGTCGGATACAACAGTTACTTGACGATCCCATAATTGTCTACTAATTCTCACAAAAGATTTTGAACTATTCCATCCTATAAGCTTTTCTGAATTTTCATCGGCACTCGCTAAAGATCCCCATTTTGTATTCAAAATAAGATCCTCAAATTGTCCCCACGTGATATATAATTTTGAAGAATTATCAAAATCATCAGCGTTGCTTGCTGCATTCCAAAAAAGTCCATTCTTTGAAATAAGTTTTTTGTGGGCTTT
>Ga0209434_1000575_pt1 | contig 17490 bp, 13 predicted proteins | sample ETNvirnome_2_300_FD_184068 | JGI IMG/M metagenome (GOLD analysis project Ga0209434, IMG submission 184068) | Marine viral communities from the Pacific Ocean - ETNP_2_300 (SPAdes) (version 2) | ecosystem: Environmental > Aquatic > Marine > Oceanic | place: Pacific Ocean | collected 2013-06-22
TTCTTCCTTGATAATCTGTTGTAGTTTTGTTTTTGAAATCTTCACTAGTCTTGGTCCCTTTTAATGTCTCTTTTGGACTGGGCGCGGGCGGCCTTGTTATAAGCTTTTTTCTCCGGTTTTTTGCTCTTGCCTCGTTTTTCTTTAGAATAAGTAACTTCGGTGCGATGGCTGCTTACTTTGCCTTCTTCCACTCCTGAGCTGCCGTACATTGGGTTCGCTTTCAAAGATCCAATAAAACGAACCATATCATCAGTCATTTCCACGCCAAGGGCCGCGGAGATGGCGTTCAAGGAATCATATTTGTCAACCACTGCGCGGGCCAATATTCTAGAAAGCAGCTGCTCTTCGGGAGTGCCTAGGCGACTAGCCATAGGGTCTTCGTCTTCTTCTGGCTCTGGGTAGCCTTCAATATCGGCTCCCATACTCACGGTCTCAAGCTCTTCCTTGATTATCTGTTTTAGTCTCTGTTTGGTGAGTTTCATTATTCGTCCCAGCCGCCGAAGTCCGAATTCCCTAAGGCGATCGTCCAGCGCTCTTTAAGGTCTTTCAGCTTGTTGTCCAACATCCGACCATGCGTACCCAAATGAACAAACTCTCCTATCATGTGTGGTTCTTCCGTAAGTCTAGCAAGTGCGCTTCTGAAATTAAGCAGCCCCTCATCGAGTTGTCTCAAAGCCAAAATAGCTTCGTTGATTAGCTCCGCGGTACCCATGTCAAAGGTGGGGCCCTCCAGCTCCTCCTTGATAATTTCTCTCAATCTTTGTTTGGTGATTTTCATTCCTCTTCCTCTTTAAGATCGGCAGTGCACATTTCTTCAGCTTCTGCTTTTGAGAGGCCTTCGGGTCTCTCGGATGCGTCTTTGTCTTTCATAGCGCACATATATCGCCTTTGCTTTTCTGACTCCACTTCTGTGAGTTCGTCTGTTTTACGATGAAACTCTCGATAAAAGAGTTCCTCATTGATGATTTGCTTTAAACGAGCAGTTGAGATTTTCATTTTATGCCTCTATAACAAGGAACCCACAACCAAACCAACAACAAAGGCGCTAGCGCCCTTAAGTGCCAATAGTACATAAACCTCGCGAGATCCCTGCAGCAGCGCTAGCTGCTTTGCTAATACTAAAGTATCCGATAGTAATTGTTTCATAATATTTTTCCTTTACACTGACATTGCAAGCGTCAATAATAAATAGTTGTCCGAAGTGATAAGGCTCGCATTTTCTAGGCACTCGTTAAATTGGTCCTTACTCATGGACCCCACATCATTGTTGTCACCTATATCAACCTTCCAAACTTCAATATCAAAATCTAACAGAGTTTTGATGATCTCAAGTTCTTTTTTCTTTGCGTCAGGATCCAGGGCAACATATACTGCCGCGTCCTCTTTAACTATTTTACGAAGCAAAACAGAGCTTTGATTTAACGTTGAGCCCAAAATGGGAACTGCGTTACGTCCGGCGACAATCGCATCGAAGATACCTTCGACCAAGACAATATCCGAAGTCCAATCCACAAACAAATCATTAAATATAATGTTCTTGCTGGCGGGGGGATTTTTATACTTTGGATAAAAAGCCTTGTCATAAGATCGAGAAACAAAATAATTTAGATCTCCATCCATATCAAATGACGGAATAATAATTCTGCCTTCGTATTCTCCCTTGCTGCAGTATCCCATCTTCCACCAAACAATATCTTGTTTACTGGTTCCGCGCTTTCTTAAATAATTCCTGGCGCCGAAGCCGGTGGGCGGGACGTCCTTGTTTGCCAAAGACACAAACCCTTCTGGCATCTCAAGTATTTGTTTTTCTTCTACTTTCTCGGCGAATAAGTCTTCGAGTTTATCAAAATCAACTTCAGAGGTGAGTTCGCGCCATTGGGATTTATCGTAATTTGTTCCAAAGCGGCGAACCACCCAATACAAATTTTTACCGCGGGTGTCGCAAACCCAGCACTTGTAGAAACCTTTATCGAGATTTACAGAAAACTTGCGCTTATGATGATCGCAATAGGGGCACTTGAAAAGAAACTCGTTGTTGGTTCGGTAATGGGAACCAAGCACACTAGTGAGTATTTTGAGCTTCTTGTCTTTCACGTACCCAGCCGGCCTTCGCTATGACATAACTATCCGACCGGTCAGTATAGCCAGCCTTCGGATTCCCATGTCTAGTGTATTGTACCTCAAAGCTGGGCACGTTGTCAATAACAAACTGCAAAGCGACTGCTTTTGCTTTTTGTCCCCTAGGGACTTTGATGCCGCAAAGTTTACGGGCCGATGTCGCGGCAAGATACTTTGGTTCTTTCCCAAATACATTATAACACAACCATGAAACAATACCATTAATTTTTGATAATAATGAAAGTGTTTGTGCGGAGGAAAAGCCTGAGCGAAACGATTGAAGCGATTGCTCAATATAAACTTCTTCTACGTCGTGGGTGTCTACTATAAGATCAAGATAGAGCTGAATAATCTGCGCCTTTTTAAAAAAGTTTTTCTCTTTACGCAAATCAATATGATCACAAGCAACTATATTGCCTTCATGGTCTAATACGGTGTAGCCAGTTATACTGGTGGATATGTCGAGTCCTAAAATCATAGAGTCATTGTACCAAAGCTGCGGCCGAATTTTAAACATTCGCACGTATTTATATATCTAATTTCAGCTTAAACGTAAAATCTCTCTCTGCCGTCTTTTTAACGGGGGTGGCGGGTTTGGCAACCGCAATAAGATTTTCATTCTCGTCATAAATACCAATCTTCGAAATATACGTTGTCTTTTCAAAAGATGCCGTAGGGTCGTTATACGACGAAGATACAATATTTTTAATCACTCTTTTACGATCTTGTAGATAGGCGGCCGAACCTGTTTGGACATGGCTCCCAGTATCAAATTGCACATAGCTTGGATTATTAGAGTGATTAAGTTGTCCTTTGGGAAGGGACGCGAACATCGTGACGGACTGGACAGTGGTGGTGCCACTCATCTCGGCGAGGTAAGATGACTTTGTTATACCGTCTGCCAAGTCCGCTCCCTCGTTCCCAGTACACGGCTGGGCGAAGTAGACCCACCGCGGATAATCCACAGTATTGTTGCCTTTATAATCCTCTCTGGCGCTTGCATCATTATCCATCGCATAGGCGCCCGTTAAAATAAGCATCCCCTCATTATAAAGGACAATGCCAACTGGACTTCCTTCTCGGGCGCCGGTGGTTTCATACAACACCCCGTTTTTGGCTGTATCTTGGGCGCGGCCAAGTAGCTCTCCGGCATAATAGAACTTAAGATCTATTGTTCCTTTCTTGATACTGCTGCCATAAAAAATGCTCGGGATACTTACGAGCCCCAAATCAATACTATCAAAGTCACGATCACTATTAGAATAAGCAAAATGTGGATTGATATAATTGTAATAATTAATTGTATTTTTAAGAGCTAAAATTCTGGTTACAGCAGCTTGTCCTGATACAGCAATCCCAGTCCCTGAAGTCTTGCTAAATGTGGCTGCTGTGCTACGTGGCGTAGTAGAAGAATAAAAATTAGGTGTGATAGACGCACTAAGGGGATAGGAGGAGTAAATGATTTCTCCCGCATTCGTCGCACTGAAGCCGCCCTTACTTGTTGTTCTAAAGGCCATCCGGGTTCCGTCTTTGGACACCCACGGTCTTATAAGATTATTGTTTTCTACATTGTTGGGGCCGAAAGCGCGGCCGAGCGGATCACCATCCGCGAGAGGATCAGTGCCGGCTTCAGATCGGTCAACGTTAAGCTCATAAAGGCTGATGCCTCCAGAATTAAGTAAGTTTACTGAACTTGTTAGGGACCCCGAGGTGACTGGCGCGTTGTTATAAAATACCGATCCGCTATAGATCGTAAACTTTACTTCAGGATAGGCCTTAATGGTGTTGATGTAAACATCATTACGACCGAACTTATGAAAGAACTGCGGCATGCCATAACCTAGTAATCCAAACGTACCCTAATTGTAAACTCATTCGATGGGTCCTTCTTCATTGGCTCCGACAGTTTTGCGACCGCCAAAAGCTCGTTATCCGGAGAGTACAAGCCAACCGATGTCGCATAAGATACGGGGGTATCTTGAGAATTGTTTTTAACCACCAGCTTACTGGAGCTTAAATAAGTTGGGTTAGACGAATAATTGAACTCGTTGTGGTTTGCTCGACAGAAATAAATTGTTGAGTTCAACTCTGTCGTATTATTGAACTGAAGATTGTAAATCCGATGCCTCAACAAATCGCAGCTAGCAGAAATAGCATTCCCAGACAGAACATTATCAATGTTATTTGTGCCACTCATCATCGGAAGCGCGGGTCCGGAGGTGCCGTTCTTAGAGAACTGCGCTCCAGAAATTGATGAGGAGATCAGCCCTATAGCGTCGTTGTCGTAGTTGGTTCCTGCTGTCGGAACATCATACGAGCCAGAAAAAATAGATGCTGTAACTACCGCAATACCGGCTTGATAAAAAATGAGGCCGGCCTTCACAGATGTAGTTCCAGTATCGTCAGCATTTTTCAACGCAGTACCAGCAGAGTTATTAGCATAAAGAATGCCATATTCGCCGGCCGGGGAGTTAACTTTATACTGTTCGGAAGCACTAATATCCTGGAGTGTGACTCGTTCGGCAAAGGGCGCATCACCCGAAGCACTTACGCCCAACTCTAGGGTGAAACTGCCTTTTTTAATCTCGTCTTTCTGGAGAAGTCGAGTAAAATTCAGAAAGAAACATTCTAGGAGTTTAGTCCCGCCGGTCAGGTCGCCATCCTCATCAAATAATCGGATAGAACCAGTTTCATCGAAGCCCACCAGGACTTGCGCCAATTCATTATAAATATTAACTTTTTTCGCATTTTGAGTATAACTTGATGCAGAAAGAGCGGATCCAGAGGAATAGCCAGTTGTTATATCAAAAATATGATTGGCCGAGGAGCTTAGATAAGGATAATCAAAGACTGATTGAAAAATGCCGTGTGAATAGTTCTTGATGTTTAAATCGTTATAGGTTCCCGAAACAATCGTGCCCGTAATCGGAATCGCCTCGTGAAGCATGGTTCTAGTTGCAACAACGTCTTTAGAGCGTAGGGTTTTAAATGTAGTAGCCATCGTTTATCCTTTTCTATTATACCGATCTAACAAATCGTATTGGAATGTCGATCCTATATCCAGTGTTCACGCCGGTGACTCTGACTGTAGTGTCAATAAACCGATATTGGCTCGCCGCTAAATCAGTTCCTGCGTCATTAGAGAGCACTGCCGTTGCTAGAGTTCCCAACTGTGTAAAGAGGTAATCGCTGGTTCTCAAGTCTAGGCTTGACATGATACGCAAACCGATCTTGGTGCCGCGAGGACCCGCAATAGAGGAGTCGGCGGTACCGCCAAGGTTAGCAACAAAACCATTCGTATTTCTTAATGTAAAGTAATAGGAAGCAATATTGTCATCATCGATAAAGGAAGGAGTCGCTGCCGGCGTTTGAGTATCGGTCTCTAGCACAGTGTTAGAAACTGCTCCGGGGGGAGGGAAGATAGATCCGAACCGATTGTCCATTTCTACGATGTAGGCAACTTCCACCAAATCTCGGGAAAGAGGCTCCTCTTTAGAAAGCTCAGTAGTATCTAGTCCTTGATGCACCTCGATTTTAGAAGTGTCATCATTTGGCTTAAAGCCATTTAAAATACCGGTACCGGGGGTAACCAACGTATCTACGGTGTTTTTGTCCACCGCTACATTGAATGCTCCATTAGCATTTTTCGCAGAGCCCTTGCCGGCGGTAGTATAAAGTTCTAGAACCGGCAAATAAAGAATGTCATTACGATTAATCGACACCAACTTTGATTTCATAGTTGAAGTATTGTTGGTGAAAGCCTCCAAAACAGGAGTTTGAAGGATGCTCAAATCATAATAGGCAGACCCACTGGTGTTGTTTTTATCGTAGAGGGCATAATTAATTTCATCGTCGGCTAGGCCGAACTTAGAAATTTTAAAACTACCATCTCCTTTAGCTAATCTCATTCTCCCCGTATCAGTTAAAACGGCATCAAGTATGATGTCGCCATCGTTTTGCAAGAATCCCATATTTTTTCCTCTCCTATTAAATAGTTACGAAATAGCAATTGTTCCTATGGATTAGTAACTCCGCTATTTTTAACAGTTATATTTAAATCAAATTTCTTTCCAGTCTTAACGCTCGTAACCCTAATTTTAAATTTCTTATTCCAAACTGATGCTCCGTCTTCTTCGAGATATCCCAGTATGTTGGACGGAGGAATGTCTGTGATTTTAAGATCTTGTGGCCTTTCCGAAACTTCGTTAGAGCTATTGAATGCGCCGCGATCAAAAATTGTTTGTTGCAGTGTAGGAGCAATATAAATAAAGCGCCGACCATATTTTCTACATTTTTTCGGTACAGGTGCATCCATATCCAATACGCTTAAGGTATAAAATATCTGTCCATTATTATCCACCATCTCAATTTCAAACACTTCAGTAGGATTAGATATATTACCATGAACATCTATTCCTCTTACACAATAATAATATTTTGTATTTGGTCTAATGGCGCTAATATGTGTGGCAGGCTCTGATGGTTTACCGGGGGCAATTATCTCTGAGACTGTCGCAATGGGATTATTTGGGGTATTAAAATCCTCATAGGATTTGGGTTTTTTGGTAATCTTAAATACCTCATATACAGATACTGGGTCGTCACTTTTATAATTTAACGTGATCGATTTGTCCTCTATGTACGAACGCACTTGAGTCTCTTCTATCGACAACTTAAGTTGAGAATATAGCTCCTCTGACAAAAATGTGGTATCCGAATTCTTAATTACGATCGGCTTAAGATCTAGATTTCCCATATTACCATCTAGCAATAACAAAATCTTATTGCTGATTCCTAAAAAGGGTATGAAAACTACATCTGGCGCAATGGGTGGCTTATCCGTAATCATCGTGTTACCGCTCCAGTACGGGAGAGTAGTGGCCTTCACAACACTATCATTAGTATAGGTTACTGTAGCTGCAGGATACGTGGGCTCTGCTGGCTGAAGCGTTTTCGAGCCGTGTGGGCCATCACGAAGAGCAATCTTAAACTTCTTGGCGGAGGCCTCCTTTGGCCCATAAATAGGAAAAGATCTTATAAACTCAAATCTAATCACCGCTTGGGCCGCCGTAGTAGCAGAATAAGTCTCGGTGGAAGGAATTAGGGTAGGAACCACCTCGTATAAGTTCTCAGTTTGGCCGTCGCCTTCGTCCCAGGATTCTATAAACAATTCATTTATCTCATCAACCAATTCTTGGATAGTTATGTATTTTTCGCCGGTATTACCGTCATCATCCCAAGATCGAGCAATAGGGCCGGCGGAAAAAGAGTTGTAAAGCTTACCGCTTTGATATTCTTCTATATCGAACCACCAACTTATTGATTTAATTCCCATTTTTATGCCTTCTTAAACCTTATATTTAGTCCCGCGAAACCCTTCCGCCCAGTGAAAGTGGTACTAGTACCATGGGGGATTGTTTTTTCGGGAGAGCCCAAAATCTCTTCTAGCAACTTGTTGGAACTTCCTGCGTCTTCGGCTTCTACTGCTGTAGATGTCGTTGTTAATAACAACTCTCTTACCTTCGTGTCAACCGAGTCATAAATCTGTCTGGCAGCGAGTGAGCGGGGGTCATTAACTCCCAACGACGCCTGAGATGCGGCGGATCCAATAAAACCATCTCTCACCGTTCTCATCTGAGCCAAAAAGGTGTTCACCTTTGCTCGCGCGCCACCCTCAATAAGATTGGCAAAAAATGTATTAATTTCATTAACAGATGAATTTAGCTCGGCTTGACTTCCGCCGGCGCTATCCGTTAAAATATTAATGGCCTGCCTATAAACCGAAACTGGGTTCTCCAATTCATCAGGCTCATCAGGATAAGAAGGAAGCAACTCTCCCTCTGTAGAAGTAAGTATCTCCTCTGGAATATTAAGATTGAAGCCTGTCATCCCTCCGTCTGCGGCGCCGTCTACCCCGAAACCAGAATGCAATTCTACTACTAGCCCAGATAAATCTGCTGTCCCTGCGCCTGCAGCCCTATAGTACCTGCCCAACGGCGATGTTTTCGCAGTGGCTGCGGTTGCTGGCAAGACATTGTCTGCCACGAGTTGAGTTGCACTCTCAAGGGGCAATCTAAATATAAAGTGACCAGCTTGGCTGGTGGCTGGCTCTTGAGGAGTGTCTGAGTTGAGATATCCATACTCCTGATCTGGTTCGCGGCCGTTAACTGATAGTGCCTGTTCGTCGGCAGGAGTATAAAACCCAAAAGCGTTCCCCACGGCTCTCCCCGAGCCAACTCGCATGGCACCAAAATCGAAACTTATTCCGTCATAGGTATAGGCATTTCCAAATATCATTCGTACTTGCTTTATTCTATAATTATACCTTACTCCATATCTAACTTGAGTGTCGATGTATTTAACAAGATCACTAAATACCACATCTTTAGACACTATTATTGTCTGGATAATTTCACTCTCGCCGCCGGGGAGTATGTCCTGGTTGATTGTGTCGTCCGGGGTTCTGGGGTTGGCGCGCTTTTCAATCAAATACATGATCGTTTCGCTAGGACTTTCTTGATTCGTAAAAATTTCTTTAAGTGAGCGCTTCCTGTCATCTATTGCATCTTCAAACATCCGACTGTTTACTACTTTAATCGCATCTTTTATATTTAATTTAAAAAGCTCTTCGCTTTCCCACTCGCGCAAAAGAGTATAATTGGCACCATCGGCCATTTCTTCTTTTGATTCATTGTAGACATCTAGTAGATAATCTAGTTCATTGTTTTTAAGTGCCACGATAAACGAATCTAAATCACAAACCGTTTGACTTCGGTTTGTCATAGAGAGAACGTTCCCCCTAGAATCTCCTTTATCATTAATTGTTCGAACCTCATATGCTTCGTAAGAAGACGCCTGGGTGTTGCCCTGGCGCATATTCTCTATTATATATAATTGCAATAGTGTTATAAAGCTTCTTACATGATCGGCATCCAGTTTGGATGCAAAAAGAGAGGTAAAGAAAGAGCGCTCTGCCCGTTTCCCCCCAACATCCACCAAATCTTCTCGATCAAATCCAATTATTATTTCATTATAAAATGGATAAAAAGCCGTTGATTTAATATCATCGGAGGTATCATTGGGGGTCCCCCGATCATCACGAATATTATATTTTTTTAGAATACCCAAGTCCGGATATAAAATAGCCACATTTTTAAAACTCTCTTCAAATGCGGCTTTCGTTCCAGCAATGCCCCCATTAAAATTTAAATCACTTAGCGCCTCCGAAAATTGCTGAAAATACATTTTATTGCCTTCAGCACTTACCTGATTTTGTTGCAAAAACCAAACATCTAGCTCGGGCCCGTCGTAAAAATTACTAGCATTATTTAATGTTAGCTGTTTTGTATAATTAACGCTGGCTGTATTCTGAATGTCGGACTCTAGCATATACAAATTGGGCAACATTAATTCCACCCCTTCGCCAGCGTCGGCTATTACATCCTCATAAGGAGGGGACGTTTCAAGATAATAGTTATAATAGGAGTTGGTTGCTAAATTATAATTACTTTTTTCAAAAGCCGCTTGGTTTGTGGAAGGGTAACGATATATCGTAAGAGAATCTGTGTACTCCTGATCTAGTTTTATTAAGGGACTAAATTTAGCAGCATGGCCCCACCTCTTGGTATAATATTTTTTGTAATAAGCTGTGAGACCTAAATTTCCGGCTAAGTATTGATAAAAGTTTGGGTCCCCAGAAATAACATCCGTTGCTGGTTTTGCCAGATAGTTGTTTAGCACCTTTCGTTTGTGTCGATTAGCTAAGTCCCAACTTTCATTATTAAAATAAACCGTAAAAGAGGAATCAGTAAATCTTCCATCCCCCGCTAATTTTAGTGGGCGCTTTATATTCTTCACCCACCCCGGATGATTAGCAAAATCATATAGCCGGGGACTACTCTTATACGTTCCCTCTGCAAAATAATATCCTTGTGCGCCTCGAAACTTGTCGGTGGTCCACCAATCATTTCTAACAAGCGGATGCCGATAGTACCTGGTCTGATTGCCGCGGCTTCGCCGGCGAATGCCGATCGCGCTCGGATTAATCAACTGGGCATAATTTATATAGGAAGACATGTTAATACTTTCCTCTAGAGGTCTTCACCGAGCTGCGGCCGCCGAACTTTGCACCGGGGGACTTGCGGAATCTTCCGATACGCAAACGGCGGCGCTTAGACTTCTTAGATTTTTTCAAACCAATAAAGCGCGATGGTGGCGGGGGCTTGGGTTTGAAAATCATGGCACTTGGGGTGTAATATTCTGCGCCATAGTTGGCGGCGCCGCGGTTGATGTTTGTTGTCCAACTTTTATTCAGTCGCGTCAGGCGCCTATGATAATAGTTATATCTCTTTTTATAAGAAGTCTTTATTACATCAGTTTGGGAATCAGGTTCGGCGCCTAAAATAAAAAGATAGTTAAATCTTCCAAGCCTATAGTTGTTGCCGGGATAAGTAACAGACGGACATCGTTTTAATCGACAAATCACGGTGCTGCCCTCTTTGTTCAGTTCGTTGAACCGGCCCTGTGTTAGGGTTCGCCAACGGGGGCGCCGTATATCATCATCGGTGTAGCCTTCCAATACCTGAAGTCGTACTATAGAATTATAGTTGATATCTCTTTCGAATGAATTCAGATCCTTAAAGGCCTCGCGATCCTCATTAATCTTGGCCAAAGCAAGAGAGCCCCGAATATAATAGGTGCGCCTAATACGCGGCGGAGTAAACTTTTGGGCCACCCCATCGGTGAGGCGCTCGGCCAAATCCGATTCTAAAGCTTTAACTTTTCTCTTCTGTGCTTGAAGCGCTGCAAATGTCACTTCGCTGCTGCCACTTGCTTGATTTAAAAGATACTCATCATCAACGGGGAACTCAGTGGGAGAAAAGTAATCGGAAGAATCAGCCTGAGTCTGTTCCGACGCGGGGTCCTTTCTCCCCTCCACATAATCCGATAATGGCACCGTTAAGGGCTCTACGGTAATGCCAGCGGAACCCATAATAGATGTCATAAGAGAGATCTTAATGCTGGGTTCATTAACTGGGCCTTGAGACGTAAACGAATGAATACTAGGATTGAGTCGCGACTCTAAAATTACTAAGCCGTCGGCCAACTCCAGATGCTCTGCAAATGTATCCTGTACTTCATACGTTGTGTGGATTTTCTGGGGCGACAAGAACCCATATTTATTAATCGAAAGAGAGTTTGGGTTTGTAACTTGGTATTTTCGTATCTCGCCTCCTAGGCGCTCATTACAACTAGCAAACGAAAGATGACTTAAACCAGTATCGGTCTCGTCAACATAACGACCCACCCCCAGATAGTCAAACCCAATGCCATTTTCAGCACTTTTTGTAACAACGCGGGGTTCATGAGTAAGTTTAATCTTTCGTACAAGATCTTTTCCTTTCGAAATACTAGATCGAGCATTAAATTTTTTATCACTTCGGCCAACAACAGAGCTCTCAACTAAGCGTAAAAGATCCGAAATATAATCTTTTATTGTCTCGGTAAATTCCCCAAGAGTCTTTTCGGTGGCACACATAGGATTAACCATCGTAGTTAGATTCTTTTTCCAGAGAATAGGAGATTGGCCTCCAAAGCCTGCACTTCCAAAAATAAACCATATAGACGCTACAAATTCATTTATAAGTTTAAGCCACGAATCATCTGTCTTTATTACTTTTGCATTTACCCTCAAATATTCTTCCACATCAAAATTCTTTTTTCCAATTCCTTCAAACTTTGAAATAAAGGATTCAAAATCAGTAAAATCTTCCTGTAGTCTTTTTACTATTTTTTTCAGTACCCACGCGCTCTTGTCCACAAATTCAAAATGAACGGTATATTGAAATTTGTTAACATCTTCCTTCTTCATCGAGGGGTCGCTAATTAAAAAATTAAGAAATTTATTATTATCAACATCTAACAATGTTACATTTCCTTTTTTTAGACTACCAATCATTCGAGAAGGTTCTTCGAACATATTAATTTTGGTTGGCACGATATCATCAACCAACTCTGAGCCCGCTGAGCCTTTGTTTACTCTTTTTCTAAAAACTACTATCTCGTTTATGGCGTAAGTAGATTTAAGAGATCCTTTGTTGGTAAATAGCCCTGCAAACCTACAATTATCATTTATGAAGGCGCCATAGTCCATACTAAAGAAGAGTTTAAAATCTCCTGTCGAACTTCGCGAATACCGTAGTCGTGAAAAATATCTCTTACCCAAAAGGTTTTTTACGCGCTCGTAGTTTTTAAAATTTTGTCGATTAACGTCGCGCATATTTACCACAAAATTATCTAAATCCAAGTCTTCAATTGTCTGCAGTAATCTAAGATCTTTAATTTTTTGGTTACTTACTTTTGTCCTTCTCAAGGTAGGAAGCTCGTCATTACGCTGGGTTCCTGGGTAATATTTGTTACGATATCGATGTACGGGACCTACCCAGACCTCTCCCTTTTCTCCATAGCCTTTTTCATCTTCCTCCAGCAAATAAAGGTGAGTGGTGGCGGGGGGAACCCCCTTCAGCATTATTGGTTCTATAACGGGTTCGCCAATAGTAAATTTTTTGTTCCCACCCGAGCCGACAATCTTAACATTCCCTTGGTCGTTGTCCATTTCATAAGCAACACAATAGATCCACAAATCTTGGTCTTCCTTCGCATAAATATCCATTTCTAGGGGGATATCTCTAACTACAACTCCAATGCCATCGCGATTATTAATAATGTGTTTTATCTTCCCATCGGTAACGAAGTCTTCTACACCAATATATTGCTTTATCATGGCATGCTTGGTGGAAGGAGTTTTTTTATTTACTATTTCATAGCGGAGCGTCTTAGAATTATTTTTTAATTCTTCCAGCAGGGCCGCGTCAGTAATAAGCGCCACAAATAAGCCGAAAGGGCTCGCTGATTCTATTTTGGCAAGCTGAAGACTTAGTGTTATTTTCAGCTTTGTCATTAATGGATGCACCGGGTCTGAAAACAGGTCCACAGTTTTAATCAATGGCAACGGGATCGTTTTGGTGAAGGCGCCGCTAGCAATATTTCCCATTAGTCGCAGGGCTCCTCTTCTTCGCCCGTATCAAACGGGAAGCCATAAATATCTATTAGACTATCTCCAACATCCAGCCTTTCGCCCGTGCCATCGGGCCCGGTTCCGCGGACGCCCGGGCCACGCCGGCGAGCGACGGGGGCCGGGGTCAGGCCCTCATTGCGAATGATTGCTTTTCTGTTAATCCCATATTCCTTCGCCACATCAAGTTCGATATCGGCGTCTGCATCAATTTGAAGAAAATATCCGACAGTTTGTTCTAAGGCTGGCAAGAGAAGGTTTTCTGCTTCGGGGCAGAGAAGCGTCAACCCCGTATCGCTTCCCGACAAGTAAACTTCGATGTAAAAGTTCTCTTTTTCATAAACAGTATTATGCTCCTGGAGGTCTATGAGAATATACCCTTTTTCTAGAGCTATATTGAGTCCTTGGTCATTGACGCCGGCTAATATATCATACTCACTTCCTTCTGGAATGGTTCGGTCTTCCACATAAAAAGTTTTATAATCGAGAGTTATGTTCAGTTGGGGGATTTCTTTAATGACACCATTATTCAATGTGGCCGCACTACTGGTTAGGTTAACCGTATAATAGTCGGCGCTTGAAGAAATCTCATTATGCATCAACGTAATTCCCCACGCTGGATCATATTGAGACTTAAGGTCGCTGGTGCCAATTGGATCGGTCGCAGCAAAAAACTTCTGTCCAAATTGCGGAACATTTTCAAATGCATCCGCAAAATTAATTGAATTCACAGAAAGTGCTTTCTTGTTTATGTTCGTTTCTACAGTTTTGAGAAATTGCTTAACTCGTGTTTCGACCCCTGTTGTGTTGGCTTGAACCTTTAAGTTCGGGGTCTCATAACGAATCCGTCGATCAGTATCTTTTTGATTTTCGGCAGTCCCGGCTGCAGCACCACTAACCTCATCTGGACGTGCGCCAGAGGCGATATCGTAGAGAATTTCATCATCGTAAAAGGCATAAAAGGCCGGCTTCATTCGACCTTGCGATAGCAGATACTTACCATACTCAGTTAACTGAACATCAAGTACTTCTTCTTTTTTATTGAAAAACTCCATTACATGTCTCAGTCGGCCGTTTCAGCTATTTGGTTAAGGATTGCTGTTGCCTCTGCCTCCGTATACTCTCCTGCCGTTAGTTGGCCTGCTTCAGGTGTGGTACCGATTGGGGCTGCGAGCATCGGTGTGGGCGCTGGTTTGTCCCATCTACTAACCTCAACATCCTTCGATATATACTCCACACTTTCATCAATTTTAAGTAGTTCTACCAAGGAGAAATAATCATAGGGCCAGTTAAAGGTATAGGGAGATTGAATTGACGGGGGCACCACCGGTGTGTCCTTTGTTAATCCCTGCTTCGAGAAAATCGAGTAGTCTTTGGCAGCTCGTTGTTTAACTTTGAAAACCATCCACTGCAAATTTGAATTTCCGAGGCCACTAAATAGCTTATTGGTAAAATATTCTGGTATATTAATTGTGCTCATAAGCTTCTCAAATTTAGAATTACTTTCGGGGGGGAGATTTTGCCACATATTCTGTAAATCCTTCTGAGAGAATGTGTGCTCAAACTCAAACGCATCAAAGAACATAGGACGTACTGGGTCATTAGTTATAAAGTCCAGAGTTGGGGGGAAAACATATCTGTTCAGCAGGTCCGTCTGAATGTTATATCTCTCTCCCATGGCCTCCCAGAAACGAGCAGAGGCTTCCATTCCTCGCTCGCGGCGCCTCTTAACAAACATATCGGCGCGCTTAAGATACCGGGCACGAGGTAATCGAAGAAACTTCCTCTGATTGTTTCTGACAACAAACGGAATAACCACTATTGCTTCTCGTACTGCTTTAGCTTTTCTAAGGCGGCCGATTCTTCGATCTGCTGCGTTGTCAAAACCTACAACATCGCGCAAGGAATTAACCTCAATTTCGCCATAATAGGAGGACGAATAGCTTGTTGGCAAGTTTTGAACCCCCAAATAAACCCCCTCCGATCCGCTCGGGAGGCCTCCATATTGATGCCACATTCCTCTAATTTGAAACGGCGCTGTTGACGAAGTAACGTCAATAGGCGTGTTGCCGGCCCCCTCCGAGGACGTGGGATGCGGTAGGCAGGGAGTATCATAAAAATTAAGAGTAGGGGTTTCAAACTTAGATTGTATTAACCATCGGGTTTTTTGAGCATTCGTGCCCTCAGGAATGGCCAAGATTTTGTCCAACAAATTAACGCTAGCACTGATCTGCATCTGATTGTGCTTATAATCATCTAGATGGGATCCTGTGATGTCTCCCACTATACAAACTGACGAATTAAGAGTTACATTGGTCTCCACTGCGCGGTTGTAGTCTATTCTAACAGCAGAAAGAATGTCCTGCAACGCCGGGCGGTCATTAAACGTTGCCTTATAAACAATATCTGCTGTTGCTCTCCCGTTATAATAAGGAGGAGTGAGGTGGGCCATGGTAATTGCCGAGCCGAGGGCCCCAGTAACACTTAAGGCCGCGCCGAAGGCAGAAGCACGGCTATACATTCCAAAATTAGACCTTCCCAGTTGGTCTCGCGAGGAGTATAGAGTTACCCTTAGTCCATAATAATTATCTTTCTTAACAGGCAAAAATTGGGTTTCTTCTTTCGAAACATAGCTCGTAAGACCATCTTGGAAGAAATTAACAGCTTCACACAAGAAATTATCAATTCCTAGTTCATAGAGGGGACTAGACATTACGCCATCCCACCGAATTCGATTGTTGTCTTGCTGCTTTAACACCCCGTATACACCAACGTTAGTTACCATACTAGAAGAGAGGCTCTGAGCGCCGGTGTCGTGTAACCATCCGGCGCCTAGGCCGCTTGCCGGTTCGATGGCATTTGAAGAAGCAGTGTTGACTAGTAGTCCGTCAACACCGTTCAGGCCCAGGCCGGCGAACAGTCCTCCGCCCCACTGAGGGGTTTCGGATCCGGTGGCATCAGCACTGAGGGCCGGCCAGGAAAGATAGTCTTGGGGACGCCTAATCGCTTCGAAGGGAATTTTATGTAGATAATACCCATATCGCGATCCTTTAAATCCGGTGTCTGGTGTCAGGTTATATATGCTGGTGTCGAAGCCGGCATTATATGAAACCATTGCAGCATTGGCTTTTGATCCAATATTAAGCGGAGCAAAGCTAGCTGAATTGATCGATGCAGATTGAACCGATGCAGAAGAATTAAAATTATACTCATAGTACCCATCCATAGGAACAAGAAGCGAGTAGTTGACCCCATCAATGGTACTATTAAATGTGGTTGACGCGGCCATGGCTGCGGCCATATCCACAAAAGCCTTTTTTCCAGAATAAAATAGTTTTCCATACCACGCGGCATTTGATTCGCCACCGCCTATGGGTTCATCCCCGGGGTTAGAGGCTGTATTTAAAACAACAAAATTACTTACAGCAATTCCAGACTTAATCGTGTTGAATAATATTCCAGGTGCCACCAAAGGTTCCAAGAAAATCCGGGACAGGATTTCATTTGGATGAGATGTTGGCGCTTGGGCCGGCTTGAGGGGAATGGGATTCTCGCAACTTCTGGTACCAGGTAAAAATGTGCCCATTGATTGAGACAAGTAAGCCGACAATTTCACAGTGCGCTCGGCTGGATAGAATCCCTTATATGGCAGGAACGAACAGAACGCAGTAGCCTTTAGAGTGGTGCCGTACCTTTTGATGTCCGCGGCGCGGTTCGCGCCCTCGCGAGGCCCTCGCAGATCGTCATCGACAATCTTAAACAACTGTAAGAAATCACTATTGGTATATACTTTATAAAAGTCTGTGTCGCTAGAGTCAGGTATAGAAGCCCCGGTTAAACTAAGAAGGTTGGGTAGCTTATCTAGGAATCCCTCCTCTGCACGAACGGTAGAGTCTGAGCCAAAATAGTCCTCCAGTACGTCGCTTATCCTAAATTCCGGAACAATAGAACAGTCCTTTCCGGCGCTGCGGAGATTCGTCGCATAGTCGTCATAAGGCTGATATGGGTTTAGACCCACTTGGTCCGGGGAGATCCATGGATGGAAGCCCATTAGGGTATCGTTATTAACTATTGCATTGGCAGCTGTTCTTCGGCGTGGAGTTTCCGGCAGTAAGCGGATATAAGAGCAGCCAGGTTTAAGAGTGCCAGACTGAGTGCCTCCAACATCGATGTTGGGCGGGGATGTCGAGTACTCTACGACTCGTCCATAGTAGTTGTAAGTATTTTGAAGTTCTCCGGCACCGGAGCCGGTACCAGCAGTGATCAGGTTATTGAACAACGAAAACGGCTTGGTCCTA
>Ga0209434_1000576_pt1 | contig 17462 bp, 25 predicted proteins | sample ETNvirnome_2_300_FD_184068 | JGI IMG/M metagenome (GOLD analysis project Ga0209434, IMG submission 184068) | Marine viral communities from the Pacific Ocean - ETNP_2_300 (SPAdes) (version 2) | ecosystem: Environmental > Aquatic > Marine > Oceanic | place: Pacific Ocean | collected 2013-06-22
CCCCCCTATGATTAGTCTTACCGTCCCTCAAACCCCCTCCTAATTTCTCCCAGAATTTCCTGGGACCAGGGAAGGCCTATACGGAGTAGGCCAATACGAAGGACCACTTGGTACATCTGGTACACTTGGCCCAGAGGGGGTAGACGTACCACGTGGTACAGAGGTACCATCTGGTCCATGGAGAAGATCGTGAAGGTCAAGTTGAGTGACGAGCTCCACGGGCTGTTCAAGCGATGGTGTTTCGATAACAGGACCTCGATGCAGACCGAGATATCTGGGTGGATTTTTCGGAAGGTATCTCCGGACCTAGATCAGCCAGTTACGCAGAAGTTTGTGGAGACTGGAGAAAGGATGGAGGACATGGGCCCAGCTGACCGGATACGGGTGAGGGAAGGAATGAAGAGGGAGGACAAGTGAAGGCAATTGGCGTTCAGGTGAAAGATGAAGTGGCAGAGGACCTCAAGGCCATCTGTGCCCACCATGGTCATTCAGTCTCTGCGGTCATGAAGATGATGATCGGCAGAGTCGTCCGCTACTCAGAGAGACTTCCAGCGGCAATGGCTGAATTTGAAGGAGCCAAGAGTGAACAAGGGGCTGCAGTCGAAGACGAAGTCGTCGGAGGGACTGACCAATGAGGTCCACGACCTCAAGTATCTCTGCGTGGAAGCCATCAGAGAGATTGACGACCAGATGACGCGTCTTCGGTTCACGCGAAGAGTGACGGGCGAGGTAACGCTCTCCTCGCTCACCCAACTCTCAGAGGAGATCAATGGTTACCGCCAAGCGCCAGAGTCCTGAAGTGATTGCGCTCGACCTTTCAGGTCGATCACTGAACATCACGCAGAGGGAGGCGGAACAACTCCTTTGGGCGCTCACCAGGTTGGCCAACCGGGAGGTGGACGCACCAAATCCGATCCTCTCCGCAGCTACCAGTCAAGTCCAGAGAAACGGGGACGACCCATTCGCCATCGAGCCCGAGCTCAAACCGCCCCCACCCTACACCGCTCCAACCAGCAAGAGCGGCCTGCCGGAGATAGACGGAGAACCAGCTGGCGGATACGAGGATCCAGGGAGGAAGGTTCTCGAAGAGGAGATCTTCTGATGGGCAGTCCATCTCGCGGCAAACAGATCAACGTCTACGGGCTCGACACTGCCAGCCGAAACAAATTCAAAGCTCTCTGCAAAGGACGAGGCTACTCAATGAACGACGTGATCCTTGAAATGCTTGAGTTCATCCTGGAGAATCCAGACAACCTGAAGAACTTCTTCCAGGGAAGATATGGACGAACAGAGAAAACTGATGCCTGAGCAAACCGACCTGTTCATCGTTCTATCCCCCAACTACGAAAGCGGGCATAGGGTCCACTCGATCGAGATGTCCCCTGAGAGGGCCATAGAGGCCCTCAGGCTGGCCGGAGAAGGCAAAGTGGTGAAACTACCCCAGGTGGAGATCTGGGCCTCTCACAGCGACGATACGAAGGAAGCAGAGCCTCTTCCGGATACGTCCGAAGCAGACATGGCGAAGGAAGCAGGAGACTTGGGAGAGTTTGTAGCGAGGAATGACCTCTAAGTCCCAGGACCAGGCGAAGCTTCGTCAGATCCTTGAGGGCCTTGGATGGTCCAAGGGACTTGTTCCCGATCTCCCCAAAGAAGAACCAAAGCTTTGGGATGACGCCAACCTCCTGTGGATGCGCTGGAAGTGTCTCCACGATCTCTTCTACCTCGGCAATGATGTCCTTGGGTTAGGCGGAGCCAAGGACAGGCGCGGGAAGAGCATCGTAGATCCCCGTCTCCACCGCTGGCTTTGTGGTCTTCTCGAAAGAGAGGGCGACAAGATGATCCTCATCCCCCGAAGGCACGCCAAGACCTTCTGGGTGAAGGTGAGGATCATGCAGCTCATCCTTGCAGATCCGGACGTAGTCCGAGTTGCTCTCTACTCCAAGACCTCCAACCTTGTAGAGGCAGAGCTCAAGTCCATTGTTCGGATGTTCCAATCTCCCACTCTCATGTCCCTGTTTCCTGAAGAGATCCCTGACCCCGGAAAGAACATGAATGGCTGGTCGCGGGTTACTGCGAACATGCTCACGATCAAGCGCAGCGGAGAAACCACACCACAAGAGAACCAACTTGAAGTCTACGGTGCTGGTGCTACGGTCACAGGAAAGCACTTCGACGACCACTTCTACGACGATATTCTCAACGAAGATGACTCGAATACACCAGAAGGTAATCGACGAACTATCGAATGGTACGGATACATCCAAGGCGTTCTCGAACCTGGTGGAACTGAAACTGTCACCGGAACGCCCTACCATTACTCGGATCTCTATCACTACATCGAGCAAGAGAAGATCTACGGAGACGCAGTCTTCCGAAAACCAGCCATAGTCAACGGGAAGCCCATCTACTCGTTCTACACCCTCGGGATGCTGGACCGAATGAAGAAGCGGATGGGTCCCTACATGTTCTCTGCTCAAATGATGATCAACACGATCCCTCGTGAAGATCAGCTATTCCCTCCGCCACAACCAACATGGCCTACACCCAATCTCCCCGGAAAAGACGAGAAGTATAAGTACTATATAACAATCGATCCTGCCGCTTCAGTAAAGAAGTACTCAGACGAGACCGCCTTCTGTGTTGCAGCAATCAACAGCATCGGAGTCGTCTACATCGTTGAGTGTTTCGGGGTAAAGAAGACTGGTGATCAGATAGCTCAGATAGTCATGCAGCTGAACGAGCGCTACAAGCCAGTGAAGATCGGAATGGAAGCTGGGTTACAGGAACACCTAGCCACGGTCATTCGAATGGTCAAGACGCAATGGGAAGAAGGACAGGGGCATCCGATAGCTCTTCCATTGCTTAGTATGTCAGTGAAACAGGTGAGCAAGTTCAACAGGATAAACCTCACTCTTGGATCATTCGTTAGGCAGGGAAAGATCTTCTTCCATCCTAACCTTCATCGGTTGTTTGAGCAGATGGAGAAGATCAACCCTAACTACGAAGGTAAGGACGACTTAGTTGATTCTTGTGCAATGGTCTTCCAGTTGGTTGAGCAGTTTTCTTTTAAGAGCTGGGAGAATCCGCTGTATGAGACTTTGCATGCAGGAGGTCTTGGTTTCACCGTTCTTGACAAGCTGGCAGAGGTGCAGAGATCTGCAAAGTCATGGGAAGAGAGGGTGAAGGTTTGAATAACACGGACCCCACGGAAGTGTTCTCGTTTCGCGTTCCCAGATGGTTTGGCGACCTACTGAAGGCAAAGGCGAAGAGGGCCGGGAAGCCAGTGTCTCAATATATTAGGGAGTTGATATCTCTCAACTCACCGCCAGAAAAGCCATGACCTACTGCAATAGATGCGTAATGCCGTCGTCCAAGCCAGATCTGTTCGTTGACGAGGAGGGTGTTTGTGCTGCATGCAGGAACTTCGATGAAAGGAAAGAGATCCCCTGGGAAGAGCGAGATGAGATATTTCGTGATCATCTTCGTGGTGTTACTGCTCATCCTTACCATTGCATTGTTCCTGTCTCAGGTGGAAAGGATTCAACCGCTCAGATTCTGAAGATCCTTGAGCTCGGGTATAACCCGCTAGCGGTGAACGCAAGGACCTGTGATCTGTCTGGGATTGGCAGAAGGAACCTGGACAATATCCGTAGATTAGGAGTGGACTTGGTTGAGGTTGCACCAAACGCCAAGGTGCGAGGAGAGCTGAACAAGTTTTGTTTGGAGACAGTTGGGGACATCTCGTGGCCGGAACACGTTTCTATCTTTACTACTCCGGTCGCTGTCGCAATACAGAGACAGATACCGTTGATAATCTGGGGAGAGAATCCACAGCACGAATATGGTGGCCCGAGAGCTGGTCGCCATCTCCTGGACCGTGGATGGCTGGAAGAATTCGGTGGGTTGTTAGGTCTGAGGGTGACCGATCTTGGTTTATTGAAGCGGGAAGTCGCCCCGTATACCTATCCGGATGACGTCTCAGGAATCGAGGGTCTGTTCATGGGCTACTTCTACCCGTGGGACGGTCTGAGGAATGCGGTGAAGGCCAAGAGGCACGGATTCGAATGGTGGTTCAAACCGGTTGAGGCTCACGGGTTCCGCTACGAGAACCTGGACAACCACCAGACCGGCATCCACGACTTCTTCAAGTACATCAAGTTCGGATTCGGCCGCGCAACAGATATCGCCTGCACGCACGTGCGCAGAGGGCGGTGGACGCGTGACGAAGCCCTTACTCACGTCCGAATATGGGACGGTAAGTATCCTTCCGCTTACTTGGGCAAGACCCTAGATCACATCCTTTCCGACATTCGAATGCACGAGAAAGAGTTCCTGGAGGTATGCGAGATGTTCATCAACCGAGATCTCTTTGAGGGAGATCCACGACACCTTGTTGCGAAGAAGAGTCATTCCGACACTGCTGCTTGATCATGGGAAGCTTGTCAAAGGTCGTCAGTTTCAAGCGGATCGCGTTGTGGGTAACCCTGTTGCCGCTGCGCGAGTCTTTAATTTACGTGAGGTTGATGAGCTGGTCGTTTTCGATATCAGCGCGCGGAGGGAAGTTCGGCCACCTGATTTTCGTACCATCGCTAACATGGCAGAGGTTAATTTCGTTCCGCTTACGGTCGGGGGAGGGATAAATGATCGAAGCGATGTTCGAAGGCTTATGGGCGAGTGTGGCGCAGATAAAGTCGCTCTGGGCTCTGGAGCTTGGCATCTGGGCGAAGATATTGCTAACGCCTATGGTCGTCAGTCTGTTGTTTTTGTTTGTAGCTCTAATCACCCCAGCCGAGCTGTTCTTCAGAATTGCGGTGAGCTTATCGTCCAGTCACGAGAACAAGACGGAACTATGACCGGCTACGACCTGGAGGCAATCCGTAGAATGGTTGATTCAGTCGACTGTCCGGTCGTGGCGTCTTCCGGGTGTGGTTCTTTTGCTGATATGGACGCTGCTCTTTCCGCTGGTGCTGACGCAGTTGCTGCTGGAGCTTTTTGGCAGTTTACGAAAAACACGCCGCTCGAAGCGAAGCGGTACTTGGAGGAAAAGGGATGGCCAATGAGAATTCTTTGATCCAGGAGGAAGAGCTCTGGAGGGGTGAGTTTGGAGACGAGTACCTTGATCGCAACCCCGAGACAAACTATTTGCGAAGACCGTTTTGGGAAGGCCTGGTTCAGGATTACGAAATCACCAGCGCCATGGAGGTTGGGTCAGGATCAGGAGTGAATCTTGAGATCGTTGGAGAGTACTGTGAGGGGTGGGGAGTGGAGATCAATACAGACGCCCTATTGCGATCCAGGGAGGTGGCTCCGTGGGCCAATACCGTCCAAGGCTCGATCTACGACCTTCCGTTCAAGGACAACTTCTTCGAGATAGTCTTTACCTGCGGAGTACTCATTCACCAGCCGCCAGCCAATGTTGTTGAGGCTATGGAAGAGGTTGTCCGATGCTCGTCTGGTCTTGTTCTTAGTGTCGAATACGAGTCAGAAGAGTTTGAGGAGATACCGTATCGGGGTCAGGAGGGAGCTCTTTGGAAAGGTCCGTATTCAAGGTTCTACGAAGATATGAATTTGGAGCTCGTGGATGGTGGGTTTTTAACGAAAGAGCAAGGGTTCGATAACTGCACATGGAGTTTGTTCAGGAAATGATCGCGAAGGAATCAAGACCGTCTCCATACGTCGCGGCAATCATCCAGGCAAGAGAGAAGTCAGAGAGACTTCCCGGGAAGGTCTACCGAAAGATCGGTGGGAAATCTATCCTGGAACACGTCATCTCCAACGTTCAGGATGCAGAGGAAGTTCACGCGGTTGTTGTGGCAACCCCAGACAAGCGCATAGCCGACATCTCGGGCAACAGAGGAGCTTTCGACTTCTGGTATCGAGAAGGGGAAGAGAACGTCCTGGATCGCTACGTCAAAGCTGCAGAGTTCGTGAATTGCGACGTTATCGTTCGCATCACCGCAGACTGCCCCTTGATTGACCCCAAGGTCATCGATATGTGCGTGAAGGGTCTTGAAGATAACGATTTCTGCTCGAATGTGTTGAGAAGAAGGTTCCCCGTGGGTATGGATGTAGAGGTGTTTCATCGAGACTCCCTCTATCGGATGGAGCGAATGGCTCACCACGACGCCTTCTGGAAGGAGCATGTAACATACGGCGTCTACACGAACCAGCACTTGTGGTTGCATAAAAACATAGACTCTGATAAGGATTACTCGATGATCAAACTCGCAGTAGACACAGAGGATGATCTTGGCTTCGTAAGAGGTGTATATTCTTCAGTACAATCCGGTGACGGTTACCGGGAGATATCGGAGCGCGTGAGTGAACGTTTTCGAGCTTTTATTGCAAATGGGAGCACCGGCTTCAGCGATCCAAAGGCTGATGACGCAGCAGCAAGGGGGTCCAACCAAAAGACCTCGGCAAGAGTTTAGCGGAGCGCAGATTGCCGTCGGCGGACGTTCTTTGCCCCTCCCACGGACAGCAGGAAGTCTTCGAGAGACTCCTGAGAGACGATCTACTCGTGTGCCCAATATGCGGAGATAAGGCAAAGAGGATCTATTCGATTGAAAGCATGGGACAGATTGTTGAATTTAGAGCGGGATACGACCGTATGGTCTTTCAGAACTTCAACACCAAGAAGGAGCGGGACGACTTTCTCCGAAAGGAGAACCTAACCAAGGTTGGCTGAAAAACAAGATCCAGCGGTCAAGCTCTCCGCCAAGATCGACAACATCTTCAGCTCCAACAAGGGAGTCTACGAGAAGATGGAGCGCTTTATGAAGCGCTACAAGGGCGAATGGTGGGGCAAAAACGTTGACGAGAACGACTCCAAGATCCACGCCAACTACATCTTCTCCACGGTGGAGACCGTAGCTCCATTACTCACTGACAACCGTCCTATCTGGTCTGTTCGAGCCAGGCAGTCCTTCATGCAGAATCACGTGGAGGCCTTCTCTGTCGCCCTGGAGTACCTTTGGGACAAGCTCAGGATGGACAACAAGCTGTTCCTTTGGGTCAAGAACTCCTTGATCATGAAGACGGGGATAGCCAAGGCCCGTTGGGATAACACCTCCAAGGAGGTCGCGATCGACAATGTCGACTCTCGAACCTTCTTCATCGCACCTGGCTACACCACTATCGAAGACTCTCCTATGTGCGGCGAGAGAATGACCAAGCCTCTCTCCTTCGTTCGCTTCAAGTATCCCAAGAAGTTCAAAGAAGTGACCCAAGCCATGGGGAATGACGCTCTGTCCAACCTCCAGGACTGGGAGCTGGAAGACCACAAAGAGAAGTTCTACGAGGTCTACCTCCGCGACTCCACCGTCGAGGACTACTACATCGACGACGACGGCAAGGAGACCAAAGAGAAGACGGAGAACAAGCAGTCTCGCAAGAAGTTCCCGAACGGCAAGATCAAGGTGATGATGCGCGGGGTTACGCTAGAGGAGAAACCGTGGCCCTTCTCGCGCCCTCCCTACATCGCCCTCTATGACTACACAGTTCCCCACGAGTTCTGGGGAATGTCAGAGCCAGATCAGATCGAGGAGATGAACCTCTCCTTCAACCGGTCTCTCCAGCTCATGCATACCTGGATGACCTCCTATGGTGATCCTCCGTGGATCCTGGACCCCAATTCAGGCCTGACGGCAGATGACGTAAAGAAGCAGCTCAAGCAAGGCGGCGCGGTCTTTGAGGGCATTCAAACTGGCTCCCAGCCAATCCTAGATAAGGTTAGTGCTGATCCAATCAACCAGACCGTCCCCCTGCTCATGAACGCCATCCAGCGCCTCATGGAGGAAGTTTCTGGCGTTACAGATGTATCCAAGGGCCAGGTAGGCAAGTCTCAGCGACAGTCCGCTACGGAGATCTCTACGCTCATCGAGAGCGCCTACACGCGGATGCGGCAGAGAGTTCGCAACCTAGAACACTCTGTATCCGAGCTTCTACATCTCATGATCGAGATGATGCAGAAGTTCTATTCCGAGCTCCGGGAATTTCAGGTACAGAGCGATGAAGGTCCTCAGCGATTCACGGTGAGCAACCGGAACGACTTTGCGCAGAAGGCAGTCGGCGCCCCCGCTCCAGACATGGGTGAGGACGAAGCAGCTCAGCTAGAGAACGACGCGAACCGCTTCATGGCAGAGTTCGGCGAAGTAGACCCCATCTACGCTGCCTTTGACCTAACTATAGACACCAACTCAACGCTGCCCATGGACAAGCAGTCCAAGGCAAACATGTTCCTCAGGCTTCTCGAAATGGCGGTGGGTGACCCCACTACTTCGATGCCGATGTGGAAGGCGACTCTGGAAGCTTTGCGGCTACCTAGACACCGACAGATCATTGAGGAGATGCAGCAGCAGATGCAGCAACTATCCCAGCAAGGGCAGCCACAGCAAGGACCCCCGGTCCAGGCTCCCCTCGACGTGAATGAGCTTATGAGGGAGGCGCAATGAGTAGCCTAGCTCCACCGCCCGGACCAGTCCCAGGGGGACCCGCGCCAAGCGGTCCTGCGGGAGCTCCTCCGGTCGGTCCCCAGGACTCTATTCTCAACCCGAACGACGCCCTCCGTGGGGCCGCTCGGGGGCGGTTGAGTCCTGACATGACAGTCCGTCAAGGACTCGAACAAATGGGCATTGATGTAGATGGACCCATCTCGCAACTTCCTGGAGCAATGAAAGGTCAAGTCCAGAACGCAACCACCGAGGGAAAGATTCGGTCGGCAGCGCCTCCTGGCGCATCTGCCCCAGGGCTTCCCGGTGGACCAGCGCCTCTTCCTGGTGGCCCAGCGCCCTCAGGCGGTGGCCTTGGATCTCTTTTGGGGAGATAAATGGCAAAGCAGAAGGGCAGTGATGTCCAACAGCCGGACGTGAGTAAGGCTGCGGTGGTACCTAAGAAGGTGCCAGAATCCTTCTATCGCTTTTCCTATTTGGATGGCGAGGAGAAGGAGTTCAAGACGAAGGAAGATCTCGATGCGGGGTTCAGGAAGTCCTATCTCCGCAGCAGGGAGCTTGAGAGAGAGCGCAAGAAACTGGATGACGATCGAACCGAGTTCACTACGAAGTTCGAAGACCTCCAGAAAGAGCGTGAGCACGAGCGCGCCGTCTCTCGACAGTACCTTGAGTGGGATCAGAGGCTTCAAAGCGACCCGCAGATGTATGCGCAGGTCAAGTCGATTCTCGATGGAGGGCGAACGATGGGTGTGCAACCCCAGAGCAACGGAACCTCTCCCATGGAGGAGAGACTGGCAAAGCTGGAAGAGCAACTAGAGCAGTCCAGGAACGAGTCACAGGTGGAGACTGCGTGGAGAAACGTCACCACGAAGTATCCAGACTTGGATCGCGAGTCTGCAGAGGAACTTCTAGCGCGTGTTCAGAATGGGAACGAAGAAGAGCTTCTCGACGTCTTGTATCACGCTACTCGGGGCTATTCGTCGAATGGCACGAGTGACGCGGCTGTAACTCAGCAGGTCGAAACGGAGATGGGGCAGGCTGATCTGACGCCTAGCGGCGGTGCCCCCGTTCCAAACGACCCATCATACAGTTCACCCCAGGACGCAGCGGACGCGGCCTATGCAGCGCTTGTTCCCGGGGGGAGCGAATAAGGACGAGTGAATGGCTCTCACTAGGGATGAGGCAAATTCGGTTCAGAGCAACTTCTTTGACAAGTCTCTGACCCAGCAGGTGTATGAGAAGAGCCCCTTCTTCATGCGCCTCAAACAGCGCAACAATGTTCGTGCGTCTGGTGGTAACAACATCCAGTTCGCCATTCGGTATCAGACTCTCGGTCTGGCCGAGGCGGTAGATCCGCGTCAGCAGATCACCTACGAGCAGAAAGAAACGCGAACCAGCGGGATACTCGCTTGGAAGTATATCGTTGGCAAAAACATGATCAGTTGGGACGAGCGAGTGAAGAACACTGGCAAGTCTCAGATCATTGACCTTCTTCGGGACAAGACTGAGGAAATGCAGCAGGACATGCTGAACCGGTTCAACACGGACCTGTACAGCACCTCTCAGGATGCAGACTCTTTCTCGTCTCTGGACACGATCATCGACACGGGCACGACCTATGCCGACATCGCTGTGGCTGATGCCGCCGAGTGGGCAGCGGCCGCGGAGGATACGGCGGAGACTCGTCTTCACCTTTGGGGTTCTTCAACCTCTCTGGCGAAGCGGATCAACGACGCGACCTTCGGTCCAAACTATCCTGACCTGCTCGTAACTACTCGAGACCTGTTCTCTAAGTTCGAGTCACTGGCCGATCCCCAGCGGATCTACCGGGACAACGACATGGCTGACATGGGGTTCGAGGCGATCAAGTTCGGCCGCTCGGTGGTTGTTGGGGATTACGCCTGTACCGCAAACAGGTTGTATGGTGTCGACACGTCGATGTTTGAGTTCCGGTTCCATCCGAACTTCAACTTCACGACGGACTCGTGGGACGACCTGAAGCAGGCCGGTTTTCCGCAGGCTCTGGTGAAACTGGTCTACTGGGCCGGTAACCTGGTGGCCAAGATGCGGAAGTCCAGTTTCAAGTACACTGTCCTCGACTACACGGTGTAAGGAGAAAGAATGGCATACACCGACACCAATTCCTCTTTCACCAGTCTGACCTTTCGCGAGGATTCGACTGGAAAGATTTGGATCAAGGCCACAGCTCTGGAGGCTCTGACCGCCGGAACCCCGTACCTGTGCTTTGTTGGCTCTACAGCCTATGAAGCGCAGGCAGTACTCGACACTGGAGTGAGCTCTTCTGGGTCTATGCTCCATGGTGCGTATGTGGGTGTTCCGAAGGCGGCGATTGCTTCTGATGGTTCAGGCTGGCTCCAGATCGGCGGTTATAACGCTTCTGTTACCTTGGGCGAGACTTCGGTTACGGCTGGGAACGCGATCATTTGGGACACTGCGACCTTCTCCTCGGGAGACCAAACCTTCACGGGTGCGTCAAACGAGTGGGCGGTTTGTGTAACGACTGACACTACGGGGTCGAATACGGCCTTTGCGATCAACCAGGTTCCGAAGATCACCTACGGAACTAGCTAGGAGTAGATTATGGCTGGTACTGTTACCGCTACATACGACAAGGGCCTGAACGGGCAGTACACGTTCAATTCCGCTGCAGCTAATGGTGCCAACTTTGCGGTTGGCACCATCGGCCTTGGTACCTATACCTCAGGTGGAATGACGTTCGCGCTTGACTTCAACAACACCGACTTTGTGATGGTCGGCCCCGCGAGTGACGTCGTGTTTCAATACGACTACTCGAACGAGGCGTTGAAGATCTATCACATCACTGCATCCACCACGGGTGCGCTGGTGGAGATAGCGTCAGACACGGACATCACGAGTTTTACTGCCGTTCAATTCATGGCTGTAGGCCACTAGGAGGCTTCTATGCCTACTTTTGGTCCGTCGTTTCTGAAGAAGCAGGCGCAGGCAAGCGTCTCGACTGCTTCTGCCACCGTCTGGGCTGCGACCGAGGGAGAGTCTTGGACTCTCGAAACGGTGGCCGTGGGCTGGACTGATGGCACCATTGGAGGCGACATCACGATTCGTGAGGATTCGACTACGTTCTTGCGCGTGCCGATGAACGCGACCCAAGGGTTTGCGAGCGTCTACGTGAACTGGACGTCCTCGGTGACCAATTCTTCGCTTCGGATCAACGGACCTTCGGGCACGGTGACCGGGGCGTTCGTGGGTTACGCCGGGTCTTCATGAGTGTCGTAAAGTCTGGGTCTGGCTTCAAGGTCGTCTCCAAGGAGGGCAAGCCGCTATCAAAGCAGCTGAGCTCTCTCAAGGAGGCGGCCAAGAGGCTGGCTCAGGTTGAGCACTTCAAGAAGAAGGGCAAATGACTCTCGGCGATCAGGCAACCTATGCGGAGAGGCTGGCCCGTACAGCCTCCAACGCCCTAACTATCACCAACAGTTCTGACGTCACCAAGAAGTATGTCAACGAGGGGACGAGAGAGCTCGCCAAGAAGGTTGGTGGCATACCCAAGGAGGACTATCTACAGCTCGTTCCTCGCTTCGATTCCAAAACATGGTGGGCGATACGAGTCACCATTACTGGCGGGGTTGGTTGCACCAATGCGCTGGCGGCTACAGACGTGGCCATCACCGCAACCAACCGCGCAAACGCAACGGGGGCCACGGTAGCCTCTGATCTCCAGACTGCTATTCAGGCGGTGACTACCTCGACTACGGTAGTCTTCAACACCTCGGGTTCAGACATCTGGAAGTTCACGATTGACTCCATCGATGGGACGGACATCGAGATCAACTCTCCGTCTGGCATCAACTACTCGGACGCAACGGACGTGCTGTTCGCGAAGACTGGCACTTCCGGTGCGCAGACATGGGTCTCGAACATTCCTCAGGACACGTTCGTCGAGACTGACCTTCCTTCAAACTTCCTTCGCCTCACCCATGTTGAATGGGACGGCATTCCTCTTCGAGAGGCTCCCTGGGAACTGTTCATCTCCCCCGAGAGACATGGGACCCCCACTCACTACGCAATCAAGAACAAGAAGATCCGTGTTTATCCAGCACCAAGCAGCCAGGATATGTTTCACGTCTGGTACAACGGAGTTGAGACAGACCTGGCGGTGGACGGAACTGCAGACTCTACCGATTGCCCCCTACCCACCGAGGTCCACATGGGTCCGGTGTATTTTGCAGCAGCCAAGCTCTGTGAAGAGGCCCACGAGTTCCAGAAGGCCATCCTGTTCATGCGTGACTTTCTAGATTCAGCCATCGAGTATCGCTTGCGCGAGTCCAACGCGAACCCTGCGCTGGAGCCATCCCCTGAGACGGTCTACCGACCGCCTGAGGTGATCAGCTCTACGTAGTGGCAAGCATCTTCGACTTCGTCGACTTCAGAGGTGGCTACGCCACCGACATTCCCTCAGAGCAGATGGCGGACAACGAGGCCCTTCAGGCTGACGATGTTCGTTGGGATAACGGGATCAAGAAGCGTGGCGGGATCTCTCGGTACGCTTCAATCACTGGCTCAGACATCCGTGGAGGAATCCGGGTCCAGATAGAAGGTGTGTGGCGCACGGTCCTCGCAGTGGAGGCTTCTATGCCTACTTTTGGCGTGACCCTGGAGCTGGGCACCGCCACCGCGTTCTCAACACTCACGTATCCGTCAGCCACTGCTCACACCCTGACGGCAGGAACAGACGTCCAGTTTGCTGTCCTGGGTGAGCAGGTGGTGGCGGTGAACGGAGTGGATGAGCCGCGGATAGTCTGGGCTACAGCCTCCACGGTCTTCACCGACACCGTTGAGCGCTACGACACCCGCACGGAGGACGACGCCTTCGTCTATGCGGGTCAGTATTCCTCCACCACTGCCAGTGGGAACTATGCAACCAACAGTGAGGCGGCACATAGCTCCACGTCGGTGACGTTCGAGCTCCAGGCACCTGCCACGGGTGCAGGGTTCTGGGTGGCCAACGACAACACGTTCAACCTGGTCGAGGCATTGGATGTGGAGGCCACATCTAGCGCCACCTTCACTCATGAATACCTGGGGAGGGCCTCTGCCGCGTCATCCATAACCTGGGTGGCCTACACCCCTATCGACGCTCCGACTTGGACTTCGGCGGGTAACTCAGTGTCTGAGTTTGAATTTCCGATAGACACGGAGGACGGGTCTCTCATCTTTGAAACGGGTCCAGATTCTTTGGGAGACCCTCTGACCAACCGGTATTGCTGGAGGGCAGTAAATCGAGAGACGTCCCTGACAGCCCCTTTGGACGCTCAAGGGCTGAAGGTCCAGCACACCCAGTTCTTGAGCCAGTTAATGGTAGGGGATAAGCCGAACACGGTTGCAACCAGTGCTAGTCGAATTTGGTTAGGAATGAGGAATTGGCTTCGATGGGGCCAGTTCGGGACCCTGAAGAAATGGCACGTGGAGGACTTCGAGTTCTTTCGGGATGGCGGAGAGATCCAAGCCATGCATCGTCAGAGCGAGGGCCTGACTATTCTAATGAACAGCGGGATCCATTCAATTTTTGGAACGTCGGTGAATAACCATACGGTTCGCAGGAACCAGTCGAACGTTGGATCTGTGGGCCCACGAGCCAGCGTGGTTGATCGCAACCTTCTCTACTTCGTCGCCAGGGATGGGATATGGATGTGGGACGGTTCTCGAATCCTGAAGGTCTCCAAGCACATCCAATCCGACATTGACTCATGGACTCTCACAACGGCAGCAGCCACGGTGTACGAGGGCAGTGTCTACTTCTCCTTTCCCGCTAACTCCAGGATCCTTGAGTTCGACCCAGACACTTTCAGGACCGACCCAACGGGTGATGGGCGAATGTCCCTGTTCCGTCACACGGGTCACGCCATCGATCAGTTCATCTACGAGTACGCACAGGACGACAACGGCATTCTCTTAGGCCTGGACAACACGAACGTCTACCTACTGCAGCTCGATAACGGGACGGTGGACAACATCAATGCCACCGCCACAATAAACATGCAGTTCCAGTCGAAGTACTACCACTTCGATGGGTTCCACACCCCCGACGTCTTCACCCGGCTCCGCCCAAGAGTGGGAGACGTCTCGGTCACTGCGGGCGACGACTACACGTTCAAGATCTACACGCAGGACGAATACGGAGAGGCTAGCTCTACCGCCACCCTCACTGCTTCTGTTGCTTCAGGTATTCACACCCAGCTGGTGAGCGTCCCTCCCAGCCAGGGCAGGTTCTACAACCTCGGGTTTTCTGTTCAACACGACACTCAGTATGATGCCAAGTTCTACGGCATCTCCATCGAGATGGAGGAGAGGAAGTTCTAATGTCCGACCTATTCACAGGCGGCTTGTTCGGTCGCAGGAAATCACCAACCAACCGGTCCTCTCTCTTCGAAAAGAGCCTATTGAACAAGCCGAAAACCGGTGGGTTCCGCTCGATATTTGACGCATCCACGACAGTGACTCCGTCGTCGGGGGCAATAGCTCCCGCTGGGGTGACGGCTTCACCTCAAGCCCTTCAACCATCCTCCTCAGAACCCCCTCTTGTGGCTCCTCCCCCGAGTCTGTCGGCCGCAGAGGGGACGACCCCGGTCGTGATCAACGGCACCACCTACGATATCCCAGATGGAGTCGGGTATAACACTGGCATAAACGCACCATCAAGCGTGGGCAACCCAGAGAGCGGTGGCCATCCAGGTGGGCGTCCTTCTGGAGCTCCCTCTGGTCCCGGAATATGGAGATACAATCGTTCTACCAGTCGTTGGGCGTGGTGGTCAGGTGACATAAGCGGTCTAGACGACGACTTCTTCAGAGAAGAAGATGTTCCGCGTAACCAGTTTCTCCCCCCTCCTCCTCCCAACCCGACCGTATCAGAAGCAAAAGAGGGCGCGGATGATGCCGAAGCCAGGTTCCGCAAGCTCATGGAGCCCTTCCTCAAGCAGCTCATGGCGATCCTAGATGAGGGGTTTCCGGAAGTCCCTGACATTCAGGCATTCATTGACCAGGCGGGCGAGGTTACCCAACGCCTCCAGGCGGATCTAACTCAGGACGAACTTAATCAGTCGGCTAAAGAAGCGGCCATTGGTGCAGGGTTCTTTACCCTAGACGCCGACAAAAACGTAACGGCGGACCTTGCGGGCTACAATGCCGCAATGGATAGGTTCCAGGATCCTGGCAGAGTTCCGCAGCCAGGAGATGACCTAACAACTGACTTGCAGCGCAGGCAACTAGCACAGGCAAGAAGAAATGACGCGCGGCTTGTGGAGAACATTGCCTCCGGTGTTGCCGGAGAGTCTTTTTCCAAGTTCATGCGGGCTGCCCACGAGGCTACTGCTGGGGTTGCAGAGAGAGACTTGAAGCGCCGGATAGCTATTGGTAATCAAAACTTTGAACAGGCCATTCTAGCCATCCAGGCGGAGGACCAGGTCTTCATCTCTCAGATGCAATCAGGAGGCGTGTCTAGGCAAGCCTGGTTGAATCGTCGAGAGCGGGGGATCGTGGCGGAGCTGGAGACGGTCTACAAAAACGCCAACCTCCATTTCCAACAATTCCACGCTGAGGTCACATCAATCTTGGCTAACGTTGAAGCCATTGTTGGTGCAGCTAATACGGCGATGGGGATAGAGCTTGGAGCACAGCAGATTTGGCTGAATGAATTTGACAAAATCATGCTGCCAGAGATCACTGAAATGGACCTGAAAATGGCGCAGCTTGAACTGGACGCGGCGGCTGCCGGGGACGATTGGCTAGACATACTCCTGCCAGTGCTTGGAACGTTTTTAGGATCGTTCCTTGGTCCTGTGGGGGCGTCCCTTGGCGCAGCCTTTGGCGGGTTCCTTGCGGAAGGAACGCCTTCAGTCGGAGTTCCATCAACGATAACCGGGTGGAGGCCCGATTTCTAAATGGCGACATCAATAACTTCAGACAGAATAGGCAGAATGGGAGAGGGAGCCAGTAATAGGCTCTTTTCGAAGAGAGAGAACCGGAAGGATAGATTCCTTTCGGCCTTCACGAACGCAAGCCAAAACGCTTTCAGTTCCACTCAGAACCAGTTGCAGCGAGAGCACCAGACTAGAGAGAGAGAAGCGGGCCAGGAGTTTCTAACAGGGCGTGACGCCCTCGGCAGGGCTCACGACATCACGCTCCAGGCGCAGCGAGCAGAAGACGAGATGGCCAGGCTCCAGAACGATCAGGACTTCCAGACAGCCGTAGAGGAAGGACGCAGAGCATGGCAGAAGGACGTCCTCTTCCCTCACGAGGAAAGGCTGAGGGCCATCTCTTCTGGAGGAGCAGACCGGGGAGCGGAGAACCTCTTCTTCTCAACCTTGGACGAACTGTCACGCATCTATAACCCGCTGTTTGTTGAGGGAGCAGGTGGTCTTGAGTTCCTTTGGAATGAAGCGAACGAGAGGACGTTCCGCGAGGCGATGATGGCGAGGATCAACGACATCGGAGACGCAGGTCTTCGAGAGGCGATGATATCCGAGCTCAACACCTACGTCGACTTTTGGAGGGCGCGAGCCACCCCTGAGGACGAGGAGGTGAACCAGGGGGGTGGAGAGTTGACCCTTAGTAACCCGAGAGCGTTTTCAAGGCTCAGGGATTCGGTCACATCGATACTAGTTCCTGTTAAGCAGCCAGTGCCCACCGAATCTGTTCCTATCGAAGGGTCGGGCGAGGCAGGACAACCGGTGACTGCTGAAGAGGCGTCCAACATTAGGTTATGGGTGTCGTCGGCCGAGGGGCTGAGGCCTGATATGGACAACAGGGACAGGTTAATTCATAACCAATTGAAGACCCTGGTTGCCTCAGGCGAGATACTAATGACTCCAGAACAAATTCTGGGGACAGAGGCTTGGGCTCGCCGTGTATTCGAGGGCGTGGTCTTAGGTTCCCCGTGGCAGGGGGTTGATCTCGGTAGGTTCAACATTCTCGGCCAGTAATGAATGTCAGATCCACTCTCTCGCGTAAGGGGCAAAG
>Ga0209434_1000577_pt1 | contig 17452 bp, 17 predicted proteins | sample ETNvirnome_2_300_FD_184068 | JGI IMG/M metagenome (GOLD analysis project Ga0209434, IMG submission 184068) | Marine viral communities from the Pacific Ocean - ETNP_2_300 (SPAdes) (version 2) | ecosystem: Environmental > Aquatic > Marine > Oceanic | place: Pacific Ocean | collected 2013-06-22
AGGAGCGCGAGCTGGCGTTCCGCCTTTACGATGAGGGCGATCTTGAGGCGGCACGTCGACTGGTGCTATCGCACCTTCGTTTCGTGGTGCATATTGCTCGCAGCTACTCCGGTTACGGTCTGCCGCAAGCGGACTTGATTCAGGAAGGCAACGTCGGTTTGATGAAAGCCGTCAAGCGCTTCGATCCCAATCAAGGGGTACGCTTGGTATCGTTTGCCGTGCATTGGATCAAGGCAGAGATTCACGAGTTTGTGCTGCGTAACTGGCGCATCGTTAAAATCGCTACCACCAAAGCTCAGCGCAAGCTGTTCTTCAACCTGCGTAGCGCGAAAAAGCGTTTGGCATGGCTGAACAACGATGAAGTCGATGCCATCGCTAAAGACCTTGATGTGAAGCCCGAAGTCGTGCGCGATATGGAAGGTCGCCTCTCGGCGTTTGATGCAGGTTATGATGCCTCGCCCAGCGACGATGAGGAGAGTGCTTACCAAGCGCCTGCCTACTTCCTTGACGATGCCTCCGCCGATCCGGCGGCCCAGCTAGAGGATAGCGACTTTGAAGAGGACTCCACTCGCCGCTTGCAGCTGGCGCTGAAAGAGCTGGATGAGCGCTCCCGGGACATTCTGCAGCGTCGTTGGCTCACCGATGATAAAGCCACGCTGCACGACTTGGCCGATGTATACGGCGTTAGTGCCGAGCGTATCCGCCAGCTTGAGAAGAACGCCATGAAGAAGCTGCGCCAAAAAATGGGCGACGCCGCCATCGCGGCATAATTCGCTTGGCTAGGCCAGCGCAGTTAAACGCCCCGAAGGTGCTACCTTCGGGGCGTTTTCGCTTTCCTCTATTAAGCTGGCTGTGCAGTGGTTCTTAACAGCTGGCCAGAGAGTAGCGTCCACTGGTCGTCCCAATATTCGGTGGGCAAGCGTTTGAAGTCGCTACGTACATATTGAGAAATACGCCCCTCGGCTTGGGCGATCAGTAGGTTGGCTGCGGCCGAGGCGGAAATGTTGGTGCGTAGCCCTTCGCGCAGCTCGGCTTCCCGCAGCACCTGCTTGAGCTGGGTTTCCAGGCGCTCGAAGAGCTGGTGTACCCGCTGGCGCAGCCGTGCGGTTTCACCGGTGAGCACATCGCCCCCTAGCACCCTGGCAAGCCCGGGGTTCTTCTCGGCAAATCCGAGCAGGAGCGAGAGAATTGTCCCGCAGCGGGTCGTGGCGTCGGGGATGTCATCCAGAATGCGGGTAATGCGTGCGAAAATGCTCTCTTCGATGAAGTCGATCAGTCCCTCGAACATGCGCGCCTTGCTGGGGAAGTGGCGATACAGCGCCGCTTCGGAAACGCCCACTTGGCGCGCCAGTGCGGCCGTGGTGATCCGCTTGCCACTGTCCTCTTCCAGCATGATGGCTAACGCCTGCAGAATTTGCTCGCGGCGGCGAGGTTTGCGATCGTCACTCATGACTCTTGCCCTCCGTCGCGATTAACCTGCGTCAGTGATCAGGGTGCCTACCCCGGCGTTGGTAAAGATTTCCAGTAGCACCGCATGAGGAACGCGGCCATCAATAATATGGGCGCTGTTCACACCGCCTTTCACGGCATCCAGCGCGCAGCGGATTTTGGGTAGCATCCCGCCGTAGATGGTGCCGTCGGCAATCAGGCCGTCTACCTGGGCGGTGGTGAGCCCTGTTAGTACCTTGCCTTCGCTGTTCATCAAGCCCGCCACGTTGGTCAGCAGCATCAGCTTCTCGGCGTTCAGCGCTTCGGCCAGCTTGCCTGCTACCAGATCGGCATTGATGTTGTAGCTGTTACCTTTGTCATCCACGCCGATGGGAGCGATGACCGGAATAAAGTCCCGGGCGGCCAGCATCTCGATCAGGTCAGTGGAGATCGACTCCACTTCGCCGACATGGCCGATATCGATGATTTCCGGCGCGGTCATCTCCGGGCTCTGGTGCTCCACCTTCAGCTGCCGGGCGCGAATCTGGGCGCCATCTTTGCCAGTCAGGCCAATCGCCTTGCCGCCGCTTTGATTGATCAGGTTGACGATGCTCTTGTTCACCAAGCCGCCCAGTACCATCTCCACGACATCCATGGTTTGCGAGTCAGTGACTCGCATGCCATTCACGAAGCGGGATTCGATATTGAGCTTCTCCAGCAGGCTGCCAATTTGCGGGCCGCCGCCGTGAACCACCACCGGATTAATGCCAACTTCCTTCATCAGCACGATGTTGCGAGCAAATGAGTCGATCAGCGTATCTTCGGTCATGGCGTTGCCACCGTATTTGACGACGACGGTTTTGCCGGAGAATTGCTGAATGTAGGGAAGCGCTTCTGACAGCACCTCCACAACGACCTGGGGGTCGCGGCTAGCTGAACTCATGACGTTGTCCCTTTGCTCTTTTTAATGTCTGTTGCGTTGCTAGGCGCTTACGCGCCTGGATGACAGCATTTTTTAACACGTCGCGCGTTCTAAGGGCGCGATCATGTCGTTGTGGTGGCCGGTATGGTCAGTGTAGGCGCGACGCCATGTAGCGCTTTTTCAAAGCGCTCGCGGATTCGAGCGAGCGCTGCGCTATCTTTTCCCTCGAAACGCAGTACCAGGGCGGGCGTCGTATTAGAGGCGCGACATAATCCCCAGCCGTCGGTGTAATCAACGCGAATGCCATCCAGCGTGGTTTTGATACCTTCGCCGAAGTCGCCCTCTCTGGCAAGTGTCTCGATAATGGCAAATTTTTCTTCATCGGCAACGCTGACGTTAATTTCTGGCGTACTGACATCTTGGGGGAATTGGTCAAAGAAAGTGTCCGCGTCGCCGGGGAATTGGGCAAGAATCTCCAGCAGCCGTGCGGCTGAGTAGAGGCCGTCATCAAAGCCGTACCAGCGCTCTTTAAAGAAGATATGTCCGCTCATTTCGCCGCCCAGCAGCGCGTCGGTCTCTTTCATACGCGCTTTGATCAGTGAGTGGCCGGTGCGCCACATCTCGGGTTCACCCCCAGCCTCGCTAACCACCTTGGCCAAGTTGCCGGTGCACTTGATATCGAAGACCACCTTGGCACCAGGGTTGCGCGACAGCATATCGGTGGCAAAGTGCATCAACAGGTGGTCAGGGTAAATCATACGCCCACGGGGCGTCACGACGCCCAGGCGGTCACCGTCGCCGTCGAAGGCAAGGCCGATGTCGGCACCGCTCTGTTGGACGTGGTGGATCAGATCCTGCAGGTTTTCCGGCTTGCCGGGGTCGGGGTGATGGTTGGGGAAGCGGCCATCGATCTCGTCAAACAGTGGTGTGGTGGTGACCCCAAGCCGCTGAATAAGCTGCGGGCCTAGCTCGCCAGCCACCCCGTTGCCGCAATCCACCACGGCGCTAAGCGGGCGTGTTACCTTCACATCACTCAAGATGCGTTCCAGGTAGCTGGCGCGCAGATCTTGGCTGCTCACGCTGCCCTGGCCCTGGGTGAAATTGCCCGCCTGGATACGCCCAAAGAGCGCAGTAATCGCGTCGCCCGATAAGGTGTCGCCCGCCAGGACGATTTTAAAGCCATTGTAGTCCGGTGGGTTGTGGCTGCCGGTGAGCATCACCCCTGAACGGCTCTCCGGCAGCGTGTGGGTGGCGAAGTAGAGCACCGGCGTGGGCACCATGCCGATATCGATAACGTCCCGCCCGGCGGCCTGAAGGCCGCGAATGAGCGCTGCTTGCAGGCGCGGCCCAGAGGTGCGGCCATCTCGCGCCACAATCACCGTCTGCTCGCCACGAACGGCGGCTTCAGAGCCGACGGCGCGGCCAATCAGCTCGGTGGTGGCTTCGCTTAACGTGTCATCCACGATGCCGCGAATATCGTAAGCACGAAATATCGAAGCGGGTACGGTCATCATCGATCCTTGAAAAACGCTGAAAGGGAGTGGGCTGGCGAACGGGGTTACTGGCGGCCGGTACTGCCGAAACCGCCGCTGCCGCGAGTAGAGTCGTTAAAGCTATCGACGATATCGAGTTCAGCTTGCACCACGGGGACCAGAACGTACTGGGCGAGCCGCTCGAAGGGCGCAATCGTGAAGCTGTCCTGGCCGCGATTCCATACCGAGATCATTAGCTCGCCCTGGTAGTCGGAGTCGATGAGCCCAACTAGGTTACCCAGCACGATGCCGTGTTTATGGCCTAGGCCAGAGCGCGGCAGAATCATTCCCGCTAAACCCGGATCTTCAATATAGATGGCAAGGCCGGTGCGGACGAGCTGACATTCGCCGGGGGCAAGGGTGAGCGGCTCATCCAGCAGGGCGCGTAAGTCCATGCCCGCAGAGCCTGTCGTGGCATAGGTGGGGAGATAATCGTGCAGGCGCTCATCCAATACATTGCACTGCAGGCGAGGGCGGGGGCTGCTCATGGTCAGGCTCCAGAAGAGATCAAAGAGAGTTGCTTGAGTGCATGCTGAATAATCAGCGCTGCCAGTTGAGTTTTGGGTTGCGGCGGGGCAACAAGCTGCTCGTTATGGGTAGGCGTTCGCCATAGCAGCAGCGCCGCGTTGTCGTCGCTGCCAAAGCCTAGACCCTGCTGGGAAACATCGTTGGCGACGATCATATCCAGCCCTTTGCGGGCCAGTTTGTCCTGGGCGTAGCGCTCGATGTCCTGGGTCTCGGCGGCAAAGCCCACCACAAAGGGGCGCTGGCCGTCCGGTAGCGCCGCCACATCGGCAATGATGTCGGGATTTTTCACCAGCGTGAGCGTTAGGGTGTCCTGGTCGTCGGTTTTTTTCAGCTTGTGCTCGGCCGCGTTGGCGGCGCGGTAGTCGGCCACCGCTGCGCAGCCGATAAACAGCGCCGCCTGGGGCGCTAGCTCAAGCGCTGCTGTATGCATTTGTACGGCGGTTTCGACGTTGAGCCGCTCGACTCCTTGGGGAGTAGGCAAATTCACCGGGCCGCTGATTAGCGTTACTCGTGCGCCTTGCGCGGCCGCCTCGGCCGCCAGGGCATAGCCCATCTTCCCCGAGCTGTGATTCGACAGGTAGCGGACAGGGTCTAGTGCCTCCCGCGTGGGGCCAGCGGTAATCACGACATGGGGGGCGCTGGCCGAAGGGGTAATGGGCGGTGCAAAATGGCGGCTCACGGCCTCCAGAATTTCATCAGGCTCGCTCATGCGCCCTGGGCCGACGTCGCCGCAGGCCTGATCGCCCGCCGCCGGGCCAATCAACTGCCAGCCATCGGTGGCCAGCTGTTTCACATTGCGCTGAGTGGCTGGGTGGCGCCACATGGCCTGGTTCATCGCAGGGGCGATGAGACGCGGTGCTTCAGAAGCAAGGCATAGAGTGGTCAGTAAGTCATCCGCCATGCCATGGACCAGCCGCGCGATCAAGTCGGCGGTGGCCGGGGCGATGACGATGGCATCCGCCCAGCGGGCCAGCTCGATATGCCCCATGCCAGCTTCCGCTTCAGGGTCGAGTAGCGAGGTACGCACCGGCTCGCCCGAAAGTGCCTGAAGCGTGAGTGGCGTTATAAACGCCTGGGCTCCCTCGGTCATCACTACACGAACCTCGCAGCCAGCCTGTTTTAGCAGCCGCACGATAAGGGCGCTTTTGTAGGCCGCGATGCCAGCGCTAACGCCCAGCAGCAGGCGCTTACCCGCTAGCGACGATAAGGGGGAGTGCGAAAGTGGGGCCATGGTGGGCAGTCCAGTGTGACGATCAACAAGGGGCTTACCATACCATTTGGCTGATTATTTTGGCATGCTCGGCAGATTCGCCATAATGCGAGGTATAGTGAGGCTGGTGGTCATGGCAGTGCGTTAAAAGAACCATTAGGGAGGCGTGGATGGGGATTAATCATTGGCCCGAAGGTGAGCGGCCACGGGAAAAGCTGTTGAATATGGGCGCGCAGGCGCTTTCGGATGCCGAGCTGTTAGCGATTTTTCTGCGAGTAGGCGTGCAGGGGCGCTCGGCGGTAGACTTGGCGCGGGATTTGCTGGCGAACTTTGGGGGGTTAAGGCAGTTGCTTGAGGCGGACCAAACCCAGTTCTGCTCCGCCCGTGGTCTGGGAAGTGCTAAATTTGCCCAGTTGCAGGCCACCCTAGAGCTCTCTCGACGGCATTTGGCCAGCCAACTGGCTCGTGGCAATGCCCTAACGTCGCCTGCGTTGGTGCGCCACTATTTGAGCTCACAGCTGCGTCACTTGGGGCATGAAGAGTTCGCCGTACTTTTTTTGGATACACAGCATCGAATTATTCGCTATGAATCCCTGTTTCGCGGTACCCTAGACAGCGCATCCGTTTACCCCCGCGAAGTTGCCAAGCGTGCGCTTGAGTTACACGCTGGTGCTGTCATCCTGGCCCACAATCACCCATCGGGTGTGGCTGAGCCCAGCGATGCTGATCGACGTATCACAGAACGCTTAAAAGATGCCCTTGCACTCTTTGACGTGCGGGTACTCGATCATTTTGTGGTGGGGGACGGAGAAGTGGTGTCATTTGCCGAGCGTGGCTGGCTATAAGCAATAATCTTAGCAATAAAAGACGCGTGGCTGGTCGTCAGGCCGCTGCCCCTTTTCTAAGTAAATTGTCCAAAAATGCGCTTTTTTGGCCTTTTTTGGCGGTTTCGCTTGCTGGTAGCTAAGTGCTCTGGTATAAAGTGCCACCTTTGAACTTGGGTTGAATAACGGATTTGGGTACAGCTAGGCGGTTAACTGCGTCGACTCCCTCCCTGCTCCGGTTTGCCCGACAGTTTTGAACAACTCGCCAAGCGGTTGGAGGCTCTCATGTCCAAAGTATGTCAGGTTACCGGCAAGCGTCCGGTAACTGGTAATAACGTTTCTCACTCCCAGCGTAAGACACGTCGTCGTTTCTTGCCGAACCTGCACACCCATCGTTTTTGGGTTGAGTCTGAAAACCGCTTCGTCAAGCTGCGCGTTTCCTCTAAAGGCATGCGCATCATCGACAAGAAAGGTATCGAGACGGTTCTGGCCGATATCCGCAAACGCGGCGACGCTATCTAAGCCAGCTTTTTGCTAAGCACTTTTGGGAGAGTTAAACCATGCGCGATAAGATCAAGCTGGTGTCTAGTGCCGGTACAGGCCACTTCTACACCACTGATAAGAACAAGCGGAACACCCCGGATAAGTTCGAATTCAAGAAATACGACCCGGTGGTCCGTAAGCACGTTATCTACAAGGAAGCCAAGATCAAGTAATCGCGATTACGATGATCGGCTTTCACCGCAGGCGAGCGCCTGTTGAAAAACCCGGCCTAAAGCCGGGTTTTTGCATGTCTGTCGTTAGCGCCTTGGCCGTTAATCGCTGTCACTGTGCTGTCATCATAGGCTTTCATCATGCCCGAACTGCCTGAAGTTGAAACCACGCGACGTGGCATCGCCCCCTATATAGAGGGGCAAGAAATTACCGAAGTGCGGGTGCGCCAGCCGCGCCTGCGGGTACCAGTGCCGGACGACTTGGCCGAACGCTTAATCGGCGCACGAGTGGGCGAGTTGGCCCGACGAGCTAAATACCTGCAGATTCCGCTAGCCACCGCTGATGGCAGTGCCACGCTGCTGTGGCACTTAGGCATGTCGGGCAGCCTGCGTATTGCCCGCCTGGGGGATTTGCCGAAAAAGCACGACCATGTGGATGTGGTGACCGCTAGCGGCTACGTGCTGCGCTACCATGACCCGCGTCGGTTTGGGTTTGTCGACTGGCAGCAGGGCGACGGCAGCCGCGATACCCGCCTTGCTCACCTTGGCCCTGAACCGCTTAGCGATGCCTTCAACGGCCAGTGGCTCTACCGTCTGTCGCGTAATAAGCGGGTGGCAGTAAAGCCCTTTTTGATGGACAACCGTGTGGTGGTGGGTGCGGGCAATATTTATGCCGCCGAAGCGCTGTTTATGGCAGGCATCGACCCGCGCCGTGCGGCGGGGCGAATTTCCCAAGCGCGCTACGACGCGCTAGCGGCGGCCGTCAAAGAGGTGTTGGCGGCGGCCATTACCCAAGGTGGCACCACGCTGCGCGATTTTGTCAGCGGCCAAGGCGAGCCTGGTTACTTCGCCCAGCGGCTGAATGTTTACGGACGCCACGGGCAGCCTTGCCTACGCTGTGGCAGCGAGCTGAAGCGCATTACCCTGGGTCAACGTGCCAGTGTGTTTTGCCCCGGTTGCCAGCGTTAATCGCCGCCTTGGGCGGTTAACTGTTTTTATGCTTACAGTGCCTAAGTGCACTATAAGCTTGCTCTTTTGGAGATTGTTGTGACCCAACGCCTGCGCTTGAATAAAAACGCCGATCGCCGCTTAAAAGCTGGCCATCTGTGGATCTACTCCAACGAAGTCGATATCAAAGAGACGCCGCTGAAAAACTTTGCGGCGGGCGAGCCTGCGCTGGTAGAGGCGTCCAACGGTAAAACCCTGGGCGTTGCCTACGTGAACCCGCACTCGCTGATCTGCGGCCGCATCATGTCTCGCGACCCTGAAATGCGCCTGGACCGCTCGCTGTTCGTGCATCGCTTTAATCAGGCCCTAGCGCTGCGCCAGCGCCTGTTTGATCAGCCGTTTTATCGCCTGATTCATGGCGAGGGCGACCTGTTGCCTGGCCTGGTGATTGATCGTTTCGGCGATGTGCTGGTGGTGCAGCTCAACACCGCGGGTATGCAGGCACTGGCGGAAGATATCGTTGACGCCCTGGAGAAAGTGGTTAAGCCGAGTGCTATCGTCTTCCGTAACGACACCGGTGGCCGCCGCCAGGAGGGCCTGGAAGCCCACGTGGAAGTCGTCAAAGGTACGCTGCCTGACGAAGTGCTGCTGGTCGAAAATGGCGTCACCTTTGCCGTGCCGGTGCTAAACGGCCAGAAAACCGGCTGGTTCTATGATCACCGTGTGAACCGTGCTTGGCTCAACAGCCAAGTGGCCGGTAAGCGCGTGCTAGACGTATTCAGCTACGTGGGTGGCTGGGGCGTTCAGGCGGCGGCCAGCGGTGCATCAGAAGTGCTCTGCGTGGATGCATCCGGCGCGGCGCTGGAGCAAGTGGCGCGCAACGCCGAGCTGAATGGCGTTCAAGAGCAGGTGGCGATTGGTGAAGGCGATGCTTTTGAAGCCCTGGCGGCGCTAAAGGCAGATGGCGAGCAGTTCGATGTGGTGATTCTCGATCCGCCTGCGTTTATCAAAAAGCGTAAGGATATCCCCAACGGCGAGCGCGCCTACTCGCGCCTGAACCGTGAGGCGATACGCCTGCTGGGCCGCGATGGCCTGCTGCTGTCGGCATCCTGCTCCATGCACCTTGCCCCTGATCGTTTGGTCGATGTGGTGCGCGGTGCAGTGCGCCACCAAGACCGCCAAGGTCAGGTGATCTTCCAGGGCCACCAAGGGCCGGATCACCCGGTGCACCCGGCCATACCGGAGACGTCGTACTTGAAGGCGCTAGGCGTGCGCGTGTTCCGCGACTAAGCACGGCCATTAGCCGATGATGCGCACTTCCTGCCCGGCCTTAACGTTCACAACGGCAAGGTGACCTATCGTGCCGTTGCCGATGCATTTGGGCTAGAAAGCGTTGCCCCGGCCAGCATGGTGAGGTAATCCCACTGCTTTTGGGCGGGCAAGAAGCCGCGAGTCGTGGCTTAATAGTGGGGTGGGATATCGTCTTCTGGACGAAAACTGCCTTGGGAGTCGCCCGCCTGGAGTGCCTGATGCTGCTCGCGTAGCCGTTCGCGCATCAAGGCGCTTAGCTGCTCCAGTTTTTCCAAGCGGCGCTCCTGCTGGGCGACCGCTTGATCCAGAGTGTCCAGCCAGTGCTCCTGATAGGCCAGCCGACTCTCCAACGATTCAAGACGTTGAGCGAGCTCAGCAGGCGATAATTCGTTTGTCATGATAACATCGTCACCTTGTGTAGTATGCTCGGTACTGTTAGGAATGGGCCTGGTAGTTCGAGTATTGTCCTTCGTCTGTTACCCATACAACAAGAGAGCTTTTATCATCTATGAACCCAAAAGTTGTTTTTCGCTGTTTCTTTATCAGTGTCTTACTCGCCGCCCCCACGCCGCTTCTTCTGGCAGGGATTGTTCATTTAACCAATGCACCTCTGGCTGAGCAGTGGTTAGCCGAAGCTGCTTTTAGCGTATATGCCGCGGTAGCCTTTGGCTGCTTTATTATGTTGTTTCTCGGCACGTTAGCGGCGGCTGCCCTGGCGCCACCAATGGTTGTGAAGGCAGATGTGGCTCGGGCTAAGCCTGCGCCGCGCCAACCCCAAGCACCTGCTCCTACGGTGGAAGATGATGAAGAGGAAGATATCATCGACCCCAACGATGGCCGTGAAGAGGGGGAAGTAAAGTGGTTTAACACCAACAAAGGCTACGGCTTTATTACTCGCGATAACGGAGAAGATGTGTTTGTTCACTTCCGTGCGATTCGTGGTCGTGGCCCGCGTATGCTGGCCGAAGGCCAGATTGTTCGCTATCACGTGATTAAAAATGATCGCGGCCTGCAGGCCGATGACGTCAGCATTATTGAGTAAGCGCCCAGGCGCTGTAGTGATAAATTAGTGCTGAAAGAGAAAACCCCCGCGCTTACGGGGGTTTTTGCATTTAACGGCCTGAGTCCGGCCATTCGATGGCTTTTTCCTGGCCGCCGGGCAGCACCTGCCAAAAGCGGTCTGGGTCGTCGCCAGGGTGCCAGCCCCCCAGCGAACAGCGTACTTCCACCTGCAGTGCTTCAGCGGCGTGCTGGGCGCACTCCTGGTCGGTGTGCCACGGAGTGTGTCCGCTATCGAACCAGAGGCTGGCAAAACCATCCGCGGCGTTATCCACCAGCAGCACCGGTACGCTATCGCCCTGATACTGGCCACGGGTTTTCCACTTGCCTTTTCCTGCTGGGCTAAGGGGCGGTGCACTCAGCACGTCAGCCAGCCAGGCGTTAATGTCATCCAGCGTAACCCGCGCCAGATACACTTCGATATCCGGAAACCGCTCCATCATACGCTTACCTCGTCGTTGGTCAGTAGCGCTTGAAGGGTTGCTTCGTAGATGCGGCTCAGCGCATCCAAATCGCTAGCGCGCACGCGCTCGTTCACCTTGTGAATGGTGTCGTTCAGCGGGCCAAGCTCTACCACCTGCGCGCCCAGAGTGGCAATAAAACGGCCATCCGAGGTGCCGCCGCTGGTAGAAAGCGCTGGGCGTTCGCCAGTCACGGCTTCCACGCCACGAATCGCCGCCTCCACTAGCTCACCTTCGGACGTCAGGAACGGTTCGCCATTCAGCGTCCAGTCGATGTGATACTCAAGACCGTGCTGATCCAGAATTGCCTCGGTGCGTGAGCGCAGCTCGTCATGGGTGACTTCCGTGGAGTAGCGGAAGTTGAACACCACCTCTACCTCGCCAGGAATCACATTGGTGGCCCCTGTACCGGCACGCAGATTAGATATCTGAAAGCTGGTCGCAGGGAAGAAGTCGTTGCCAGCATCCCAGTGCTCGTTGACGAGCGCATCCAGGGCGGGCATCGCTTGGTGGATCGGGTTGCGCGCTAAGTGAGGGTAGGCCACATGGCCTTGAATGCCCTTAATATGCAGCACACCGCCCAAAGAGCCACGACGACCGTTTTTGATCACATCGCCTAGGCGAGCAGTAGAGGAGGGCTCGCCAACGATGCAGTAATCCAGGCGGTCATTGCGCTCGCGAAGATGTTCTACCACCGCACGGGTGCCGTCGATGGCCGGGCCTTCCTCATCGGAGGTAATCAAAAACGCAATGCGGCCGTCATGATCAGGATAGCGGGCGACAAAGCGCTCCACCGCGGTGAGCATGGCGGCAAGGCTGCCCTTCATATCAGCCGCGCCGCGCCCGCAGAGCATGCCTTGGTCGTCGATGCAGGGCTCGAAAGGCGGAAATTCCCAGTTAGTGTGTGGCCCGCTGGGCACCACGTCGGTGTGCCCCGCAAACGCCAGCACCGGGCCGTGGTGACCACGAACCGCCCAAAAATTCTTCACATCGCCAAACGGTAGCTGCTCGATATGGAAACCGAGCGCCGTTAAGCGCTCGATCATCAGGTCCTGGCAGCCTTCATCGTCGGGAGTCACCGACGCCCGGCGAAGCAGCTCAAAGGCCAGCTTCAGCGTAGGCGACAGTGAGGCAGGCTCAGTTATGGGCATGCAGCGCCTCGTTCAGCGCAATGGCGCTTTTATTGGTCAGGCACTCGATGCGGCCATTCTGGGAGTTACGGCGCAGCAGTAGGTCGTCTTGGCCTGCCAGCTCGCGGGCGGCAACGGTGTTCACTTCCTGGCCTTGGTCATCCAGCAGCGTCACTTTAGAGCCTGCGGTGATGTAGAGGCCGGCTTCCACGGTGCAACGGTCGCCCAGCGGAATACCGATACCGGCATTGGCGCCAATTAGGCAGCCTTCGCCCACTTTGATGATGATGTTGCCGCCGCCAGAGAGCGTGCCCATGGTGGAGCAGCCGCCGCCCAGATCAGAGCCTTTGCCGACCATAACGCCTGCGGAAATGCGCCCTTCGATCATGCCGGGGCCTTCGGTGCCTGCGTTGAAGTTAACAAACCCTTCATGCATGACCGTGGTGCCTTCACCCAGGTAAGCGCCCAAGCGCACACGAGCGGTGTCGCCGATGCGGATGCCGGTGGGCACCACGTAATCGGTCATTTTGGGGAATTTGTCCACGCAGTCGACGGACAGCGTACGGCCAGCGAGGCGCGCCTTCAGGCGGCGCGTGGGCAGCTCTTCGATATCGATTGCGCCTTCGTTGGTCCAGGCGATGTTACGCAGCAGGCCGAACATGCCGGTCAGGTCCAGGCCGTGAGGCTTCACTAAGCGATGCGACAGCAGGTGCAGCTTCAGGTACACCTCAGGGGCGGTTTGCGGCGGCTGGTCGCTCTCCAGGAACATCGCCACCAGCGGGCGCTGGCTAGTGGCCAGCGACTCGGCCAGAGCGGCCTGCTCGGAGTGGCCTGCCGCTTCCAGCGCCTTGGCCAAGCGGGTGCAGTCTTCCGGTAAGAAGCTCACCGGGGCATTGCCCGCCGGTGCATCCAGGGCCTCTTTGGCAGCGGCGACCAGGCTCGCGTCCGGGTTGAGCAGCGGGGCCGGGTAGTAGATTTCCAGCCAGTCGCCCTGGGTGTTTTGGGTGCCGATTCCAAGTGCGAAGCTCAGCATAACGCGTATTCCTTAGAGGTTAGTGAGAGAAAGTGGGTGAAAGAAAGTGAGTCAGGGTTAGCCGCTTAGCTTGTCATAGTCGCCGTCACGGTAGCCGATCATGATGGTGCCGTCGTCGAGTTCCAGCAGCGGCCGCTTGAGCAGCGTGGGGTGCTGGAGCAGCAGCTGGCGCGCCGAGTTGGCATCGTAATCTTTCTCTTCGTCAGAAAGATCCCGCCAGGTTTTGCTGCGTTTGTTGATCACCTCAACCAACGGTACGCGATTCAAGATGTGCTCAAGCAGCGCCGCAGAAAGGCCATCTTTACGCAGGTCGTGGGTTTTATACATCAGCGCTTTGTCGTCCAGCGCTTTACGCGCTTTACGGCAGGTGTCGCAGTTATGAATCATGTAGAGCGTTAGCATAGAGCCTCCTTTCGTCGTCTTAAGCGGCGGCGCGTTAGCCGCGCTCGACCAGTTGGCGAAGGCGCTTGGCCGCTTCTAAGGTCGGCTCAAGCTCCGCCACTAACGCTAAGCGTAGCCGACCCGCGCCGGGGTTAAGGCCGTTTTGCCCTGGGCGACCCATCAAGCTGCCGGGCAGTACGCTCACGTGCTGTTCGCTGAATAGCCGCTGGGTAAAGGCGATATCGTCGCCACCCGGCACCGCAGGCCAGAGGTAGAAGCTCGCTTCCGGAGTGGGAAAATCCATCACCGGGGCAAGCACATCCGTCACCGCGCTGAATTTTTCGCGGTAGGCGTCGCGGTTGGCGCGCACGTGGACTTCGTCTTGCCAAGCGGCAATGGAGGCGTGCTGTAGTGGCAGCGACATGGCGCAGCCGTGATAGGTGCGGTAGCGCTTGAACGGGGCGAGTAGGTCGGCATCACCTGCCACGAAACCCGAGCGCAGCCCTGGTAGGTTGGAGCGCTTGGAGAGCGAGTGGAAGACCACGCAGCGGCGGTAGTCATCGCGGCCAAGCTCGGCGCAGGCCTGCAAAAGCCCAGGCGGCGGTGTGTTTTCATCCAGGTAGAGTTCGGAGTAACACTCGTCGGAGGCGATGATGAAGTCGTGCTCATCGGCCAGAGCAATCAGCTGTTTGAACTCGGCCAGCGGCGTGACGGCGCCGGTCGGGTTGCCCGGCGAGCAGATAAACACGATCTGCACATCGCGCCAAGTGTCGGCGCTGACCGCTGCAAAATCGGGGCGGAAGCCGTTCTCGGCGGTGCAGTCCAGGTAGAGCGGCTCGCCGCCTGCCAGCAGCGTGGCGCCTTCGTAAATCTGGTAGAAGGGGTTGGGTACGGCCACTTTTGCGGGGCGGGTGCGGTCCAACGCGGCCTGTACAAAAGCGAAGATGGCTTCGCGAGTGCCGTTCACCGGCAGTACTTGGCGCTCGGCATCCAACCCCGCCAGCTGGAAGCGTTGGGTGGCCCAGGTCGCAATCGCGTCGCGTAGGGCGGGAAGGCCGTTGGTGGCCGGGTAGCGGGCCATCTCTAACTGGTGGGCGATGAGTGCCTCCAGCGCGCCTTGGTAGGGGGCGTGCTGGGGTTCGCCAATCGTCAGCGGAATATGCGCCAGTCCCGCCGGGGGCGTTAGGCTCGCTTTGAGGGCGGCCAGCTTTTCAAACGGATAGGGGTGTAGGGCGTTGAGATCAGGGTTCATGGCGCGTCCGTTGAGAGCTTAAGGGCGGGAACTGTGGGCAAAACCATTTATCGAACCGCCGATTATAGGCAAGCCCTGGTGCAGGCTCAAACCTAACCGAACAAGCAAAACAGCCAATTGCGCTTAGTGGTGCCGAGGGCAGGTTGCTGCGAGGGCGCTGTGAACCCATCCATGGGCGCTACTTTCGCCATCTGACCGCCATGGATGGCGGAAATGCCGGAATGGTATGGAACATATTCCGGCCATGGCGAAAGACCCTCGCTTCAACCAGCCCCCGGCAATCATAGACAGCGCGAGCTTTAAACTCCCAATACCTCAATCAGCCGTTCGCGGAGCTGCTGCTGGCGTTCGGGGTCGGTGAGCGGCTCGCCTGCTTTGGTGGTGATGAAGAAAACGTCTTCAACCCGTTCGCCTAGCGTGGCAATTTTAGCGGCTGAGAGCGAGATATCCTGCTCCATGAAAATGCGCCCTACCCGAGCCAGCAGACCGGGGCGGTCGGGGGCGGTCAGTTCCAGTAGGGTGCGTTCATTGGCCGGATCCTGCTCGATCACCACTTCGGTAGGCACTTTGAAGTGCTTGAGCTGGCGCGGCGTGTGTCGAGTGACGATTTCTGGATAGTCATCCGGGTCATCCAGCTCTTCTACCAAGTGGCTGCGCATCTCTTCGATGCGCTCCGCGTCGCGAATCGGCTGGCCGTGGCTATCCAGCACGATAAAGGTGTTGAGCGTCCAGTCGTTGTGGGAAGTAGCAATGCGGGCATCGTGGATCGAGAGTCCGAGCTGCTCCATGGCGGCAGCAGTGGCGGCGAACAGGTCATCCACCGAGCGGGTGTGGATGAACACTTTGGTGCCGCCTTCGGCCATGTCGGCGGTGGGGGCACTGATCAGCACCAGCGGCAGGGGGGAGGGCTGATGGGCCAGAATGCCCTGGGTCTGCCAAACGATCTCGCTGGGGGCGTACTGCAGGAAGTAGTCTTCCCCCAGGGACTCCCATAGCTGATCGATTTGCTCGCTGTCCACCCCAACGGTCTGCAGCAGTGAGCGGGCCTCGGTGCGTGTTTCTCTCACCCAGTCGTCTCTGTCCGGCGGGTTTTTCAGCCCTCGGCGCAGGGCGCGCTTGGTCTCTGCATGCAGCTGGCGCAGCAGCGAGGCCCGCCAGCCGTTCCACAGTGTGGGGTTGGTGGCATTGATGTCGGCAACGGTGAGCACATAGAGGTAGTCCAGGCGGGTCTCGTCGCGCACGATGAGGGCGAAATCGCGGATCACATCCGGGTCGCTGATATCTCGCTTTTGGGCGGTCATCGACATCAGCAGGTGATGCTCCACCAGCCAACTCACCAGGTTGGTGTCGTGCTGGGAAATATGGTGGCGATGGCAGAACTGTTCGACGTCCCGCGCGCCGATTTCTGAGTGGTCGCCACCACGCCCTTTGCCGATATCGTGGAACAGGCCGGCAATCCACAGCAGGTCCAGCTTGGGCAGCTGATGGATCAGATTGGCGGCCACCGGGAAGTCGTCCTTTGCCTCGGGCTTGCGGAAGCCGTGCAGAAATTTCAGCAGGCGCAGGGTGTGGGCGTCCACCGTATAGATATGGAACAGATCGTGCTGCATCAGCCCCACCGCGCGGCCGAACTCCGGCAGGTACTTGCCGAGAATGCCGTAGCGGTTCATACGCCGCAGCTGGCGAGGGACGTTACCCGGCGCGCGCATAATGGCCATAAACAGCCGCTGGTGGCGTGGGTCTTCCCGGTAGTGGTCGTCAATTTGGTGGCGGTGGTCACGAATCAGCCGAATAGTATCGGCGCGTACCCCTTCGATTTCCGGATGCTTGGCCATCAGCAGGAAGAGCTCTAGCATGGCCGCCGGGCGCTCGCGGAACAGGTTGCGGGAGCGCGCCTGGATGTAGCCGCCCTTGGTTTCAAAGCGTTCGTTCAGCTTAACGGTTTCCAACGACTCCTTGCCGCGCAAAATCACTTCGTCGAAGTGCTGTAGCAACATATCGTTGAGCCCGGCGAGGGCCGTCACGTGGCGGTAGTAGCGTTTCATGAACTGCTCGACCGCGAGCCGCTCGGGGGTATCCCTAAAGCCAAACATCTCGGCAATGGTGCGCTGGTGATCAAACAGCAGGCGGTCTTCGGCACGGCCTGTGAGCATATGCAGGGCGTAGCGCACCTGCCAAAGAAACGCCTGGCCCTGGCTGAGAATGCGCAGCTCCGCGTCATTCATAAAGCCGTTGGCGACAATATCGGTGTACTGCTCGGTGCCGAAGTGACGCTTAGCCACCCAGCCAATCATCTGGATATCCCGCAGGCCACCGGGGGAGCTTTTGAGGTTGGGCTCCAGGTGGTACTCGGAGTTGTTGTAGCGGTAGTGGCGAGCAATTTGCTCTTGCCACTTGGCTTCAAAAAAGCGGTCGGCGGGCCACAGGTTCGGGGTGCTCAGGCGCTCGCGCATCTTCTCACGCAGACTTTCCGGCCCGGCAATGAGGCGCGACTCCAGCAGGTTGGTAATCACTGTGACGTCTGCTTCGGCTTCCCGCTCGCAGTCGTTGAGCGAGCGAACGCTGTGGCCAATCTCCAGGCCGATATCCCAGAGGAAGGTGATAAAAGCGCTCAGCGGCTCCCGGTAGGGGGTATCGTCGTCGTGCTCAAGCAGCAAGAGCAGATCAATATCCGAATGGGGATGCAGTTCACCACGCCCGTAGCCGCCCACGGCCACCAG
>Ga0209434_1000579_pt1 | contig 17426 bp, 26 predicted proteins | sample ETNvirnome_2_300_FD_184068 | JGI IMG/M metagenome (GOLD analysis project Ga0209434, IMG submission 184068) | Marine viral communities from the Pacific Ocean - ETNP_2_300 (SPAdes) (version 2) | ecosystem: Environmental > Aquatic > Marine > Oceanic | place: Pacific Ocean | collected 2013-06-22
ACTCTTCAAGAACTTGATCCAGCAGCGTGCTGCGGTCGTAGATGACCACAGGTTCTCTGAGGCTGGGCTCGTCGTACACGTGATCATAGGTCTCGTAGATCTGTCGCGACTGGACAAGCGGTTGCGACTGAAAACATGGTAGAACGGGGGAGGACATGCACATAATTTAGTCTCCTATTTGGGTTTCGGAGCAGGTTTCGGTCCCGGTCTTCCTGAGCCGGGGAGTCCGGGTGCCGGTCCAGATGGATAAGGCATCATAAGTCTCCTATAAAGGGATGGTGAAACGCGGTAGCGGCTGACGACTGGACATAATTCCTTTCCATTAGAAGAGGTTTAAGGTCTACACAATATTGAAACGGGAATTAATTTCTGGAGAATTACGAGATGCACAACGTATAGGCAACATTTCAGTAGATTGCCTAATATTTAAGCAGTTGAGATTGGTATAAAATAAGCAAGTTGCAATCATATCAAGGTATTATTGAGACAGAATCTTTAGAAGATATAGAAATTTTATCTAAACTGAACATAGGGCTGGCGGTTTTATGCGAAGCCGATGCAGGCGATTTTCACCGCATGAATAAATATTTAGGAATATAAATTCTAAAGGGCATTTGCTTTTATATTTGAATATAGAAGCATGAATTGGTATAAGAGAGAGATTTTTGGAGGCAGATACCCTTCTATTCCGTTGGAGAAACAATTAGAGATAATAGAGTTTTACAATCAAAGTGACTTTTCGGTAAAAGAAATTTTAGATACTTTTGGGATATCTGAGGCTACATTATATAGAATACTAAACCGCCATAACATTCCAAGGTCTCGTTGGGGAGCGAGGATTCCCCCAGATTTCGCTGATAAAGTAGTTGAGGAATATCAAGATGGCGTAGGTATCGAATCTTTAGTTGTTAAATACAATTTATCGCGCAGACATATTGAAAATGAGCTTAAAGCGAGAGGCATTCCGATTCGTTCTCTTCAAGAATCTCAACGAACACCTGCTTTTCTTGAACAGGCTCGTGCATTTCAGGGAAGCCCAGAAGCCAGAAAAAGGAAATCGGAAAGCATGAAAGCTTGGTGGGAAGCACAAGGAGGTTTTTGGTCACATATGGCGACCTTACCGCTAGAACAAAGATTAAAAACAATTACTAGGATGGTAAATAATAGTGTAAGAATAGGAAGATATTCACCACAAAAAGCAGCAGAAATAATAAGTGGCATGCACGCCAAAGCTCGTCAGCTAGACGAAATGCCTGCTGCTCACAAGCCATATGCGACGGGTGATGATCCGGAGAATCCTGTTTCTACAGAAATAAATCCACAATCACAAAACATTTAAAGCGATTTCCATCGCCTACATAAATATCTAGATTTGTGAGTGAGTAATAGTTTGACATATTAAAACCTTTTAGGGAGCATTTTCATGCCAACGCGCAGAAGCATTTTAAAGAGTATGTTTTTTGCACCGGTAGCTGTTTTATCGTTGCATAAGGTAAGTGATGCAGAGGCAAATAGTGTTGAACACGAAAGAAAGCCGCCACAAGATTTTAGTTCAAATGTTGATGAGTTTTATCGAAAGTTAGAAGATATAAAACAAAGACATCCTGGGCAAAAATTTACAGTTCTTCTTGCTGATGACGCTCCTAGATTGTTAGTTGGATTTATTATTTATTTCATAGACGAGAGTGGCAAAGTAGTTGCATATCATCAGAGTGTAAGATTGTCTGCGGTTAAAGTAGCACTAGAACGGCGAGGTCGTAAGGTTGGGAAGCGACTTGTTATTTCAATAGAAGATTTTAGAGAAGACGTAAAGCGGCGATATCCACCGCCTCCACAAATATCTAAAATTGTAAGCATTTAAAAGGGCATTTATTTTTTATATTTGAATATAGAAGCATGAATTGGTATAAACATGCAGCGACAGCTGATGAATTAAAAAGATGGGGAGTGCGTATTGAGAACGGATATGCTGTTTTATACAGGGGATCAGATGTTCCTGGTTTACAATCGGAAGATCTTCGGTATGGAGACTTTCTATCGTCTGTTTCTAGTGGGGCGGATAGCACGGGAAATTTAGGTGCTGATTCTTACGGGAAATATGTTGTTGAGTATAAAATTCCCGTTAAGGATGTTGAAGTGTCAAATGGAGAGTTGCAATACAAAGGGCAGGCGGCAAGTTTGAGAGGTTCAAAATATCCTCACGAGATATATAAAGCGTTTAATGATTTTCATGGTAGTAACTTTACATCTCATGAAATTGATTCAATGACTGAAAGCGAGGTGCGAAATACAGCATCTATGGCATTAGGTGGAGGTAAAGATGAGTATGATGCATTAATGCAGTCATTTCCACCGCTTGCATAAATATCTTAAAGTCGATAAATAACCATGTATCCATGTCCTTGTCAAGACAAATCTGCTATCAACGAAGATATAATTGACCCCACATTTGACAGATCTAGTTGGCAAATAGGTCCTCTTGACATAGGTGGATTTTCTTGGAAAGAAGAGGATTGAATGTCTTAATTTGCAAGTGATAAGTAGATCGGTATCCTGTTAAGGATATCTTTTATTATTTTTGACAATATGCAATCTACACAGTCGGTTTTTCGTTATCCTGGAGGGAAAAGTAAAAGGTCAGTGCGCCAAAAGATATTTGATAGATTTCCTGTTATGTATTCTGAATTTAGAGATCCGATGGTAGGTGGTGGTGGCATATTTTTTGGTGCACCTGTTTACATAAAGCGATGGATTAATGATATAGATTGTGATTTAATTTCTGTATATAAATCTTTGAGAGATCGATTTAATGAATTTATTAAGCAATGTAGGGAAATTAAACCTGCTAAAAATGGAGAGCCATTGGCATCGGCGCGAGATGGTGGCAAATTATTATATAGTGCCAGATTAAAAGGTAAATTTGATTTTTTTGCTGATGGTGGTGGTGACAGGGCGTTAAGATATTTGTTTATTAATAGAACGGTTTGGGCTGGAAGAGTAAATTATGATATTCCATCGAGAATGTATTTTTCGAATCCTTTAGGCTGGAATATTGTATTTTCAAATCGTATGGAGAATGCTGCTGATTTTTTACAAGGAGTAAAGATTACATGTGGTGATTATCGTGATTCACTATTTGCAGAAGGTGAAGATGTATTGATATATCTTGATCCTCCATATTTTGTAAATACCAAGTTAGCAGCCAATTCAAGACTCTACAAACATAATTTTGAGAAAAAAGATCATGATGAGTTATGTGATTTAGTGAAACAGTGTAAACATAAAGTTGTTATGTCTTACGATAATCATTTATATATCAGGAAGTTATATAGATCGAGTCAATTTGATTTAGGGAGAGGTCTTGGAGTGACGCATAGTCGCGGAGTTAAATGGACATATACTGGCACATCTAGTGTTGTGTCTGATGGGCAGAGTTCCACCAAAAAAGTTGGAAGGGAGTTGATTATAACGAATTTTTAGATTTTTAAGGTTTTTAATGAAGAAAAACACAGATATTGCTTATTATCCAAAACCTGTCCCAGGTGTGCTGAAACATTATCTCACAGCTGTATTAAACGACGCTCCGTGTGGGAGGGACGGTATTTTTGAGTCGGACTATGCACAAGAAAAATTAAATGAGTTTCCGTGGGAATCTTATAATAATCTTGCTTGTCCAACGTTAATAGATTTTAGCAAATGGTTAATGAGCAGAGCGAAGCGAGGACGTGGGAGAAATGGGCAAAGAAAATCACCGAGTAAAGAGTCATTATCTCCAGAGATAGCTACTAGAATAATTCAGGATGTAGAGGCTGTTACTGATGGAAAAATTACAGATTCATTTCTTGGTTCTGTTTGTTATAATCGGATTCATCATAATCTAGAGAAGAAATATGGCATAACTATAAAAAAAGATTTATATGCTAAAGTAATTATTTCTCGGCGAAAAGTCAAACGAGATTGCAATCAGAATCTTGTTAAGGTGTATTTTTATTATCCAAACCCGATACAAAATCCGAGTGTTGTGAAATTGGGTTATACGGAAGGCGACCCGATTGAAAGAATGAAACAGGCGACACAGAATATAGCTAGCGAAGAGCCCAAGATGGGCGGCTGGTTCAATGGAACTCGTAAGGATGAGCGAGAGGCTCACGAAAAGTTTCGAACTTGTCGTTCTGAAGCATATGGGAATAAGGAGATATATGTGCTCGATGAAGGTTCGAAAGTAAAAAAACTTTGTGATTATTTTGAAGAAAAAATAGCAATACAAGGTGGAAAAAAAGAAAAATATTGGCCTAACCACGTTGACATTATTTTTACCGGGTCGGCGATTTGACCAGAAGTATTTTGCATATTGCGAGATGAAATGGGTAGAAGAAAAATAGATGCTGATTTTGAAGAGATGAAAACTAAACTTGCAGAGAATGATTAATTAAACCGTTTGCTTAAATTTGTGAGTAATAGTTTGATATAATGCAAGTTTTCAGGAGCACTATATGCATACTGAGTATCTGACAGAAGAGGCGAAAGAGTGCATTAGCAAAGGGTATAAAGTAGTAGACGGATCAGATTGTGATATGGATTTGTTTACGGAGCTATTAAAGCCGGGTTTTTATTTGAATATTCATGGAGTACTTACTTTCTTATTTAAATCCGAAATAATTTCTTCACCAAATGTCATGATGAAAAATGTTTGGGTAGGCAGAGAATATCGGTATATTGAAGTTATTTCAAAAAAGAAATATTCTTTAACGAATCCTATGGTGGAAGCAAATGAACATATAGCAGTTCCGGCACAAGCTAGGTGGATTAATGATATTGAGTGTTATATTGATGACACATTGTCTAGTGTTGATGGAATAGGAGAGGCGCTGGCTAAACACAAGCCGAAAAAATAGAAAACAACTTAAGGGCGTTAAAACTTGGCATAGATAAGTATTGGTTGAAAGCATATGCCAGGCATATGCCAGGCATGCTCTTAATGATGTGTAGGATTTCCTGGTGAATAGTCGAATAACATAATATCCACATAATTCTGTGTGGATATTTTTCTTCATAGCCGTTAGCTCCTCGGAGCTGGTGGTTTTTTTTGTGAGTATTTCGATGATATAATGTTTATATGATTTGTCAAGATTGTGGTTATGAGTCAAAGATGCCTATTCACGATGTTGATGTGATTATTGAAGGTGACGAATATTGGTGTGCTAAATGTGTCGATATAATATTCAAGGGTGGAGAGGTGAGTGTTTTGAAAACTGTTAATAACAAGGGAAGGATGATTAAAGAGCAAAAAGTTAATGAAAATAATCCGTGATTCGAGTTGAGTATGACTCCTTTTGGAATGAGGTTAGTGATGAGTCCTTCGTCGGGATTCTTGTGTTTGGTCTGTCCTTTCATGTTGCTTGGCTCGGATCACGGATTTTTATTTAGGATGACATTATGTTTTTTGATGCTATGTTGGCAGAATATATGAGTTCATCCACATTAGAAGAGCTAGAGGAATTGAAGACGGGTCTTTTGAAAGAAGCTGATTCCCTCGTGCTGGGCAAGTTAGAGATGAAATCAATCGACAAAAAAATATGAATACTTCACAAAAACCTAGCTCTCTTCGTTCTAATTGCCCGATATATTGTGAGCACGCAAATGAAATGCCAATATTTTGCCCTTGTGCCGATGATTGTTATTGCAGAGTACATGGGAATTGTAAAACGCAAGTAGGGTTGGAGAAAAAAGAACGCAAAGAGCACGCTTGGCATCATCCGGACAGAAATTAATTTTGCGGCAACACGCAGAGGATTAATGAAGGGCAGAAATAGTGGGAGAATAAAGCATGGCGATTTAAGTGCGGTTGTAGAGATGCTAGGAGGGGAATGCCATGCTGTTCCTGATCCGTATAAAGATTTTGGAGAAATGTATCAAGATGATGCAATAGGGGCGAAGATTTTCATTAAATCCATATTGTTTGAAGGAATAAAAGTATAAATGTGTAATTTAATAGTATACGTGTGCCATAGTCTATTGGATCTGAGCTGTTTAAAATTGGAGTGTTGTCGTGAAAAGAATTAATACAGCGCGTTATTTTGCAAGTATGCATAAGTCTGCTAATACAATTGAGACGACTTTGCTATTAAATGGTCAAGAAACTGAAGTTGTTGTGGGATATAGTATTGGAGGCGGGATGGTCGAGGAAATTAATCCACAAGGAGAAAAGCATCCTGATATAAGAAGTCTCATTAGAAAAGGCGATGGGGAAAACCTTGAATATCTTTTAGAAGACCCACAAGTTGTTGAACAATTGACCCAAGATATTCAGAATATAGCGGGACAACAAGAAAGAGACTGGGGAGGGAAGGAAGATAGGGCTTGGGGTTAATAATTATTTAGAGAAAGAGAATAAGATGCCAGGGGAAATAAAAGCTCATTTAATTGATACAATTCGCTCAGAAGCAGTTAGAGATATTAGTACACTTCAGCAATCGTTTGGTTATGAGATAACCAAATATAACATTCCTGATGTTTGGAGCGAGACACAGGGCGAAAATGTTGTTGTCGCGATTCTTGATACGGGTATCCAAATCAATTCCTATCATGAGGATTTAGTCGGATCGGTCATTAGAGAGCATGGGAATGTTCAAGACGGCGATAGCCACGGTAGCCACGTGGCGGGCACCATTAGTGCAAACAATAATGACAAAGGTATCGTTGGTGTTGCCCCGCTCGCGGAATTAGCAATTTATAAGGTGCTTGGAGATGATGGAAGTGGAACTCTTCAAGGAGTTATAGACGGTATTGACCAAGCAGTTGCTGACGGTTGTGACATTATTAATATGTCTCTGGGTGCTCCTGTAGATCATCCAGATTTTCATGATGCGATTAAAAGAGCATATAATGTGGGCATCGTTATTATTTGTGCTGCTGGTAATTCAGGTGATGTTGGAGAGTTAATTTATCCAGCGAACTATCCTGAAACAATATCTGTTGGGGCTATAGATGACCAGAATACGAGAGCGTGGTTTAGTCAAACTGGCTCTAATTTAGATTTTATGGCTCCAGGTGTTGCTATTTTGAGTACTGTTCCTGTTAATAGCTATGCAGTTTTTCAAGGAAGCTCGATGAGCGCGCCTTGGATTTCTGGCGTTGTTGCTTTAATGATCTCTAAGCATCGTAAGGTTGGAGGGAGTACTTCATTAAATGGTGTTGAAGACGTTAGAGAGCATTTAAAGCGTAATACAATTGATTTAGACCAAGCTGGCAAAGATTTGAAAACGGGGTGGGGTTTGGTTGATGTAAAGAAAGCAATGGGCATTGCTTCCGCCTCTCCCATGCCTTCTCCTTCTGTGATTAGTTCTTCTTCGCTATCTTCGTCATCTTTATCTTCGTCGTCGTTATCTTCTTCTGGTTCTTCAGCGACTCCTGGCTCATCCCAGTTATCGCAGTCTTCGAAATCTTCTAAGTCGTCTTCCTCGCTGTCTTCTTCTAAGTCTTCGTTATCTTCTTCTTCGTTATCTTCTTCTTCGTTATCTTCTTCTTCGTTATCTTCTTCTTCGTTATCTTCTTCTTCGTTATCTTCTTCTTCGTTATCTTCTTCTGGCTCCTCCCGGTCTTCTGCTTCTTCTAAATCGTCTCATTCTTCTCGTTCTTCTGCTTCTTCGCAGTCTTCACGTTCTTCGTCTTCTGTGGGGGCTGCAAAAAGGATACTGGTTGCGGGTATTAATTTTAATCCTCCTGGCAGAGATACTAATTTCTTAAATGACGAATGGATTGCTTTCTATAATCCTGCTCGTGAAGCTGTAGATATGACTGGCTGGACATTAAATGATGCACAAGAAAATACATATGCATTTCCAGATGGATGCATGATAGGCAGGCACAGAACAATTGTATTACATACTGGCGCAGGAACAAACACAAACACTGATTTATATTGGAACAGGATAAGAGCTGTTTGGAATAATTTTGTTGACAGTATGCGACTTTATGATGCGAGCGATAGGCTTATTGTTGAGTTCTTTTATAGCCAAGTGGGCTAGGCATCTCTATCTGTTCTATGAGTCTTATTTGCGTTTCTGCTAGTTCTTTAAGAATTGCATTTATTTCCCCTCGTCTCTGACTGCCTTCGGGTTGTTGTTGCATTTCTTCTATATATTTTTCCATCTTTTTATTGACATCCCATAATTGTGCTGACTGATTATCTGTGAGCATAATTTTGATATATTTGCGGTTTTAATAGATCGCACGTTATAATTTTTATAGGAGTGTGCCAGAAAACCCCTGGGCTTGTCCCAGGGGATGAATGGCACATTCGCGGCTTTGCCGCGATAATATTCTTTTCTAAATAATTTTTTAAAATCTTTTAAATTGTGAAGGATTATTTACTACCATGTCGAAATATATTAGAGAAATACTTTAATAGGATATTATTGATATGACAACTGTATCTCTTAAAATGCCTGAAGAACAAATAAAACACATCAAGAGGATGTCACATCATCTTTCAATTGAAAGAGATCAAGATTTAACTTTTTCTGATTTAGTGAGAGAAGCATTAAATAAAGCATTCCCGATCCCAAAAGACAAAAATCAAAAACATAATGATTAGTAGTTTCAAATATAGAATATATCCAAACAAAGAGCAAGCACAAAAGCTTACTGCTACACTTACAACCTGTCGTTTTCTATACAACAATGCTCTTGCCGAACGTATAGAAAAATATAAGAAAACTAAAACTTCTGTTTCTTACATGATTTTTCAAGAAAGCCTCATTTCTTTAGAGTGGGGATGAATTGAAAATATTTTAATATCTATTAAAGGAATTATTAGCTTATTGTCGAATTAAAGAATATGTTGAAAACCTTTAAATATAGATTGTATCCAAAACCAAAGCAAGAGATCTCTTTTGCTAAACATTTTGGCTGTACAAGATATATCTATAATTGGGGGCTTGAACTTAAAATTAAACAATATCAAACAAAACAGGAATCAGTATCATGTTTTCAACTGCATAGTTTGCTAACTCAACTAAAGAAACAGTCTGATACTTATTGGCTATCAGAAGTTAATTCACAAGCATTGCAACAAAGTATTAATCATCTTGACAATGCCTTCACCAAGTTCTTTAGAGAAAAGAAAGGCTTTCCAAGATTTAAGTCAAGACATCGTAAACAATCTTTTTCTTGTCCTCAAAATGTTAAAATTGATTTTCATAATTCAACAGTAAGGCTTCCTAAAATAGGTGAGATAAAGACTGTTTTTTCACGTGAGTTCAATGGTAAGATTAAAACATGTACGATATCAAAAACTCCTACAAACAAGTATTTCATTAGTATTCTTGTTGAGACACCAGAACAGATAAAGAGGAAACCTAAAATTAAGAAGAAAACAACAATTGGAGTTGATTTAGGTATTAAAGATTTTGCTATCTGTTCTGATGGTAACATCATAGAGAATCCTAAATGCTTGAGGCAGTCTGAGGCTAGACTCAAAGTATTGCAACGAAGAGCTTCAAAGAAAGTTAAAGGCTCTAATAACAGAAAGAAAGCTAATTTGCATGTAGCTAGAAAACATGAGAAAATCAGTAACCAACGAGAAGATTTTCTTCATCAGGTTTCTACTAAACTTATACGTGAGAACCAAACGATTTGTTTAGAAACTCTGAATGTTGCTGGAATGATTAAGAATCATAAACTTGCTAAAAGTATTGCTGATGCTTCGTGGAGCAAGTTTGTTGAAATCTTGAAGTACAAAGCTGAGTGGTATGGAGTGAATATCATTCGAATCGGCAGATTCGAGCCAAGTAGTAAGATGTGTTCAATATGTGGAAGCATTAATAAACAATTAGAGTTGAAACATAGAAAATGGAAGTGTAAAGATTGTGAAACTACTCATGACAGAGATGTAAATGCAGCTATAAATATTAAGAATTTTGCATTGCAAAAACAGAATTTAATATCACCCACGGACTGTGGGGTAGAGCTTGTGGAGATGCCAGTGAGTAAGCCTGGATCTGTGAAACAAGAATCCCCTTTGCTTTAGCTGGGGGAGTATGTCAAGTGTGTGATGATTGTTTAAAGTTAAGAGCATCTTTTGGAGATCATGTAAAACGAGAGCGAGACGTACATGAAAGATCAAAAGAAATTCGTTTTGATGGTATTAATGTCGTTCCTTTTGACGATTAATGCTTGCCAGCCTCAAGAGTCTCAAGAGCAGGATGCAGATATTTTAATCGGGGAATTAGGCTCAAGCGGTGGAGAATTGAAGACGCCATTATTGCCGGAGGGAAAATCTTTAAGTATTCCAGAATTTGTGGCGTCAGTGCGTAAAAATAAACCAGAAGAATACAAAAAGCATAAAGTCGCACTTGAACGACTATTAGATCGTTATTATCTACGGGAGTTTGTAAATGTTTTGTTTGCGTCACGTCCGCCTCCTGGTGTAACAGTCGCTAGCTCCGATATCCACGAAGTATCCTTTTTTCTTGTCGTGAAGCATTGTTATCACCCATTTGTCTTGCCCTTCTTGTGATTTATAGTTGTCCATATATTTTTTTTCGATAATTAATTGATGAAATTCTTAAATCTTACAAAGAATACTATTTACCTGGCAGATATAGATTCGTATTTGCTTTTTCGAGAAGGTTGTTACGATTATCTTGATAGCGAACAGATAAAAAAATCTAAGTCATTTCAGTTACTTGTTAAGATGGGGAAGATAGGTGTTCTAGAAATAGATGAAAGTCGAATAGAGCGAAACTTAAAGGGGTTATATGACGATTATCTTATAAAACAAAGTTTAAATGTATTGGCAGAGAGTGATATTGAAACACATAGTGTTACAGAAAAACCTGGTATGAATGTTAAGATCAAAGGACATTTTGAAGATGCCGGAGGATATGCGAAAGTTAATCGTAATGCAGCATTCGGACTTGATGCATTAGGAGTGAATGTTTTTATTGAAACAGTTGGAAATGCTAACGATTTGACTGAAATAGAAGCTGCGAAGATTGCTCGTTATAAAAAAACACCACCGCGAAAATGCATCAATATTGATAGTATTGTCCCGTCTTTCAGTAATTTATCAACAGGCATTTATAACATTCTCTATACAACTATTGAATCTTATACAATCCCAAAGCAATTTGTAGAAGCAACTAAGGCATATAATGAGATATGGGTGGTTTCTGACTTTTGTAAAGAAGTCTTGGAGAAATATGATGTCAAACAAAAGATTTTTGTCATGCCAGATGGGATTGATTTAAATCTTTATAAAGAAGATGGGGATAAGTATAATTTCCGCCCAGAATTAAATCCTTTTGTCTTTTTATCTGTTTTTGGATGGAGCTATCGTAAAGGATACGATGTCTTATTAAAGGCATATTTAAAAGAATTCTCTGGAGATGATTCTGTCTCTTTGCTTATTATGAGTCGCTTTCATAATAATGCGAAGCAAGATCAAGTGATTAGAGGGGGAGTGCAAGAATTCATTGATAAATATGGAGGCGACAACCCTGCTCATGTTGCCAGATGTTCTCAAGTGGTACCAGAGGGCTTAATGCCGAGCCTATACAGAGCTTGTAATGCCTATGTGTGCTTTCCAAGAGGTGAGGGTTACGGTTATCCGTTCGTAGAATCTTCGCTCTGTGGGCTTCCTGTGGTGGCTACAAATGCCACTGGGCAAGCAATGTTTTTGAAGCATGATAATTCTTATTTATTAGAGCCAGATAAAATTGAAAATATTCCTCCCGGTTTAATGCATGTGCATTACTGGAATAATCAGCGTATGTTGATTCTCACTGCCGATAAAACAATAGAAACAGCAGGAAAACTAATGAGAGAAGTGTTCGATAATCATAATATAGCGAGAGAGAAGAACAAAAAATTACAATCTTTTGTTAAAGAGCGTTTTGACATGCGTGTAACCTCTAAAAAGATCTATGATAGATTAGCTGTAATTTGGAAAAACATCTCATGATTCTTTTAATTGATCAAGAGAATGAAATAGTTACTGTATATGCAGACACTGGCAAAACGGAAATTCCGTTTACGGAAATTGAAGACTTATTGGAAATATCTGATAATAAGCCCTTTTTATATGTTACAGATGCAATCGAGACAACTTCTAAGGAAGTTATAAATTTGGTAAAACAAATTACACCTGATCATGAAACAATAGCAGTGGGAGCAGACGAGATTGATGAAAATGAAGTGTATTTCTTGAGATCGCCAAATAGCGGATTGTTATTATTGAGTGATATGGGACTAGAGTTCAGTGGCCCATCTGATATGAAAGAGATAGACAATCGTTTATTAAGCCTAATTAAAAATTCTGTGGCGATACAAAGTATGATACAAAGGAAACAACTTGAGATTGTAGATCGTCGTAGGATGAACGTTATTATGAGACAGTATCGTCGGGAACAAGATAAAAAAGAAAAAGAGATCGAAGGTCGGCAGAAAACAGCGGGTAGAGCGAATGATGAACGAGATGTAAGTGTATCAATCATTGATGGATCTGCGGCAGATTTTGCAGCAAATATGGGCAGCGGCATGGCTTCTGGAGAGGCGATGGATATTACTGACGAGGTTAACGAGGGATCATCAGAATAATGAATGTTTTAATTATTCATCCTGGAAAGGTTACAGAGTCTTTTGCGGCTTCTGCTGTTAATAAAGGCATTATGAAGCAGTATCTGGATGCCAAAATCTCATGGGTTGTTGACCATGAGGCGTTGCCATTATTTGCGCCAAACGAAAAATTACATAAAGTCTATAGCTATGGGGAGTTTTGGAGGGATTATAAATCAGAGATATATGATTTAGCTATTAACTTGGGAGATTTGTCTAGTCAAATTCTTACTGTTCAGGCAAATGAGAAATGTGGGTTTGGATTTGATAAAACTACTAAAAAGTATTACAATTGTCTTTATAGAGACATTCCACTAAATATGAATCTATTTCAGATTTATTTTCGTTTAGCTAATATGTCATGGAGAGGAGAAGGATATGATATTCATTATTATCCCCGTTTTAAATCTAAGAAGAACAGAGTGGGGATTGCAATAGCGAACGCTAATTTACGTAATTTCATAGGAGAGCAGTTAAATTTGGAGGATAGTAGTAAATTATGGATTATTCCATATAAGAAAAATGTTTTCAAAAAGATGGACGAAATTAATCGCTGCAAGAGCATTGTTACTGATGACTTATTTACCTTGCATATTGCAGTAGCGTTGAAAAAGTTCGTTTGCTTTTTACGTGTTATGCCATTGGCCTTTAATATTGAGATGTTTGGGAATGGAAAGATATATGACGTTCCCACAATGTATGCGCGATCATGAAAGATAATATTGAAAAAATTATTTTGCCCGGTAGCCCTGTAAGAGATCCACTGGATGACCTGCCGCACCCAGTGGATCATAGCGATGACTTTAGCTTTATTTCCTTGCGAGTAAAGAGGCTAACAGGCAAGGGAGTAAAGGTTGCTATAGTAGATTCAGGGGCTCCTTTTCATGTGTCTATATCTGATAATATTACAGAGCATGTAAACTTGTTAGATCACGTCAGTTCGCATCACGATGTATTTGGGCATGCAACTATGGTATCAGGAGTTTTAGGAGCAAACTCTAAACAGATTCATGGCATCGCTCCCAATGTTAAATTCTATACGGCAAAAGTTTCGGATAATGAGGGGGCGTCTGACTTCAATGCATTGGTAGCAGGGGTTCTTTGGGCTGTTGTAAAACGAGTTGATATTATTGTGATAGCATTGTCTACAGCAATAGACTACCCTGTATTGCATAATGCCATTAAGAAAGCATATGATGAAAATATCTGTATTATTGCAGCATCTAGTAATGGTAAAAATGGCGACCTTTCTTATCCCTCGGCATATGCAGAATGTTTAGGCTTTGTGGCAAAACCAAAAAATAAAAATTTGTTGGATAATATGTTGGATAAACAAGGCAATGTGATCGTACAAATGCCCAGTAATGGTATTATTACAACGTATCAAAAAGACCAATATATTCGAGTATATGGTTCTAGCTTTGCAGCTGCGATTGGGGCAGGTATATTAGCTTGTTTAATTGAACAAAAAGGTAAGAAATCTTGTCATCTTGATATTTTATATAAGGATTTACTTGCTTTATGCAACAAACAATAGAATCTTTATGTGCGTTTGTAAACCCATGTTAACCTGTTATTTCTGGGAGGTCTATTCTATTGGAAGATAAACATGACTATGATATTACTTTGTTGCGACAGCAACATGAAGTGGAGATCACTCGATTAGAAGGAAAAGTTGATAATTTAAAAGAAGAATTAGATAAAAAATCTACCGAAGTTATTAATAAAATTGATGTGGTAGATGAAAGTATTAACAACAAGCTTGAACAAATTGATGTGGCATTTCGAGGTAATAGCCGTGTCGGCGTATTTGAGCAGATGCGCAATATACGAAGATCGGTTAACATCCTTTTTGTTTTAATAATCGCTTTAGCTGGTTTTAAGGTATTCGGGTCTACTCTATCAGAGTGGTGGAAAGAAATGACAGGGGATTTAAAACCTCATGCAAATTTAGTGCAACCCGTGGTGAAGAATTCCAATACCAAGTGATTCCGCAAAATTGTCTTGACTATCATTTGTAATTTCTGTATAGTCTTTAGGATCATTTTCTGCTTTAATCTCTTTCCAGAGATGTTTTACTCCTGGCTCAAGAAACACGTCATGTAGCGCGATAATTTTAGACATTGCTCTCATGCGGTCGAAGTCTGCCTTTACGGCTTTGTAGTTATGATCTGCATCTATAAAACATAAATCAAATTTTATATCACTTTCGTATTGATGGGCATACATGCGTTGTATTTTACAATTTTTAGACTGTTCTAAATATGGCCCTAAGTGCTTTATTTTTGGGTTAATATCAACGCCGACACTACCCGTATAATTAGGGTTTATTGCTTGTAAATAACTGTCTACTAATATAAATGTCCCGGCTCGTTCAATGCCTATTTCTAAATAGTTATTGATGTGATTACGATGTTGATAGATGAATAGTAAAAACTTAGCAAGCTCGTTGGGGTATTGTTTGCAACATAAATTTTTCCTACAATATTCAGCCTCGATATTAAATTTTGTACGAAATCGAATACCAATGCGTATGCCGATCTCATAGATTATCATATTCTCAAGAAATGATATGTTAGATAGTTCTTCCTCTTTGAGAGAAGATATATACTGTAGTAGATTAGATGGAGTCGCCATGTTGCATAACAATAAGGTTGCGAATTAGGTAACGGAATTTACTTGCTAATATTTTATGCCAAATTTCTCTTGTTTTTTCCACCTCTTCATCACAATATATGAAATTTCTCTCTTTGAACATTTCTATCCATTCTTCTCTTGGCCTACAGTTAATGTGTCCTGTCCCTCGTTGTCCAGTCGCCGCGGCTGTGAAAAAAATTAATCTTTGTGCGGCATTCGTTAAGTTTTGAACAAGTGTTTCGCTTTTCTCTGCTACAATATGTTCGGCTGTCTCAATAGACATGGCACAGTCGAATTTTTCACAAGGGATAACTTGCATTACATCTCCATACTCAATATCAGCAGCGATTTCTTCTGGTAAGATATCTTTTATTACATCATACATCATCTCGTAGCCCTGCACCGCTGCTCCAGATTGTTTGACTCCTTCTAGATATGAGCCGCAACCACACCCGAAATCAACCAGTGATTTTATGTTATATCGTTGAGCTAGGTCTTGCCCTAGCGTGATCTCCCATGACCTGTAATATTCTAAATGTTTCTCAAAATATGATTTAGCATACATGTCTTCTGGGTTTTTCAGATATGTTATAGACCTCCATGCAATTTTTGCTTCCAGCTTAAGTTGATTTAATTCATCTTGCTTTGACTCCTCACGGGATATCTTCTTGATCCTGCTCTGATATTCAGGAATGCTTTGTTCAAGCTTGTTTATGCTTTCTGTGTAATTAGCTCGTTTGGTCATTTTTATATTTTTCAACAAGGTCAGAACATATGCCTGCTGCGTTTTTGAAGTCTTGTTCTGTTCGCTCTGGCAATACACATATCGATCGTGGGGTTGACTCTTTCATGCGATAGGTCCAGATAAAATTTTCAGATGTTAAAGTAGCCATATCTTGATCGTGCATGAAGCAGTGTGCATTAAAATAGAACATTTCTTCTAATGCCTCTATGTTTTTTGCATGGCACCACATGTGCCTGTTTAATATAAACGAGGGAACAACAGGATGCGTGGGTTCATCATGTCCTAGATAAAATTGATTTTTATGCCACCAAACATCTATCTCAGCGTCATACCCTTTAGCTAAAGCGACAAGGATATAGTCTGGATGATTTTCATCGTCTTTGTTGATGCCATTGTAGTTTCCTCGGTGTGCTATATATATCATGGTTTATAATTTCTAAGAAAATATTCTACGCTCTCCGGGTCTCCGAGTCCCCACATTTTTTCGATATGAAACCGTTTAATTTTTTTCATGCCCTCGATGGCTTCATTGTAGACAGGGGCGATATAGAATTCATTATTAGTTCGGATGTCTTTCTTTATCATTTGCTCAGCATATTTTACATAGTCTTTTCCTCTTGTCCAGTAATAAATCCCAATGGTTGCGATATCGCTGATGGGCACCTTTTCAGCGGTTTTGGTAATAAAGCCATTCTCATCGATTTGAGCAAATGACCACTTGGGGTGTGTCGCTGTAAAAGTTAAAATTCCGCCATCAATGTTGTCTGCGCTCATCGAGTGCATAAACTCATCGCTATTCCATTCAACGAACTGATCTGAATTAGCAATGAGCAGTGGCTCGTCGTTATTAATAAATTCTTTTGCCAATAGAGCTGTGCATGCTGCTCCCTGTGTGACTTCATCAATAACAATGATTTTGCAGTTGTTATTTGTTATTAGGTTGAGAAGATATTTTAGATTAAACTCATCGTAATGGCTTTTCTGCACCACGAAGATATGCCTAGCGTCGATATTGAGATTTTTAACAACAAGCTCAATCATTGGTTTGCCATTGACTTCAATCAAAGGCTTCGGGAATGAATATCCAGCTTTTTCGAACCTTGACCCCTCTCCCGCCATAGGGATTAAGACATTCATTTGCCCTCCTTGCCACGGAGCTAATTTCTCTTCTTTCATGTTAATATATCGTATTCTGTCTAAGATTGTGTCTATTTTGAGGTCATTTGGATTACGCACTCCAAGCAAATGGGCGCCAGAATTAACGACAGCTTGTCTCGCATGGTGTGCATCTTCAATAATAAGAGTCTCAGATGGATCGACGCCAGCTTTAATCATGCAGCGTAAATATATTTCTGTTGAGGGCTTGGGCCATTTTACGTCTTCGTTGGATAAAAAGAAGTCAAAATATTCTATAAAACCTTTTCGC
>Ga0209434_1000580_pt1 | contig 17395 bp, 9 predicted proteins | sample ETNvirnome_2_300_FD_184068 | JGI IMG/M metagenome (GOLD analysis project Ga0209434, IMG submission 184068) | Marine viral communities from the Pacific Ocean - ETNP_2_300 (SPAdes) (version 2) | ecosystem: Environmental > Aquatic > Marine > Oceanic | place: Pacific Ocean | collected 2013-06-22
ATCCGACACATCTCACCTCGTTACTTATAAATACCACTTTACTTCATTTGTCCATAACGTTTTATCGCTTCAACGACAAACTGTTTGCGAACCTTATCGTCACTAAATATTTCCACTAAATGATCGGCCAAACCCTGCCATCCGGCTGATTGGGTCTGTACACCCCTTCGAACCTCGGCCATCTCTTCTTCAGTTAAATCTCTTAGCATGTATGCAACGCCCTCTGTCGCAAATGCTTCATCGCACAAATTAATCGCCTCACCTTTCTCAATTGATTCTTTTAACCGGCGTTTTCTTGCATCTTTTTCATTTTCACTCATTTTTTCTCCTATTATTTAGAGCGGTGCTTCCATGTTGATCGGCGGCTTATACTTGAGTCCCTTCTTGACGAGCTGTCCTTGGACCAACACCTGACTTAACACTGAGGCTTCCATCACCACCTTCATGTCAACCGTGATATTAACATCACCTCGGGTGACGGTAACTGTATCGGAATCCGCAATCTTTAGTGCTTTTCCAATTTGCCTCAAGCGAGAAACGATGTTTACAATATTGTCGGCCCCAGATAATTCTTCACCAATTGCATTAAAAGAATGAATTATGTCAAGAACCGGATCAAACATTGTATACGAAACCTGCTTTTTCCAATCATCTATTTGTGGCACCAGAGCATCTACCTCTTGCATAAGAAGTGGAATATACTCCATCCCCGTAAATGCAGACAGAGCAATCCCGCCTATATCGTCCAGCTCAGTCAAAATACCCCTCAGAGGATCAAACATCGCAGCGTCAAAATACTCTCCAAAATCTTCGAGAGCAAGCTGGAGTGGGTGCATAAAGTTGATCAGATCCTCCAGATCCTCCAACCCGTCAAAATCATAACCCTCAGTCAGTTCCGCAAGCTGCCCAAACATGATAATCATATCTACTAGAGGTTGCTCTCTACCTGGAGCAAACGAGTTTTCTAATCCAATGAAAGCATCTAAAACCTCTGCCGGATAGGTCAACGTCATGAGGTCAAAGCTTCCGATCGTTTCCAGCGGTCCCATGACGTTGGCCAACAGCTGCATAAATTCCACAACCCAAGGCAACGCAGTCTTAGCACCTGTGTTCCTTAAACTATCATAGAATCCCACCATTCCTATAACTGCCGTTTCAATATTGTTCCGAACACATCCGGTACCACGACAGCCTTCCGCGAAATACTGGGAAAGACGCATGGTTGTAATTGGAAGCGCCATCCATGCAGTCGTTTGTTCGAATTCGCCAGAACCACCAATAGATCCCATAGCTTTTCCAAACGCCTCAATCATCTCAAAAATCTGGATCAAACCCGCTGTCTTCGCCTTAAGAACGGCCGGTTGTTCTCCAAACTCAAGTGCCATTATACCATCAATCAATCTCTGCAACGGGGCCTTAGTTTGGCCTTCCTCAGGTTTGGTAAACGACTCCATAAAGAACGCCATGGCTCCCACATATTCTCTAATCTTTTCTTCCTGTGTTTTAACAACTTCAATTACTGTGGTTGTGTTCGCCTTCTGAAGGAACCCGCCTCCCCACTTACTGACTGTCTCCCGTAACTCATTACCAAGCAATGATTCAGGCAACGTAAATTGCCCCATTAATTGAGCAAACGCAGTCATCAAACCTGACGCTGCTGTTGCCGAGTCAATCTGCTGCTTCGACATCCCACCTGCACTAGTAACAATGGTGGTGAGCAACCCTCCCATATTGTCAAAAATTGATTTCATGCCGGCACCGACGGTTTGGATTACCTGGGCAACCTTACCGGGATCCAAGTCCTTGATTTGTAATGCGGCAGTCATGAGATTAGCGATGGGTTCAAACGACTGAAAAACCAAGACCATAATATCGATTTTTTCCCTCAATTCCGCTGGATTCGACGTAATTGCATCTGCCGCGGCTTGAATGGCCGGCATTATTTTCTTTGCCATCACACTCACAACGTCGGCAAGCTCTTCGGCGGCCTTTTCAAAAATATCTGGATCGACACGCTGACCTTTAATTACATCCCACAAGAGCTCAATTGTCCTAAATAGAACCTCGATAATTTTTCCGGCAGTAGCAGCTGCCTGCCCAGCTTTCTGAGATTCTTCCAGTGATACGCCACTAAACGAGGAGATCAATTCTTTGAGCAACTCAACAACGCCCACCATGACCGCTGCGGCTGCCGCAAATACCGCCAGAAGAAATATAACCTGTGGACCACTAGCCAAGACCGCAATAACCGTAAGCACTGCCGTCATGCCAAGCAGCAAGCCCAGTGTTTTTAACACAACCGCGATGATATCGCCTGCGGCCTCTACCGTTGAAGGCTGAACTGGATTCCGAATCCTGGAAAGCTCTTCGGTTGTGGTGACCATCACATCTGCAATTACATACATGAGGATTATGATCCCGCCAAGAATGAGAGCGGCGGCGGACATCGCCTGGACCGTGACGCCTTTCGCAAATTTAATAGCATACATCAAACCAGCCACGGCACCAACCATCTTTGCCAGCGCATATATTACGGCGGCAATCGCAATCATGTGCATGGGTTTAGCACCCCGAGACTCCATGTGAACGGCCAGCTCTATTACACCCAAAACCGCCAAACCGAACATTCCACTTATGAGGAGTAATATACCTGCCGCTTTAAAGAGCTTACCGGGGTTGATCTCGCTCAGATGTTCCACGGCACACTTAATACCTTGAGCCATTTGACCAATTGGACCCTGTTTCTCCCAATCGGTCATTGGCATAGCAGCTCCTGATGGTGGTGTTGCAGCCCCCAGACCGCCCATGAGGCGCGCCATCAGGTTCTTTACGAAACCACCAATCATTCCGGCGGCTACAATATAACCGACAGACTGCAGCAAGGCCGCACCAAGAATGACCCCCAAAATTTTGCCCAAGGCAGAGGTGATGGTCTCACCATAATCTGTCCAGAATTTATCAATAAATGCCATGAACGATGTTGCCAGACCCTCCCATGCCGTAGCCAGGGCAGGATCTGCCAAAGCCGCCTGAATCATGGGCATGAAACCATCCTCAGCCAATCCGGCTCCAACTTCGGGCGCCTTCAATCCATTAGTCAGGAGACTAAGTGCACCCTGAAAAAGCTTTGCAAGTCCGTCAAACAAGGTGGGTGCAAAAGTTATTAGTGAAGCGCCAACAAAATCAATGGCATCTTCAAGTCCTTGAAGCATAGTATCTACAAACGAACCACCACCGCCACCGCCACCAAAAAATTCTCCAAAGATAGCATTGAAGAGATCGGTAAACGCAAACCTAACATTCTCGCCTCCCCCTTTCACGGTGTCAACAAACGTCCGAAAAAATCCCTCTATCCGGCCCATCCGCTTTCTCATTTTGGTGGGATTAAACATATGGTCAAAAAAATCAGTCACCACATGAAGAGGACCATCCTTACCAAACAATTCACCCAGCATCAGACCGACGCGCTGGCCTGCGCGATCAACAATCTTGAACGTCTCATAAATACCAAGAATTATGTGTCTGAATTCTTCAGACTTTCCAATTCCTTTCGACACGCCGTCGAAAAATGCGCCGAGCAGGCCGCCCGACCCGGAAAGTTGTTCTCCTTGCTCAATGACGCGTTCCATAACTTTGACGAGTTCTCTATTGGCTGCGGTTTGAGCCATCGTAGCACGGGTGGCGGCATCAACTCCATCGTTAACATCATCCATGGCATTCATGTCGAACGCATTGGTGGGATCCATCATGTTTTGGAGCTCCATCATATCCATGCCAGTGAGCTCGGCCATACGAGCCTTCTCCTGACGGGACATCGATTCAAATTCCTGACCGCTAGCTTGTAATGCATCCTTGAGCATTGTCACCTGTTCGGCAGGCGTAGCCGTCATCATATCCATGGCGTCCACAGTAATACCAAACTGTGCGGCAAGTTCTCCGGCGGCTTTTGCACCAGATTCAAAATCATCAAATACTGCGGTTGCTTTTGTCAAGGTCTCAATGGAGACGCCTAATTTCTGTGCAGCGACCGACATCTTAAGCATCTCTTTAGTATCAGTTCCAAAAACTTCGGGAGCCTGAGCCATTTGATTGATCATTTGACCAGTCAATTTTTCATTAACGCCGAAGGCCTTGGATACCTGTACCACCTGAACTTTAAGGTCTTGGAGCGTTTTCTTTAGTGATTTGCCGTGCGCTCGCCCAGACAGAGCCAGGTGAGCCATGCCTTCGCCTGTTAAGCCCAAAGCCTTGCTGGCGATAATAATTTCTTCACCGGCTTCTTCAAAATCACCTGCCAGCCGAGTGAAAATCGGACCCATCTCGGTGGCTCTCTCCTGGAGCAGTTCCATCATCTTGGCCGTGCCACCAGGTCCAGATCCAAAAACACGGGCCATGCGTAACCCAGTCCCGCTAAATTTTTGACCGCGGGCGTTTAATTGATCCCAAGACTTCATTAGCGCGGCGCCTTCACCTTTATGAAGAGCGCCGAACTGAGCTCGAAGAGCTTCCATCTGTTGTCGGATCTCGCTGGTCCCGTTGTGGAGCTCCTGGCCCTTTTGGAGCAGACCATCAATCATACCGTTATATGCCTGAAGTCCGAGCTTAACAATGTTAAATGCGCCGCTGACCATACTGGTCATCAGGCTTCCAATACTTCCGAGAATACCGAAAACATTGCTAGCAGCATTTTTGACGGCCACAAACGCACCCACGCCGGCGGCCTTCCAACTAAACGAAGTCTTCGTCGCTTTTTTCATTGCCTTATTGACATCTTGGGTGCCGCTTGCCACATCTTCCGATGCGTCTGCGACTTCGAGTAACCCAGCTTTTGTCTCGGCCATCCGTTCTTGAAAACCATCAAGCTCACGGCATTCCAGTGCTCGACACAATTCTTGGGCCAATGCAATCTGATCGGCGAGCTCACTCTTGTTTTTAGCCATCAGTGCCGAACGCTCGGCAATGACGGCGTTAAGCGCTTGTTCGATTTCTAATTGTGAGCGGTCAGTGGCCATGCAAGTTTTATCCTACCTCTATAAATATTCAAAAGGTGAGAACGCGTTAAAAAGGCCAGCTATAACCAAAGCTTTCTTTAAATTTTTTAGCAGCAACCGTTTTTGTCTCAAGCATGACTGCAATATCCGGATTGTCTGCCTCCTCACGAAGAGAAAGATAAAGTCTTCGAGAAGAACCCAGGACTTCTTGCAAAGCCAATAGCTGTGTGCTGTTGCCTTTAATTTTGACGTTGGGCGTTAGTCCCAAGATATAAGCCGCGGATGCAGCGAACAGTTTCTTTTTGTCGTTCATCATGACCTCGTTTAATAAATATCATGATTACGTGAATCTGCGCTGATTTGATGGCACCATATTCCGACCACGACCCTGTAAAGCGCGGGCATCGGGAGTGTTGGTAGACGCGCCACGGCTTTGACCGTTAGCTTTCTTAATCTCGTCGTTTATTCTTGTAATAAACCAGACGCGCTGATAGACGGGCAAAAGATAGGCATCCCGATAGCCAAATCCACAATAATACATGAGCAAAAAAATGTGCTCAAGATAGAGGTCTTTGTTATCAGGCGTCAGGCCAAAAAAAGGCGGCACCCATTGGGAGCCTCACCTCCGATGATTCAAAACAAGCGGTGCAATCCATCCATGATTTCATGTCCACCCCAGGTTCGTGCTCGTCAATATATTTTCTGAGAAACAAGGAATCACGAGCAGGCATCGCGCGAATGAAAAAGCCAATCTTAGTTTTATCTGTGATGCCTTCAACACTTATAATCGAATACGTTAAACGAGTGGTAACGAGATTATCTACTTTCACACCTTGCTTTTTCTTGCGTTCATTGGTGACACTGATATCCCGTTCATCGGCCCCGGTCAAAAACTTGAATCTTATTTTCTTCTGTGTTAATGGCAGTTGTACCTCAAAAAGATTTGCACCGGGAGCTACAGGGGCGAGTGTTAATCGCTTAATGGGAAGCTCACCGAGATTAAAGCTTTGTTTAGTGCGCTGACTACAGGCAGGACAGTCAACCTCTACGTTATATTCGCTCCCATACCCCGTTACACGCAGGGCAGTCATGAGCGCATTGCGATCTCCACTTAATAAAATTTCCGGATCAAAACCTTCATCCATAATGGCTGATTTCAATAATTCCGAAATAACCGTTCCCTTTTTAATTAAGGCCCGACTAGTCAGGATATCTTCTTCCCGGGCGGTCATTGCCTTGATTGAAACTTCCTCTTTCCCATGCATGCCGGAATCAACCGGATAGATCACCCCACCCGATGGAAGTGGCACATTTTGAACTGGAATTTCCAGATTAAAATCATCCTTGAGAACGTTTCGGGTTGGCATAAGCGGATTGCCCGGCTGCGTACCTTCAGTAAATACTTCGTTCTTTTTATCTCTTGCCAAAATAAACTCCTACAGTTACACTGACAATGGTAACCACATTTAGATTAAGTTAAAAGTAAACACGGGCTCACAGAAATAAAATAACCGGCAAAAAAAGGGTGCCCACAAGGGCACCCTAAGAACACGAGCTACCAAACCATGTTCTGTATCAATATTTAATATGCAAATTTAATATTGCAAGACACAGTTGTCAAATCTAATTGTCAATGAAATTTCAGCTGGATCTTCCGTACCATAGTCTAGGCTACCAAAACCGGCCGCCGTTAAAAAGCATCCTTTGAGATCCCATAATTCAACAACAGTACCAACCGGATCGAGCATCTTAAGCTGAACATCTCTTTTATAGAAATCAGCGTAGCCTGAACGGCCGGATACGGTTTCCGTGTGTGTACGCACCCACTCCATCACCTGTTGAGCTCCAGAGGGTGCGATTGGATCATAGAGAGTTACAGCAATTGTCTCATAGGAGAGCTTTCCAGCTAGATATCTCTTTGAATTGATGAACTCCAATGTTTGTTCACCAATAGTCACGCTTGGGCGTGCCGCGGCTTTCATTAAAAATGCATCAATGCCTTCAATGGCAAATACCCACCGAAATTGTCTCTTCGGTTCGAATTTATTTGGTAGCATGTCAGCGACTGGCAGTGTTTCGGCCATTTTAGGTTCTCCTTAATCTCATATTAAATATAACGTTGCACATTTGTTTGACTAAATCTCGGTACCGTTGTTGGTAATAACGAAATCCAAGGCAATAAATTCCACAGCGCGTGTGGGCTGCAAGAAAATCTTGCCTCGAACCGTATTATTTTCAACATCGGCCTGAGTGGTTGTGGAAGCATCAATAATGACTCGATATCTTTCCACGCCTTGCTGTGCCTGAATCTCAGACAAGATGGGATTAACAGCTGCAGAAAATCTTGCAAGTGTTGATTCCCGGTTTGGTTCGAAAATAAACGTATCCGCTACCCTTCGAACCTTTCGCCTAACATCAATTAAGAGGCGTCTAACATTGACACGATCTAGAGCTGAAGCTGCCGCAAGAAGCGTTTTCTGGCCCCAAATCACATGTTGGTTTGGATTTGTTGGAAATTCGGTAATTGGATTAATGTCTGTTTCGTAGAGTGCGTCCAAGTTATTTCGGCTGAATTTCACCTTCGATTCTATCGTCGACTCAAGGGCACCTCTGGTAAACCCAGCAGGAGCAAACCATGGATAGGCAACCGAATCATTAAGTGCCATTGCTCCAAGTACCACGACCGACGGAGGAACCCTCACGTTGGTTAACGTGTTAGGATCGGTTACAAAAACATCAGGAAAATAAACTGCGGCAAACGAAGTATTAAGCGCTCGAGACTTTAACGTCTCAGCAGTATTTGTCACGCTGATTTTCTGAATAGACGAAGTCACCACGTTGTTATCAACATCGGTTTCTTCAAGATCCATAATATAGAGTGCATCAAATCGTTCTTCGGTTTTTTCAATACCAATGTCTGTTACCTTTTCTTCTCTTAGACCAGGAATTGTCAAAAGCTGGATGTCGACATCACTCTTTTCTGCCATCACGTCCAATGCCTTTGCATAAGCAGAAATTGTAGGAGCCTCAGTAAAACCTTGAGCCTCATCAGACATTTCGCGCTTTGCCGCGTTATCAAGCAATTTCGCCTTATCCTCGTTAAATTCGTTAACGCCTCTAAAACCACCTTGCACAGGACACGTAAACTTAAAATATTTCTGAGAAGCAATATCTCCAAAGTCCTTTGACACGTTTAGGAATCTAGTATAAGTCGTAGAACTCCAAGATGCGTCTGATTTTTGCAACGTCCCAGAAAGAATGCCGTTCCGGCGATACGCGGCGAAAGCCCACTCTCGGGCGTCGACCACATCACCGCTTGACTTGGTGTGAATCTGAATTTTCTCCAATGAAAACAAATTATTATTGAAGTTGTCGCAGTCATACACCGTCCCACTGCTATCCAGTGTTCCAACGTTATTACCCACCCAGGCGGCCTGGCGGCCGGTGGAAAATTTGGGATAATATTTCGTAAACGCAGCAACTCCCTTGTTTAGGATTGCACTGGAATTTGGAGTAGCAAGCTTATCAACGCGTGTGTTCTGCCAACCCCAAAATAGCGATGATTGTGGAGTTTTCTTGGTTCCTGTGCCTTGAGCAATACTTTGCCGATAGGGAACGGGTGGTTCGGTTAAGCGGTGACCCCACGAAGACGTAATAATACCAAGAACGGTACCTCTTTCACCCTGACCTCCTTCTGTGGTGGCTGAGGGATGCGGGGGCATAGTCATAATACTTGAACCGGAGGTTACCAGGTGGAAAGGTCCACGGAAACCAACTGGCAGTGCCGTCTTTTCCATTTCGCCGTCGCTCACTTCCGAAGTCGCCGAAACACGAATGTAACGGGACTTGTTGGAAAAGATGCCGTCAACAACAAGCTTTTGCGCGGCTGGCAGCTTGTCAAAATCAAAATAGGTATTGATATTTCCAATTCGACGACAGACAAAATTATCCGAACTGGGGTCAAGATCCAATCCACGGAAAGCTTCGCCGGTCTCGACAACCGTGGCCGTATAATCGGTATCCCAGAATTTACGAACAATCAAATCAAAGCTTCCATAATCGTCGTCAGTCTTTGACTTTTTAATATTTTCAATAGAAATCTTAATATTCGTGTTCGTCGAACTTCCATCATCCAGAGCATGAACGGTGAACAAGTCCTTATTCTTACCACCAATTTTCTGCGAAACAATGGCAGGAGAAAATGCATGACCAAACCGATCACTAAAATTCTCAAAGTTGGGGATAGACGTTGAGCCGGTATCCCCAACATTTTGGGCAAGCGACGACGTAAGGAGGAACACTGCGTCTTCCATATCTCCCATTCTTGGAACGCCATTGGCAACGGCCGGAATTAGGCCTGAAGCGGTGATAACCGCCTGGGCAGTAAAGACATCGTAATGTGAATAAAGAAAATGACCTGCCTCTTGAATTTTGGATGGATCGGTATTAAAGACCTCGGTTATGTAATTTGACTTGGCTGGATTTAAAGAAGCGGTGATAGTATTGGGATATTGTTCCGTATTCTTGTGCCCATTGAGTAGCATAACAAAATTATAAGTCGTATCGGGTGTAGGTGAACCGCCCGCGGTAATGGAACCCACTGCGGATCCACCATCCTGGCCGGAGTCGAATGAGCCCATCGCGAGCCCTATCGACGCTGACGAAGCATTAGTCGTCCAGTTTCCGGATAAAGCCAGTAACACGCCACTGGGTGCCATGACCACACCACGAAGAATGGAACTAGCACTCGCATTCGTCTGGATACCGGCGGAGCTGAACACGTCGCAGTTATTGGAAGCCGACATGAATGCACCAAGCATATATGTTCGGCCCAGGATGCCTCCGGTATTACCAGCGTTGGCGTACGCGTTGGCACCAATGTAACCATTAGCTTTCACCTGAGGGACTCCAACAATGAAACCAGCATTCTTAACACCACCAGCAGGAACAGCCTGGGAATTCGACGTCAAGCCTTCGCTTGTGAGTCGTTTCTTCCCATCGCCAATTCCAAGCACGCGCAAATATGTTCCAGCCTTAGCTTTCTTCATCCATTCGTACATCGCAAGCGGCCCAAACTTTTCGCCGTCTGTCTTTCCAAAAATGGTCTGGTAATCCCCAAACGTTGCCACTGTTACGGGCACAAATGCAGGACCTTGATTTGCAGTACCAATAATTCCTGCCGGCACCCCTTGTGGTAGAATGGAGGTTGGTCCACTTAAGTCAATTTCCTTGGTACTGACGCCAGGACTTTTAAATGTCAGTTCAGCCATGTTATAGCTCCTTATTACAGTAATATGTATACATCACGCAAACTCTCTTCACCCCTATGCCGTGTCAAAGTCGATAGAAACGAACTTGTCCGACTTGTAGGGTTGTAAAAATATTTTTCCTCTAACTATATTGTTCTCAATATCTGTCTGTGTAGTGGTTGTGGTATCAATTATAACCTTATATCTCTCAATACCTGCAGTCGCCTGCACACCCGCTAAAATGGGTTGCACTGCCAGAGAAAAACTCTTAAGAACAACTTCTCTATTTTGCTCAAAAAGATAACTGCGCGCAATCTTGCGCACCCGTCGACGAATATCAATGAGCATGCGTCTCACGTTAACTCTCTCCATAGCGGAATCCAAATCGCCAGCCATCAATGTTTTCTGGCTATAAATAATTAGTCCGTCAGAAGTCGGAATGATCGGATTAATTGCCGCATTATAAAGTGTGTTGACAGCTGTTTCACTTCCAGACAAATATTTTACTGTCGTAGTTATGCTGTCGTTTAATATTCCACGGGTATTACCACATGGTGCCGACCATGGGTATCCAAGACGATCATTGTTTCCAATAGCCCCCAACACTGCAACAGAAGGTGCAACAAAAATTTCTTCAGAGCTAACCGGATCAAGCATACTCACATTAGGAAAATACGTTGTGACAAATGACGAATCCAAAATGCGCGATTTAAATTCTTGAGCGGTATTATCTATGCTAACTGTCTGATCTGACGATGTGACAACATTGTTCTCAATGTCATATTCTTGAAGGTCCATTATATACATGGCGTCAAAATGTTCCTCAGTTACTTCGGTGGCCATATTCGTAATATATGGTACTCGCACACCGGGGATTGCCAGCAGCTGAATGTCGGTTTCGGATTTTTCTACCATTAAATTTAAAGCGTGAACATACGAAGACACCGTGGGACCTTTTTTCCCACCCTGTCTGGGATCGTCAAGCTCCCACGTAAGAGCGTTGTTTGTCATTCTAGCTTTATCACTATCGAAAATATTAAAACCGTCAAAACCTGCCTGAACAGGCATCGTAAAGCTCAAAAAACTCTTCACACCTGTTTCTTTAAAATCTTTTGTTACGTTTAAAAAACGACCTGTGTCGTGTGAGGTATTACTTTTCATTTGACGTTGTAACACACCGTCGCGACGATACATGGCAAATGCCCATTCCTCAGTATCGACAACGTCAGCGTCCGACCGGGTATGAATTTGAACATTTTCAAGAGTAAACATGTTATTGTTGAATCTGTCGGAATCATAAATAGTCCCGTCCGCGTCTAATTCGCGCGCATTGTTGCCGGCGAACATTGGCTTTCGAGCGGTGGAAAAATGAGGAAAATATGTACAAAATGATTGCGCGCCGTAATTGGGCCAATTGCTATCGTTTGGATCATAGGTGCTCGTAATCCGCTCTGTCTTGAACCCCCAGCAAAAATTTGCATTTACCGTCTTGCTATCTTCGGTGGCCCCTTCCCATGTCGCTAAATTTTCGCGATAAGGAATGGGTGGTTCCACCAGTTTATGAGACCACTCAGTAGATGCAGCTATAACTGAACCATCGGAAAGAGGGTGTTGTGGCAGGCTCATAATGGAAGAACCAGATGTAGTGAGATGATACGGTCCACGAAAACCAACCGGCAATAACTTATTGCTAATAGTTTTACTATCAACCTCGGGATTCATTTCCACCCTAATATACACCGACTGATTCGCGAACTTACCTGCTCTCACCATTCTTTGAGCCCATGAATTTTTATCAAAATCAAAATATTGGTAGTTATCACCTATCCGGCGAGCAATATAGTTGTCAGATTCTGGATCTAAATTGCATGTAGGAAATGTTTCCCCCCCCAACAACCCCGATGCCTGGCTTATATCTGTATCCCAAAATTTACGAACATCCACGTCAAACGTGCCATAACCGGTATCAATAGCCGATGGTTCGATATTTTTAATTGTTATCTTTAACTGTTCATTTCCAACAGCACCGTCGTCCAGTATGTGAAACGTAAAAAGATCCTGAGGGATTCTGTTAATTTTTTGCGAAATAACTGTGGGCGAAAAAGCCGTTCTAAAACGATCGCTAAAATTTTCAAAATTTGGAATATTGAGCGACAGGGAATCATCTTGATTTCTAGCCATTGACCCAGTTATTAAAAATACACAATCTTCTAAATAATTGTCATACAAGGCCGGCTCTTTTTGCATGCCTGCAGTGACCACTCCGGATCCGGTAATCTTAGCTTGTGGAGTCCAAAAATCATAATGTGTATGAAGATAATGACCGGCTTCCTGCAATTTTTCCGGATCGGTATTAAGAGATGTCGAAATATAGAGCTCTGTGCCATCAAAAGACGCGGCCGGGTTGAGCGACGCAGTAATGGTGTTCGGATATTGATCGGTGGCAATATGTCCATTAAGCAATAAGACAAAAGTATATCGGTCGGAAAATAAATCTAAGGAGCCAACACAGGAGCCTCCATCCGCACCTGCTGCAAAAGAACCCTGAACTGGCGCGGCTGATGCTGTCGACGCGTTCCCGGTATAACATCCTGATAACGCAGGCATTACCCCAGACGCGGCAAATAAAACTCCTCTTAAAATAGGAGCAGCAAGACTCGAACCACGGGCTTGAATTCCTGCATCGGAAAATGTCGTGTAACCCTTGGACTCAGACATAAATGCGCCCAGAAAGTATGTCCGCCCTAGAGAACCCCCGGTGTACGCGTAGGGATTATTGCCCAATAGCCCATTAGTATTTACCTGCTGAGCACCAACAATAAATCCAGCATGCTTCACAGACCCTGCTGGCAAATCCTGGCCGGCATCGTCAACATCACTTGTAATAAGTCTTCTCGCGCCGGTGCCGACGCCAAGAATTCGCATGTAGGTGGCCGCGCTTTGATACTTGAACCATTCAGCAACAGCCAGTGTTGCAGCATGAGAACCAGTCACTTCACCAAATCTAGCCGCAAAATCAGATATACTGCCCAAAGTGATAGGTACAAAAGCCGGGCCCTCCCAAGAGGTTCCAATAACCCCAGGAGGGAGACCAATTGGTGCAGCTTGTGTGGCTGCAAAACTCGGTAACTCGTAAGATACGCTTACGCCCGGACTACTCATTATACAAACTCAACTCCAGCATTTGTAATGATAAAGTCGATCGCAATGAACTCAATTGCTCGGGTGGGAACCAGAACAATTCTGCCATTAAGACGATTTTGTTCCACATCGTCTTGTGTATTATTGGTGTCATCCATTACAACCGAGAATTTCTCAATTCCCTGCTGAGCCTGCACTAACGCCAATACCGGTGCAACCTGACCCACAAAACGTGCCCTCGTAGAAGAATTGTTGGGTTCGAAGAGCAGAAGTTCAGCAATTGAAACAACAAGTCTCTTGACTTCCAAAAGCATCCGACGAACGTTGACTCTATCCAGTGCTGACTTGTTAATCTGCAGTGTCTTTTGGCCGAAAATCACGAAACCGCCATCTGGGAAGTTGGCAATAGGATTAATTCTTGCATCATAGAGATCATCACGATCAGCCGATGTCAAACGTGTCTCTGTATTCGTTACAAAGCCAAGAGCGCCTCGATTAAATCCAGCAGGTGCAAACCATGGGAATGCCACTGAATCGTTATAGCTCAGTGCACCATAAACCGCCACGGACGAGGGAACGAAGACCGGTCGATTGTTTGTATCGTCTTGAACGAAGACATCTGGGAAGTACGTAGCTGCAAAGTTATTATCTACGCGCCGGCCCTCAAATGCCTCGACTGTCTCTCTCACATCGGGACGCTTTGGATTATCTGCAAATAGCCGATTGCCATCTTCGTCATACTGTTGGATGTCCATCACATACATTGCCATTGAGTAATTGCGAGTATTTTCTGCCAATAGATCGGAGATAAACGGGTCTCGAATGCCTGGAATTGCAATGAGGTTAATTGAAACAGTCATCGGATCGGTCATAATATCCGCGGCCTTGCGATAACTGAAGACCATATTATTTTGCCGGCCCGCACCCATCATCGTACCGTCGTCTGTTCCATTGAGACCGAGTCCACCAGTGAAATCATCACCAGCCTTACCACCGGGATCGGTGGATGCAGCCTTGTCGTTCATGTAATAAACGTCCGGATCTAAGATGTTCAATCCATCAAACCCACCGTAGAATGGCATCGTAAACTTGGCAAACTTCGTAAAGCGATTAAACTTAATTGACGAACTCGCGATGAGTGTTGCCAAAGTAAAGCGACCAGCAATGATACCATCATTAATGGTATAGTTCTTTGCCTCTGGATACTTATTGCGCAAATATGCCGCATCAACCATGTGCTCATTCGCAGATCCAGTTAAATTAGTCATAGTAGTCGTAGATAGAGCAACACGAGCAAGCGTAAACTTATTATCGTTAAACAAGTCAGCACCTGAACCGGTTACTAGATTATCCAGCTTGCCCAAACCCTGGAACTTTCCATAAGCAGATACGGTAGCATTCGGCAGCGACCCGGCATTGGCGTTTAGGACGGCGTTGCTCACTGACGAAGTGAGTGGACAGCGCTCAAACTTAGTTCCCCAATATAACCTCGAATCAACTCGCTCGGTCTTCGCCGGATAACCAACGTATGCGCCACCAGATGTCGGGACATTCCCCTTGGTAACCTTAAATCTGTATGGAAGCGGAGGCAAAATTGAACCAGACAGTGAGGTTCCGCCTCCACCCGGGGCGGTAGCGGATGAATCGCTCATTCCGGGACCCAAGGCCCGGAGTCGCTTACCCCAACGGTTCGTTCCCACTCCACCCCCCGCAGCTGTCGATCCTACTGCGTCCTGATTTTTATCAAGCAGTGCCGAAGCAAGATCGTCTGTAAGGGTGTCTGTAGTCTTCAATACCGGAATGCCACGGAAGCCAAAAGGCATACTCGCGGCGGGCACTTCTTTCTCATACACCTTAGTATTCATCACAACACGCACATACCGGCTCATATTGGGATACTTGCCACTCACCAAAATGCGCTGTTCGTCGATGTCCACAGAGTCAAAGTTATATTGCGCCTTATAGTCACCCACAATTTTCGCAACAAATCTCTCACTGGTAGGATTGAGAGTAACTTCAGGATAAGTTTCTAAAACTTCTTTAGATACATCTTGATCTGAAAATTGTCGAACTTGAACCTCGAACGTCCCGTATGGATTGTTTTCGTCAGTAGAAGCCCGCACATTGGCGATACTGATCTTTAACTTGTCGGAAGCATATACGCCATCAGAAATCGATTCAAAGTAAAATAAGTTAAATTCACTTCCTCCGAAGGGTTGCGAAATAACGTACGGGGTTCTGGGCGTCGTATAACGAGTATCATATCTTCCAAACGAATCGCCGTATCCCTCACTCTGTCCTCCGATGGTGTTCGTGGCAGCCGATCCAGAACAAAGAGCAATAACATCGGCTGCATCTAGAACAACAGGTGCAATTTCTCGCTCAACGGCAAAGTTAAGATAAAGCAGATGTTGCTTATCTTCGAAATCGAGAGGATTAGTGTTAAGCACCTTCGAAACATAATTCTCGTTAGAGGGATCGAGTGACGCTGTGTAAATTCTGCAGCCAGGCAGACCATCATCATTTGCCCACCCATCGCCTGCCGAAGATGAAATAACAATCTTGAATGTTTTGAATGTTGCCTCGCTTGGGCGCGGGTCCAACCGTGTAATCGAATTTCCGCGGTCGATATCTGCAGCGACAAGCTGGCCGCCGGCAGTAAGACCTGAACCGGTTGCTGCGCATAAGACGACGCGTGACCCGGTCGTGGGAAAGATAGCCGCCCGAATAAGATTAACTGTGCCACCCGCTGCGGTACCAGGAAACGAATTATTATCCGTAAATTCAGGCAGAGACATCATCTCTCCTGCTCCGGAGATATAATGATTTGCAGCGATAAAGCACACTTGCCCAACATTTGAGGCAGAGCTCCCCGCACCGATAGATTGAACCTCTCCCACAAGCTTGAATCCTGCTTTAGAAACAATTCCATAATTTCTAGTGGATGTCATTTCTGCTTCGGTGTCGTTTGATCCGGCACCCAAAACACGCATGTATGTTACGGCATCTTTATTTTTTAAATATTCCCGCACCGCATATGGGCCAGCCTGATTGGGATCAAGCGGTCCAAAGCGCGTTTCAAAATCAGCCCATGTCCCAATTGTAACAGGTACAAAAGCTGGTCCACGTTCTGCTGTTCCAATAACACCAGCAGGAGTTCCTGTTGGTTCAGCTTCCCGGGCGGAGAGGTCAATTTCTCTCTCAAAAAATCCGGGTGAGCGAAATGTCTGTTCGGCCATTATAAGCTCCTTTTTTCCTTAACAATGGTAATTATTCTCTTCAAAGTCATGATTCTACTCCGGCACCACAAGAATAGTGCCTAAATCATCAGTTAGTTGTGCTCGATATACTGTTTCACCCTTTCTTTGGTTTCTTGATTTAAAGGGTAAAATTTCGCGCTTTACTTCATCAGTAACGGGATCTCTATAAGTTCGCACCACTTCTACAGTATGGCGACCCGATGAAGTGCCCCCGATCGTAGAATTATTATAGTAACCTCCGTCCTTCGTTGTCGACGGTGCTACGATACTCTGTCCCGGAAGTGGAGCATCAGCGGGCTCCAGATCATTTAGCATAAATTTGTTTAAATCGCTACTGACAACAGGAACAATTTGTTTTTCAGCAAGGGGTGCGTATACCGCCGTCATATCAAAAGAAATTTGTGGTGCAGATATAAAGCGCTTAATTGTATTGCGGGCTCCCTCAAAATCCGGGGCGATAATATAAGCCGGGACTGCCATGCTGAAACTGTATCGAACGAGCCGCTCTTCATCTGTAAAATCAGAAAAATTATTTCCAGGAGAAAAACCACCCTCTAAATATGCCACGAAATAATACCCTTTTTCAGTTTCAATCCTAAAGGTAAGTTTACCATTCGTGTGAGCTGACGACATGAATGCCATCAAAAGATCGTTCATCTGTTGCGTGTATTGAGTCCAAAAAGTAACCTCATAGGTAGTGCTGTAATACTTGACATTAGGAATTTCAAAAATTTCATAAATATTGTTTCCAAGT